>JACLAB010003998.1_pt1 | contig 17721 bp, 8 predicted proteins | sample 8027921 | NCBI WGS metagenome assembly JACLAB01 (sample SAMN15725117, study PRJNA655200) | protist metagenome | isolation source: fluorescence activated cell sorting (FACS) single amplified genomes of... | place: USA: West Boothbay Harbor, Gulf of Maine | collected 2000-07-19 | reverse complement strand
TCGAAAAGCCAAAGCAGTGGAGAGACGAAGAAGAAGAACAACATTCAAGGTGGGTCGGTATTAAAATACGCGTGCTTTTATTGCTTTAAAAAGTTTCATTCACTGGATCTTTTGCAAAAACACGCGGCGAAAGAGATGCACGACGAAAAACACGATATGTGCTGCACGAATTGTCGAAAGGTGTGCAAGACGTACTTTCGTTTGAGAGAACATTTAGTGGGCGCGACGGCGAGCGAGGCGTGTAAGGAAGCGTTTGAAGAGAAAGGCGGGTGTAGGAAGTGCTTGAGGATACCGGAGGATGCCGGAGGAGAGCACGTGTGCGCGTTCGGGAGTAGTACTGGTAGTAGTAGGAGTGTTAGGAAAAAAGAAGGAGTATGCGACGAGTGTGCACCGCACGTGGCGATCGATTGCGAGATGATTGCGACGACAAAAAGTGATGAAACTTTAGCGAAAGTCTGCGTCGTAAACGGTTTGGACGAAAGCGTATTAATGGAGACGGTGGTGACGTTCTGTAGCAAAAACGGAGAAGAAGAAGGAAAAGAGGACGAGAAAGTGAAAGTGCTCGACTATCGCACCGAAATCACGGGGCTCACCGCGAGCGATTTTGAGACAAAACTCTTGCCAACGCTTTCAGAAGCGAGAGAAGAAGTCCTCGCATGTCTGGCTGGAGCGCACAAAAACACGCCGGAGATGTGGAAGAATAAGCCTCACAAACTCGTCGTGCACGACGCTCGTCACGATCTACGAGCGCTCCAAATTACCGATGAAGATGTCCCAAACCTTTTCGATCGCATCCGCGACACGTCCACGTACGTTCCTTTGCAGAAAGAAAAAGGCAAGCGCGTCAAGCTGAAAAAATTAGTCGAACAGTTTTTAGAGGCGGACGACGATACGCTGCGAAACTTTCAAAGTCCAAATGCGCCGCACTCGCCGCACCTCGACGCGTTAGCCGCTCTGCGCTTATACCGAGGGTGCAGAGATAACTGCTTTCATTTTCAAGCCGTTCAAAAAGGTCCCATACTGCGACGTAAAGCATCATCAATAACACCGTCAACAACGACACCAGGAGGAGGAGGAGGATTTGAGGAGAAAATCGAATATTTCAAAACACCCACAGTTCTTCTTGAAAATGAAGAAGAAAAGAACGAGAAAGACACGTGGCTTTGTTGCTGTTGGTGCGAAGATTTTGCATCTGCAAACACATAGTAAAAGGACAAATACTGTATTGTTACTAGGGATGAATAACGAACAACAATTGATGATAAAATGTGTGCGAAACTGTAGCGCGAGTGAGAATTGTCTTCGTCTTCGTCGTCGTCTTCTTAAACATCGTCGGGACTTTGGGTTGAGACGTTTAAAAGAAAAAAACTTTTGTAGTACGAGTACTTTTGGAAAAAGCGGCAGTTAAAAATGGATATTTCTCTCGCGCAAAAAACGAATACGCTGACGACGCCGACGGTTATCGCCAACGCCGACGAGGATGACAACAACAACAACGCCAACAACAACAGCGACGACGACGCCGCGTTACCAGTTACGGAGAATAAAACTCTTGTTGCCACGAACAACAACGACAAAAACAAAGTTGTTGAAGATGATGATGATGATGATGACGAAGAGAGTTTGGAACAACCTGTTGCTGTTGTTCCCGCGACGACGAAGACGACGATGACGAAGAAAAAGAAGCCGAACAAAAAGAAGGAAAATCCCAACAACTTGATGACGACGAAAGAGCGCAAACTGCACGAACGCGGGCCGTACGATGGAATCACTCTTTTCACGCTCATCCAGCTGAAACTTTTGAAAGTTGGAGCGAACAACCTCTTAGCTTCGTACGAATACGGGGGCGAGAAAGTACAAGTCGTCGGTTCGTTGACGGAAAACGGGCACATCTACGTGCAGAAGGAGGACGAGACGTTTCGGAATCCGAGGAGTATGAGCATCGATGTGAAGAGACGGTTGAATCCAGAGATTAAGTTTACCGAAGGGTGGGGGCACGTGAGATATGTGAACACCGGTTCTTGGCACTTGGACGGGAAAAACGACGAGAAGAACGGCCAGACGTTGAAAGAGATTCGCGAGAGGATTCCGATTAAAGACGTGCCGAGTTTAGTGCCGAGGTGGAAAAGCTACGCGCCAAAACAAAAAGTGAATTTTGTTCCGAAGAAGAATAAGAATCCGTTTCCGGACCGAGCGTGGAACGCGCCGAATACGGAATCGGTGAAGTTTCCTCCCGGGACGATCGTGTTTGTCGAAACGGTGAAGAAACCGAAAAAAAACGATGTGAATGCGAGTAATAAAGAAGATCTCACCGAGTTAGGGGGTACACCATCGGCGTTCTTTAGTAAAAAGAAAGGGAAACCGACGAGTCAAATATGGACCGGGCGAGTATGGAAACTTCGGCATTGCCTCCAAAAGCACCAACTGTGGGACGAACATCCCCATCAAGGCGAGAAACCGTGCGCTTTGATTTACTTATACGGCAAATCACGAAAATTTATGTGGGCCGACGATTGTGAGATGACTCGCTTCGACGACGCGTCGCAATACGCGGAGAAGATACAAAACATGTTGGGTAACCGGCACGCGGTTAAGTTAGCTTCAATAGCTTTAGAACAAGCAGAAAAAGAAATCGCAGAAGAATTTTATGAGCCTTGGACGACATCTGACGACGAACATTATTACGAGAGACCGTTAACTGCGAATGAAAATGATAACGATGCCCCCGGCGAGAATAACACCGTTAATATTACCAACGAAGAAGAAGAAAACGATGCAGAGACGGTCAAGAATCGAAAAATCGATCAACTTGATACAAAGCTGCGAGAAGGTTTGACTCCTGATTGGATCATCGAAGGATGTTACAAAGTATTTGGGCTGGAAAAGCCGACTGTTGAAGTGCCTTTTGTGAAAGATTTGCTCGATCCGTGCACGAACTCCCTATCAAATCCGAACATTCCGGCCGAACTTTTATACGACAAGTCGATCAACGGTCTACTTTCAAAGAACTCGTGGGCCAACAAGTTTGCGCTTTTGAATCCTCCGTACGAGACCCAAACGCAATGGAGATTCATACACCGCGCAATCAACGAAGTAGAATGGGGCTTTTCGAAGGGTATTTTGTTGGTCTGTCGGAACAGCACGGATACGAACTACTTTCAAAAGTTACTGCCGTTCCCGCGAGTGATGTTGAGGCGAAACGCCGTGCAGTTTAAAGATTATACCTCATCACCCATTGGTTTTGGCATCGCTGTGTTCTGTATGGTTGCACCTGGAAATCCAGAGGTGCAACGAGAAACGTACGCGAGATTTTACGACGAGTTTGCGAGTGCTGGTGAATTTAACGTTCCATGCGATCGCGCGTTTGCGTCTTCAAAGGCATTCACGGAACTCGTTGAGCGTTTGCATCGTCAAGCAGCTGAATCGCAACGCGATAGTTTTGTCGCGTGCGACAACTGCGATCGTTGGCGGGAGCTTTCGTTTGAGCAAATGCAAGAAGCAATGAAGAAGAAAAAATGGACGTGCGATTTAGTCTTTGAAGAAGGCTGCGAGACGCCTCTATCGAGACGAGAAAAGAGAGCGTTTATCGTTAGCGCCAAAGACGGCGATAGAATATTCATCGCCGGTAAAGACGAAGGCTTGAACGTTCCAGGATTTATACAAGCGCGCGAAGAAGATATCGACGACGACGACGACGACGACGACGACGACGACAAAGATAATGATGGTGATGGTAACAATGAGCGCGACGGAGGAGGAGAAGGAGATGGAAGAGAAAGCGCAAAACAGAAGCCTATATCGCAAACTATTCTTACGACGCAGCACGAACCGAATTGTCGTTGTAACTGGCCACCATGCGTTGCGCGGCGAGTTCATCGCGAAGACGGGAGCGACGATTCGATATCATCCGATGGAAGCGACGAAGAGAACGACGACGAGGGCGAAGAAGGCAAAGAGTCGACGGTTGAAAAGAAAAAGAAAAAGAAAAAGAATCGGAGAATGTTCATCCCAGACGAATTTGTGGAGGAAGATATCAACGTTTTATCCGCGCATTTGACGAAGGCGGAGCGCCAACGTCTCCAAGCGATTGAAAAAAACCGCGCTAAATTTGAAAAGATCTTGGGCGAAACAGAAAATGAAATCGTCAAAAGACAGAGATTGCTCCGTGAATCCGAGAAAGTAGCCTTAGAGGCGAAGAAAATGGCAGAAACGTTTGAAAAAACGCTCGCTTGGCACAAGGTACAAGTCGACCGATTTGCCGTGCGCTCGGATTCGTTGTCAAAGGCTCTTTCTAGCTGCGAGAAGGAACTCAAAGCTGCGCTAGAAAAAGAAAGCGAGTGCGCGAAACATACCGAGGCTTGGAGAGTGAAGCGTCAAGAAACCGAAAAAGGCGCACATCTACTCCGGGAAAAGTACCAGTTGGCAACTGCTGAGCTCGCAGAGAAAACGACGTCGAGGCGAATTGACGCAATGACTGCTAAGCGCGAAGCCGAGAAGACGTGGACGAGAGTGTCCGAGAGAGTAAAGAAGGCAAAAACCGCCGCGATGATTGCTGGTGAAGATACTACTAATATCAACGCCGAAGGCAAAGAAATGCCCGCTGCTCAGACACCTCCTCTCGTGGAACTTCAACTTCGCCAACAACAATTTTTCAAACGGCAGAATAAGAATAGCGATATAAGATGCGGTAAAGGAAAAAAGCTGTGCTTTTCTTGCTCTGCGGTAGTCGGCTCGCCGACTCGCGTCTGTCCAAATTGCAGAACGACTTTGCGAGGAGAGGTTTCAATTCCGTTAGCGTTGCTCACCCCGCCCCCGCCTCCACCGCAGAAAGAATCACTCGAAGAACCTTCTCCTCCTCTCCAATGCCCCCCTCCTCCTTCTCCACCATCACCAACGTCACCGCAACTTCCTCCGCCGCCCGAGCTTCCATCGCTGCAGTGTGTGAATCCTCCTCCTCTCCCTCCTTCTCCTCCACGAGTCGAAAGCCTCCTCCCCACTGAAAATCCGGAAAAGCAAACGCTCGCGCCGAAGGAAGTAAACGCCACGAAGAAGAATACGAACAAGAACCCCCCTTCTCGGGTGGACAAACTTTCTTCAGCCATGAAGCCGCCGCCGCCGCCGAAAACGAAGAAAGTCAAGAAGGAAGAGAAAAAGACGCCGACGACGAAAGCGAAACCGCTCAAACCAAAGAAAAAAACGAAGACGACGACAAACGGTAAAACGAAGAAGAAAAAGTTCTCCTCTGCTCTCGGGTGCGGACGATGCAGATACAGTAAGAACGGGTGCGACCGGTGTCGCAATCGAAAGAAAAGAAAATAATGTTATAACACACATACTTACGTACTTGATGCATTTTTTTAACGAGCACCTTCGAAGACGAACAAACTCAATTTAATTCTTTCCTAAAAAAAAATCCCAGACAGACAGCGGTTAAAGATGACCTCAAAATCCTTGAATGGCTCTTTCCCTCTCTCCTCCGCGATATTCTGGTACGTCCTCGCAGGCGCGTGGCACGAGCTCGCGCACATTTGTTCGATGATGATGATGATGATGATGAACAAAGATGGAGCTTTTTTCTACCCAAATTCAGTAAAAGCGCTGAAATCATTTTCATCATTCGCGTTGAAGAGTGCACTCGGGAGAAGCGCGGACCTGCGCCAGCTCTTTCCAAACAATCATAAAGACGACGACTTCCTTCTCTTCTTCGAGCGTTCGATGGCGATTTCTCGCGCAGTCGCGGTGTTTGCGAGCGCGATTTTGTTCCTGTGGTCTCTTGTTGAGTTGAGGGAAAAACAGAACAACAACGAGAACAGGAGGGCGAAAACGTTCGCGTTCGCGGCGACGCTGTTCGACGCGATTTGTTCAGACGTTTTGTTTTCTCACGTGGGCAGTTTTAGAGAGATTAGAAAAATGTCCTCCTCTTATTCTTCTTCGGTCGTGTACTGCGGGAACTTTGGGATTGTTCTGTTAAACGCGGCGTGGTGCTCGCAAAACGGCGAGCGAGCGTACGATTTGCTCGAGAAGATGGTCAACGTGACGATGATGAGAGGCGCGCAATCGGGAGGGATCGTGACATTTGAAGAAGAGAAAGGAGAAGGGAACATGCGAGGGGTGAGAAGTCGAGTGGTGAACATGAAGAGAACAGATTTGAGCAAGCTTTTGCGTTCGAAGACGGAACGGGAGAGTAAAGGGAAGATGAAGCTGGCGGAGAAGAAAGCGCAGACGCGTATTTTTTGCGGGCACACGCGGTTCGCGACGACGAGTAAAGCGACGTTTGATGGAACGCATCCGCATCAGTGGAGTCCAAAACAAGATTTGTTAGTGTACGGTTTGAAACAGACGAAGTCGGGATCGACGCGCGTATCGGTTGAGAATTTCATCACGCATAACGGAGACTTTGATGCCTTTCAAGTGAACCGCAAGTGGAACGATCAAGGAAGCATGAATTTGTGGTTAGAATCGGTTTTGAAATTTAAATCGCCGTCGGTTGTTGACTCTGCTTCAATCGCTGGTGTGGTCGATTTAATCAGAGCGCAAGGATGTTTCGCGTTAGCGGCGAGATTTAGCGCTTGTTTTATGCTGAAAACCAGCGATGTCTTCCCTGACGCGCCAATGCCGACGTTGGCGCAGTTTGAAGACATCGGTAAGCGTTTTGAGAAAGTTTTAGACGAAACACTCATGGCAAGTAACGGTCAAAGCACCGTCCAAGAGATTGGATTTAGTCTAGCGATGCGCGAAAAGCTCACGAAGGAAATCATCGAGGAGTTTGAAAAAGGCATGAACAAAGACGCGCTGAAATGTTTGGATAATTATCTCGACGAAGAAATGGGTGCACCGAGTCGAGAGTTTGTGCGATTTACCGTGAACGCGTTCTTCGATAATGATTCTTTGTTCACGATGAAATACTTTTTGACGCACGCAAAAGGGAGTTTTGGATTAATGGTCACGTGTTCGTTGGACGCGCACAGGCAGTTGTGCGTCGCGGCGAGAGGGCAAACAATAAGCGTCGCCTTTTATCCAAAGAAAGGTTTAATTTGTTACGGAAGTGAACAAGCTGCGGTGAAAGCTGGGTTGTCCGTGGAAACGCCCAACGGAGATATTTTAGCCAGCGTACACGGCGGAGAATACGGCGACGATAACGCCGCCATTCGTCTCGATTTGGACGATTTGAACGGAGAAATTTGTTTACTCGATTGGGGAGCAGATCGCATTCCAGCCGTGTCCTATCCCAACTCTCACTTGGAGCAGTATCCTTTGATGGGTGGCTCAGTCAACGCAATATTAGCCAAGGAAGGCGAGATGAGAGTTGAAGAGCCCATGACCGCGTTGAGGAAACAAAAGAGCACGGAAAATATCGCGCCGTCGTCGCCGAGGCGCGGTAAGAGAGTATCGGTCGATAAAAAGCTCTTCCATCGCATGACGCGTTTAGAAGGCAACGAACTCATTAAAATGTTACCGAAAGAAAGTGACGATCCTGTTTTGACGGATATTGCAGACATCCCGAGGATTTTGAAAAACATTCAAGACGATTGGAGGAACAAACCTCAAGGATCGATGTCGCTCAATCGATTGACGGCTTGGAATTTAGCGAGGTGTTTGAAAAAACGTCTCGCGAGACGCGTGAACAGAACGATCAAGTCAGAAGGCTCTATCGACGTCGTGGTAACGGGTTGTGAGGTCTCTCTCTGGTTGGCCGAGCAGTTTGCGTCTGATTTACAAACCGCGTTTCCGCGTTTGCGCGTCAAAGCTATTTCTTCGAACAAAATTCTTGGTTTATGGGGTCAGGATTTACCGGTCCCGTCGGTTGGTTTTACAAACTCCAAGAAAACGGACGATTTTACGGACGCCATCGTCATCATCGTCTCACACTCGGGAGGCACGTTTGCGCCGCTGGCGACTTCAAATCTTTTAGTGAGTTCCACAAACTCTATTTTCGTCGTCGCCAGCGAATGGGACACGCAAATTGGGAAACAACTTCGAGCGATGAAATCCGAAGGGGAGTTTGACAGCAGGATATTCACCACGGACGTCGGCGTTCGTCCGGCGGAGCCGTGCTCCATTTCAGTAGCCGCGACGCAACAGCTACTGACGCAAATTTTCTTGCACATGTCCTTAGTCATCCTTGATAACGCAGATTTTCGCAAATATACCAACGCGTATGTGACCAAACACGATTTATCAGAACTCGAGAAGTGTAACCAGATGAACATCGCCGCGTTGGAGGAGATTGTTGGCTATTCCGCGTCGCCGAAGAAGGAAAAACTGAAATCGGCAAAGGAAGACGAGTTGAGAAAACAAGGCGACGATTGGGCCGACCACGTGTTGGAAGGCGTGAAAGGTTGGATAATGAGTTTTGTCTACATCGTAGGGACGGTGACGGCGGGATATCCGCTCATCACCGGCGTCGCCGTTTTGTGCGGGCTCGCGACGACGTGGGCGTTCTACATCACTCGGTTCTTCGACGCGCTGATTTATGCGTTCTTGCCGCAAATATCCATAACCATCATACGATTGATACAGGGGAGAAATCTCTTGCATCGAATGACGGCGCGAACGATCGTCATCGGCGACATCCCCTGGGTGAGTCAGTGCGCGGATGCGTTCTTATCGAAAATTTTCGCGTGCTCCTACTCTGCTGCAGGCATTACGGTTTTAAGCGGGAACACAAACGACCACCTCGTCCACAGACACACGCACAGAGTCGTGCGCGGTGCTTTATTAATCGTCGGTCGACCGGACGGTCGACTCTCCGGGCTCACGAGCGCCGAAGCGACGACGTCCTTATCGCTATCGCAAGCGTCGAGCATTCAAAGCATCGGCGGTACGTGCGAATCAATCACCATCGGCCATTCTCCGTACAAGCTCCCACTATCGAAAAACGCCATCTTCTTGAGTAGACACCGCCCAAAATATTTGTGCGAGAAATACTACGAAGAGCGAACGGAGAACAATCTGGACGGCAAGAGCGCCGGTGCTTTGCTAGGAATTTACTCGTCCTACCACGAAGAGCACACGGAATTGAGCGTGCACAAACTCAACAACAGAAACGCCGTTGCGCTCCTCACGAACGCGTGCAAATACGCGGAGGAACAACGCGCGCACATTTTGACAGTCTTCAAAGAACTCGACACTAACCAAGATGGACGACTTAGCTTGAGCGAATTCACTTCGGCGTACAAAAAGTTGGACACACTCGCCGCCGCCGCTGGCGAAGAGCACATCGCGTTGACCGACGCTCAAATCGCGAAACTGTTCCGATCGGGCGACAGGGATACGAACGGCACGTTGGACTTTGATGAATTCTCGGAAATCATAAACTTACCAGAAATCTTGATGCTGAAAATCCTCGAAGCGGACCCTCGCAACGCCGAAGGTTTGCTCATGGTTGAGCCTTCGCACGAAGAATATTTCGGGCAAGTGTTGCGAAAATCCGCACCTCCGCAAATCAAACCTTACACGCTCATGGAATCGCAAGAATTTAGCATGAAGCTCTACGAAGCGAGAATCGCATCTCTGCAACGTTTCGTCGCCATGACGGTTTTATTCCACCAGACCGGCACGAGAGTCCAAAGGTTTTGGAGAAAAGTTTCCTTCGGCTACCTCGGCTACCGCACAGACCGAACGCACTCGATCATGCGCATCGCCACCACCGCTTCTCCAGTATCCGGCGCAGAGGTTCGAGACCGACGACACTTCATCGCGCTCGTCACCGCGTTCAACTCCGCGGTGTCTACCATCCGCAGAGTGCACTACGAGTTCGTCGAAGGTGTCAGTTTGAGTCGCAAGCGCGTGTTAAGAAGAAATAACGATTTTAGCAATAGTACTAACAACAGCGCAGGCGAAAGTGAAGGCGAGGACCTGAGTTACAGAGGCCGCGGCGGTAAGTCCTGCTTCCAAGAGCTCTTGTTGAGACGCGCCGGTAGCGTTTAATCCGATTGAATATCTTCTAACGAACTCTCTCACTAATCTTTATTTTTGGCACACTTTTAAAACTTTCACATGACCTCTGTCGCATTTCCTCCGTCCCACCTTCTCCTCCGCGATGACGTAAACGACGTAAGCGAAGAACTTTTAGAGGATTCTCCCTCCCCGCTCTGGCGGATTCTCGATTCTGTCGACGTTTTCGAATTGCACATTTTGCCAAAGTTAGACGTCAACGCCTTGAAATTCTTCACCGCTTCGAACCGCGCGTGTAAAAAGCTCGTCCTCGAACGATGTTATAAGAACAACCAATCGAAACGAAAACGTTTAAAACGTAAACTTCGAAAGCCGTTTCTCATCCACGAAATGACCTCAGAGTTGACTTTAGAATATGCGTTCGAGAGAAGACCAAACGAGATGAAGATGGAAGAGTTCGTCTCGCGAATCGGAACCGTCGAGTTGCTCGAATTCGCGAAAGAAACGAAAGGCTGGCATATGGATTCGCAAACGCCGCGCCTGGCGGCGTGCGCGGGAAACTTACGGGTTTTAAAATACATCGCCGAAAAACATAGTCACTTACTCGATGAAGGCGCGTTAGTCGCGTGTTCGTTTTACGAGCGGAAGGAGTGTTTACGATTCTTGATGGAGAAGAACGTTCCGGCGGATCGTTTCGCTTTCGGCATCGGCGCGTTTTCGAGACGGTGGAAAGCGATGTTTGACGCGTACGAGAGGATTGTTCAAAATACGACTCTCGATGACGACGATGATTATTGCGAAAAGAAAAGCGAAAACGAGCCGACCCCGACGACAGAGACGCAGGTAATGGTGGTTCCAGATGGTTCCTTCTAACGTTGTAAATTATTTTCGCTGTGTTGTACTACTACGTGTTGTAACTCTAACTCTAAATCGCTTCTCTTTAACTCTTTTAAATCAACTCCTCTCCCCTCCGGGCACGATCATGCATATGTTATTCCCGTTCAGCAAAATGCTCTCCAAATTCTTCGTCGTCTCTTTCCCGCTTTCCTGGTCTCGATCGTACTCGATCGCGTCTTCCAGAACGCAATTCACGTACACGTCGAATCCTTTCAAAGTCCCGGTGAATTCTTTGTGTCCGTTTTTCATGATTATCCAGACTTTCTCGTTGACGCATTTGTCCACGAGTTCAGAGGGGAGGAGGAGGGAAGGGTTGTTTGGTGCCGCGGATTGTTTCGTCGGTAACGCCATACTAATACCGTATATATGAATTCTACGCGCGTCAAAAGTGTCGCTTTTAGGGAAATTCCACACAACAAAGCTGCTCTCTCTCCCGCGGTTTGTTCGGAGAATATATACACGCAAGACACACGAAAGCGATCATGAGGTCGAGTCGAATGCGTTCCGACGAGGACTCCCGCAGCCGCAGCCGGTCGAGAGAGAGAGAGAGGAAGCGACACCATCCAAATCCGCAGAGTCCTCATCATCGCCAAAATCGTCGGGGAAATCGTTCGTCTCGGAGCCGAAGTCGAGAGAGGAAGACGACGACGAACAACAACAACAACCGCGGTGGTGGTGGTGTCAGCGAAGACGACGAGGACGACAAAAGACGAGGACGAGGACGAGAGAACGACGAGGACGAGGACAGCAAAAACAAGAAGAAGAAGAAGGAAAGGAAAAGGAGAGCGTTTTCGTCAAAGTCGCCGACGAGGAACGAGAACGAGAACAAGAACGAGAAGAAGAAGAGAGAAGACGAGGATGAAAAGGATTCGACGAAGAAAACAACGGATGGTGTTGGTATTCAGTACGGATATCAACCGCGCGCGCCGAACCCGAACGGGAAGCAAAGCGTTCCGAAACATCCGCAGTCCATGGTCGCGGCGAAGCACGTTTCGATCGACGGGAACAACGGCGGGAGCGGTACTGGTGGTGGTGGTGGTGGTACTAGTATTACGACGACAAAAGTGACACAAAATAGTGGCACTACTAACGGAGTACCAACAACAACGACAAGGATAGAAGAAATTGCAGCCTACCAAAAGAAGAAGCAACGCGATGCGAGAAGATGGTTGCTCTCGCAGCAGATTTCCGCGTACGAAAACCTATCGGTGCCGAATTCAGATACCGCGAAGAAGCAACGGCAGGTGTACGTCGGGAACATTCCACCAGAAGTGGACGCGGAGACGTTGAACGTGTTTTTATCGTCCACGTTGTCGGCGGCATATCCCGAGGCGTTGGCGTCGGGTAAGTATCCGAACGATTCGTTAATCGAGGAGATCAAGATGAGCATCGATCGCAAGTATTGTTTCGCGACGGTGGTGGATCCAGATATGGCAACGGCGTTGTTTGCCATCAACGGCGTCGATTTGTGCGGGTATACGTTGATGATTGCTCGACCGAGCGGGTGGGTAGATCCGGAAACGATGAAGGAAAAAGCAGACATTGCGTACGAACAGATGAAAATTATACAGGCGGAAGAGAGAGCAGAATTGGGGGAGAATTTGCCGGCGCATTTGGCCGCCGCCAATAACGTCGCCGCCGCATCCGCGCGGAAAGTAGAAGGAGGGGTAGTAGCAGTAGCAGGGAAAGGAGTAGAAGAATCAGTAACAACGGTATACGTCCAATTAAAACATATCGCCACCAAGGAAGACGTAAACGATGACGAGGAATACGAAGATTTAAAGTTGGACGTCGCCGCCGAGTGCGAAAAGTTTTGCTCGCATTCTTCGAGTAGTAGTAGTTCGTTAGCGCTTCCTAGGCGAGGCCCGTTCGTCGGCTCGGCGTTTGCTAAGTTTAGCGATAAAGAGTCCGCTTTGAAAGCGAAGGAAGGAATGCACGGTCGAGCGTTTGACGGTAGAATTATAGAAGGTTCGTTCGCGAGCGAAAGCGAGTACGAACAAGCACTCAAGGACGAATGATGATATCGATGTGCTATGTAATCTCTACTAAACGTTACAGATATTATAAATACATAATGACACTATTGATGATACATTTACACTCTTTGCTTCTTCGTCTTCTCGTCTTCTTCTCGGCGATACCATCGTAAAGTGACGCCTTTTAGGTGTCCTCTTTCCAACTTCTCTCGCAAAGCGTGCTGAATCTCGTTCACTTCTTTCCCGTTGAGCGGGTGACGCTCGCAATGATATCGTAATCGGACGTTTCGAGCTACCGCGTTTGACTCGTCTTTCGGGTCGTACCTATCGATGATGAACGCGTCCGTGAATCCAATTTTTTTATGCACCTTCCACGTCTTGGCCGTTTCCTCCGCGCTCTCCATCGCTACGGCTCTAATTTTTTCCAACAACTCCTTTTCCTCCGGCGTGGTGTCCTTAACCCCATTCGTTTGCTTTTGCAACTGCAAAACTTTCGAAATCTTGACGTAACACTTACCGCAACACCACTTGCCTCGGTACTTCGGGTCGAAATAACTCGACGGAACTTTCCGGTTCAATCGAGTGTACTCCAACGGTTTCCTCTCTTTATCGCATCGATTTGCAAACGCGCACGTGCCATCGTTTGCAAACGCGCACCGCTCTCCATCTGGCGCGAAAAAAGTCACGATACCGTTTTCCTCGTCGTCTTTATTCTTATCGTCGCTTTCCTCCGCGCTCGCGCCGACCAATTTTTTCTCGATCGCTAAACTCACGTCCCTGGTAAACCTCTCCTCCTTCCGTTGAAACCTCGAACAACTCCCATCTGACTCTAATACCTCTTCTTCTCTTTTAAATCTGTGCACGACCGCATTGCTCACCCGAAACGACCTCGAGTCGTCCAACCCTCTCCAATGTCCGGTCGGCTTATACGACCTTTCTCTCCACTTCTCTTCGTCGAACCGTTCGCACTCGATCAACGCCATCCCAACGTCCGCACCCATATCGTACGCTTTCCACGTATCACCGTACATCAACCTCGATTCGTCTCCGTCGACAAACGTCCCTCCTTGACCAGGCGCCAGCGCAACCTCGCACACCCCGTTCGGTCGCATCACCCTCTCGTCTTTCGCGGCGAGTAAAAAATTCCTCAACAGTTCTCTATTTTTGCTAATCTTCCCTTTCCCGGGTAAGTGTGGAAACGCGAATATGATTGCATCCGCTGCAGCATCCGCTGTTTTTGCTCGTTCATGTTGATCTTCATTCTGGGATAACGATCTCATCATGTCTTCTGTATTTGTCGCGTCGATCCCGTGCGCCACGCGCTCTACGTTTGGCAAATTTTCCAACTCTTTAACATTTTCGTATCCTTTCCAATTTTGCTCGATTTCATTCTTGGTGGATAAACTGGTCGCGACGACGACGCAGGAAGTCGCTTTCGTTTTTGCGAACGCTTTTGAGAGTGAAAAATCGCCGTCGCCGACGAATAAAACGCGCGTTCTCTTTGTGTCTGGATGTCCTGAGGAAGTCCCGGCAACATCATCAACATCGAGGTTGTTCTTGTTAGGGGAGTAAACATCCGTTTCCGGATTCCCAAGCAAAGTCACGCCTTTCGTTGAAGAGAACATGATGCTCAAAAACCTCTCGGAGCTCGATGATGATTGAACTCGTCGCTTTCGTGGATTTGTCGCTTTGTATGGATGATAGAATCGCGCGAATACTAATCTCTGCACCAAAGCCGCCGGGCGCATAGTATTTCTCTTTCTGGGGACTTTTACATTAGATAGGAACGTTTTTGGGCGGGGGTTTGGGGGCGTCACAAAAATAAGCTTCGAATAAAATGACGACGACGGAAACGGAAACGACGGAAATAGAAACGATGATGCGCGAACACCGAATAGTACTCGGCGCTCTCCATCATCACAAGCTTGAAAAAGGGAAATCGTTGCTCTTGGACAAACCATCGGGTCGGGAAATCTGTCGTCGATTTCTCCAAAATCTGCCGTGTCATACACCGGAAGGGAGGAGGAAGAACTCCGCGACGACGAGCGACTTTGAGTGTCAGTACGTCCACCCGGATCCGAAACCGCTCTGCGAACGGTGGCAGTTGTACGGGACGTGTGTAAGAGATAACGGGAAGAAGTGCTGGTACGCGCACGAGAGTTTACGAACGAGTCGAAGGTTTACGATTGCGTTTCACACGAGCACTGTGTTTGGGCTCAGGTTGTTAGGTATGTTTTACATGTAGCGGATTTGTGATGATCGAAAACTCGCTCGTTCGCGCGAGAGTATCGCTTTAACTCAAATGAACTGACACGAACGCTTCTCTTTCCCTCTTTCTACCTTTCAATCTCAGAACGGTGCGCTGAAATATACGGCGCGGAAAATGTCACCTCCGCGGCGCGAGAGCGACAAGAAAGCGTGAGCGGATGCGTCGTGTGCGTGAGCTGCGGGGACGACGATTCTTCGGAGAAGGAAGAAGCAAACAACGAAGCTAAGGTGATTAAACTAATTGAGAAGATGAAAAGAAACGAGCCGCACGGGCTTTCGATGTGCTCGAGGATATACGCGAGAGACGAACGGACGAACGAGGATCAAGTGGTTGATTTTCACGGCGACGGCGTCGAGTGGAGAAGGATTTTGGAAAGGGTGAAAGAGCGGTGGTATTCGAATCGAGAGGAGGAGGAGGAAGAGAATCAGGAAGGGGAAAACAACGGCAAAAAAATGAAGAAAAAGATACGAACGGTCCGAATTCGGTGCTTTCCAAAAGAGATGGAAATTGAAGCGTATAAAGCTTTAGACAGGCTCATCGAAGAAGCAATAGGCGATGATGACGTGTACGGACTCACTGGGCCGGGTAAAGGCATCTCGGCGCGCGAGTGCGACGTGGCGTTAGACGCCATGCTCATCCGGGGACGGTTACACGTCTCCTCGTGGAGAATCACCAAAGAGCTCGATCAGTCGATAAACCAAGCGCTGATTGATGCAGAGAATAGGCGAAAAGATATTCGACCGCTGTGCAGAGCGTTCTTCAAGATGGAAGAAGCGATTTTGCGGTTTCGATTGTCTGAGTTTATCACGAGCGCGTCGATGGTGGTGGATGTCGGGTGCGCCCCAGGCGGATGGATTCAAGCCCTCGGAGACGAAATGAAGAGAAATAGTGAAACTGGTGATGATTCAGGTATTATTTTTGCTGTCGATCCGGCGCGCCTCGGGTTTAAGCCTCCGAAAACGGTCGAACCGCCAGTAAATCTCGTCCATTTACAAAAGAAAATCGAAGAGTCCATCGACGATATTCACGATAAACTGAATGGGAAAAAACTAAGTTTAGTTGCGTGCGACGGAAACTCGTCGCCGATGGCGGTGTATCGATGGGTAGCGCCGTTGCTCTCGATGGTGGACGAAACCAAATGCGCTTTAGTTTTAACGATGAAGAATTTCGTCGCCGGGAAACGAGTCTTTTACGAAGCGAGCGAAGAACTCGCTCAGAAATTAAAGTCTGAGCATCAGTTCGAAGAAACGCATTTGGTGCCGCTCTTTTCGAACTCGACGGAGGAGATGACCTTAATGGCGTTTCGGAAGAAACGAACGACAACGCGATGAGATTTAGATGAAAATGTAAACGCTTCATAATCTAACAGCATACATACACAGATACGTTCATCATTCAATCGACGAATATACTTTTACGCCTGGCACCTACCTTCAAGTTTCGTTCTCTCTCTCTCTCTCTCTCTCTTTCTATTCTGTCGTAACGTACTCATCGAAAAAAATCTCCCCTCCTTCATCGTCTTCGTCCTCTTCCGCTTCGTTCTCCTCTTCCTTCCAATTCCCGCTACCTTCCTCTGGATAATCCAACTTTGCTTTTCTATTCAACTCCTTCGGAACTCTCAAAATTTTCTCTAATTCCCACTCTCCCTCCATCAACGCTTCCTCCCACGTCATCTCCCCGGCTTTACACGACAACAACGCGCAATTCGACGTTTTCATTCTCACTTTTTTACTACTTTTCGTCATCAGTTTCACCACGTTCTCCCACCCGGCGTTGTGCCCGACCACGCACACCGTCTCCGCCCCTCTCATCTGCGCCTCCCTCCTAATCTTCTCCGCGATCGCCTTACGTATTCGCTTCGCTTTCACATCGCTCCCGTGCGCCACCTCGTAAAACTCCGGCGCCAAAATAACCGTAGTTTTACCAAACGCATCCGGTTCGGCGACCGAAAAACACTCGACGGTGTCTAAACACCGCGTGGCGTCAGAGGTGATAATAATCGATGGGACGTATTCCGAATACTCCGAAACCAACATGTTCGCCACCGCTTGAGCGCCAATTTTCCCTCTCGGCGCGATCGATCGATACTTATCCGGTAAATCAAAATTATCTTCCTCGTCTTTTCCCTCTTTCTCAATCTCGTCTCCGCTGCTGTACGCCCATCGCGAGTAACTACTTTTCGCGTGTCTCAAGAAGCACAAGCGATACGTCTTTTCGTACGGCACGATTGTCGCGCTCATCAAATCGAACACGTCCGGCTCTTCTCCTTCTGTCGTCCCCCCCAAAGCGATGTCGTCGTCGTCGTCGTAGTTTATCTTCCGCGTGGACTCTTCGTTTGAGGCACTCCTTGAAAAAGCGCGAGAAAAACGAGTCCGACCGATAATATTCCTTTTCCCATCATCTCTGTTTCCCCGTCCTCGTCCAAACGTCGCGTCGATGATGATGGACGATGATTCAGAAGAAGAAGAAGAAGAAGAAGAAGAAGAAGGAGAATGCGTGTTTCTTCCACGACGATGCGTCAAAAGAAAGGAGCACGACGACGACGACGCGAACGTCGCACACGTGGAGGACATCGTTTATTAAGATGATGTGTGATACAAAGTAAAGTTCAGCGCGTCGCGAGCGTTTTTAACTGTTGTGCAGAGAGGATTTTGCCTTTTTTTTTTCTTTTTTCTCGTTTGT
>JACLAB010016657.1_pt1 | contig 17722 bp, 11 predicted proteins | sample 8027921 | NCBI WGS metagenome assembly JACLAB01 (sample SAMN15725117, study PRJNA655200) | protist metagenome | isolation source: fluorescence activated cell sorting (FACS) single amplified genomes of... | place: USA: West Boothbay Harbor, Gulf of Maine | collected 2000-07-19 | reverse complement strand
CGGTAACGGTAGGATGTTCGTGGACGTGGAGACCGGGGACATTTTCGTGTCCACGGGAGAAGTCACGAGCGTGGATGAGAAACGGTTCCGCGAACTCGACGCCGAGGGCGTGTTGGAGGTGGTGAAACTCGTCGAGGGAGGCGAGCCGGTGCCGTTGAGTTCGGTGCAACCGTCGCTGTTGGAGAATTTAGCCACTCTTCCAGTGCAGGTGGAAGTCGGATGGGCGGGTGATTCCTGGCGCGCGGTGCTTCGAATGTTGATGATCGCGTCGTACGACGACGTCAATCGACTTCGATTTACTCGAGGTTTGGACGCCTCGATGCACTTTCTCACGGGCGCCGAATCCTTCTTGCTCGGATCCGTCATCTCGGCGTACGAGTCCGGAAACACCAGTGACCTTAACCGATTGCTTCGTCACGCCTTTTTGAATCGCAACGTCAGTCGAGTGCTCGTGCAGCAAATGTCTCGTTACGATATTTTCTGGCATACGCACTGGTCGGTGAAATTTAACAGAATGATGGACGCGTTCGGCACCGTTCCCGTGATCGGATTCACCGGTTTCCCATCCTCTGAAAACTTTCAAAACACGCGAAACTTTGTCGTGGGCTCCTTCTTCCGCGTGTTTCTCGGTCAAGGCAACTGGATCACTCGCGTTCTCACCGGACGCGAGGCGCTCATCACCGACGACCCGAACGTCGTCGCGCAAAATCTCGCCGCGGAGACGAACATTTTCGAGGCATCCAACCTCGCACAACACGGTGCATTTGTCGGACGCATGAAGACGAATGAATTCCGCGCCAATCATCGGTTACCGACGGATGAGAGCGTCGTTCGTACCTTTGCCGTGTCGCCGTCGAGCACGCTCGTGAACAACGGCGTCGTGCACGTGGTGTCGCAGTTGGCGAGACATTGGCACAATATGCTCGACCAACTGTACGGTAACTTTGCGCATCAACGCCAAGAGCAGCTAAATCCGTTGGAGACGCTTCGATTCCACATGCCCGTCGTCTTGTTTACTCTCGCCAATTTGCGAGGCTTGAATGTGTGGGACTCCACCGTGTTGGCGCCCGTGCTCAAAAAGTTGCAAAACATCCCGCCGGTGGCCAACGCGGTGACGCTCATGCCCATCGTTCGTATGATTTCTAAGGAGCTCGCCGCGAACGTGTGCGGCGGAAGTAAGATAATTTACGATCCCTTTAAGAGTTGGTTGAAAGCCATCGAGAGGAGTCTCACGCGGTTGGACGAGGAAGCGCAACAAGTCGCGTTGATCTGCAGCGCGGTTCAGAATGGCATCGCAATTGGACACAGCGCGATCGCGCAAAGCAATTTCATCGCGCCGACCGAAGCGCAAATGAAGCAGGCTGTGCACGCTGTGTGTCTAGGCAAGCCCGTCAGTACGAAGTGCGGCGTCACTGAGGTGCAAGTCAAATCGGCTCTCAATTTGCTCGCGCCGAGAGACAAGCGCATGCTCATTGAACTCGTAAAGAGCGGTTACACAAGCTATAAAGCTGTCGTGTTACTCACATCGAGAGCTTGCACGCTCCTCCGCCGCAACGTCAGACGGGACGCGCTGTCCAAGACAATCGTCAAGATGTCGAAGGGTGACGAAGTTGCCAACTTTGAGACGAAAAAGGCGTACTGGGTCATGGATCAGTACGGCGTCGGCCGCGTGTATATTTTCGAACGCGAGAATGCGGACGGAACCTGCACATTCACGGATCGTGCCACGCGCGTGGAGCACTGCTTCGACTTGTCAAAGTCCACGCTCAGCGCGTACAAGTACGTCGAAGTTGGTGAGTCGATCGTTCGCGCGCAAAAGGCGTTCATGACGATCGAATTAGACCACGGCACGGTTTTCTCTTACGCTGCATTCATGGAGTTATCCTTTTTGCGTTCGCCGCTTCGACAACTGCTCGTATTGTCACAATTCCACTGCGAAGAAATCGACGATGCTCGTCTCAATGTCTTATCAGCCATCAAGCACTCTGCGACGCGAACCGAAGTGACCGTGAAAGAGTTGAAACTTGGTCAGCGATACTTTGTCTACGAGGAGAAATCGTACACGCCTTTCGTGTTCGACGAAGCTCTGCAAAGTGATGAGGCGCGCTTGTCGGCTCTCAAGAAGAAGAAGATTGTCACCGTGCCGCCGCAGTCGATGATAGTCATCGGAGGCGGTCCGACTGGTTTGCTCACGACCCTTCACTGCCTCGAAAACGTCTTGTTAAGCGATGGCGTCATGCGCATCTATGAATCGCGCGATGCTTTCACTCAGGCTGGCGCAACTTTCGAAAGAGCGCAGATTGTTCGACTGGACGCGCGCTGGATCGCGTGTCTTCGTTTCCATCTCGGTACAATTTACGAGGATGTTTTCATTCCAAGCCCGGGTGATACGAGCTCACACTACGGCAACGTGCTTCCGTCGCAAGGCTTCATCGAGATCACCATCAAGGATTTGGAGAATATGATGAACGTGGGCGTTTCGCAACGTCTCTCTCGTGGATTGCTGACGCAAGATACGAATAGCGGCGCGCAGTACGACGTGCGACAAAACAAGCTGATCAAAACGGGCAAGGCGCTCAAGATTACTGACTTGATTCTGCGTAACGTCGACAGCGAAGGATCCCCATCCGACGAGCCCTTCTCTTGGAAGGTGGTCGACGTCGTGTACAACAAGTCTTACTTGGCGACGGATCTCAAACTCGGTGAAGTTTATTCCGTGTACATCTTGGATCAACAGCAATGCTTACCGTATCGACTTGTCGGTGTCAATATCGACAAGGAATTCTATGAATTCAAGTCAATTAATTCCGCGTACGACGACTTTGCGTGCTTTGCAAATAAGCTGCCGTCCGTCTATCACAAGGATACAAAGGCGCACTCCTTGGTGGAAAGTTTGGTCATCGAATCTGTCATTCGCGGAAGCGACGGAAAGTATGTGCAAGAGGTGCTGCCTTACAACGAGATTGCATCGCAGAAGTTTGAGCTGGACATCGAGCACTACCACGTCGTCGAGGCCATCGGTAAGCCCGCTGGCAGTCCGGTGCACTTTGCGATCACGCAGACCGAGCCGTACGGCGTGGCGTGTCTCGCGGGACTCAAGGTGAGCCAAGGCATGCACAACTTTGGTAACTCGAGATGGCGCAGCAGAGTGGTTGATGACATTCGCAGTCACACGGATCAGAACACTCGCATCGTCGGTGACTTTACCAAGGTTGTCAACTCTCAGAAAATCACGAAGAAGATGCTCAAATTCATCACCAAGGATGTCGATTGGCGTCTCCACTTTGAGCGTCTCGTCAGGGATTGTGGATTTTCTGCGGAAATGCCAGAAATTTGGCAGACGATGTGCACGCTCGTCAAGCAACACACGAAACAAGCTCCGTACGTCCGACGTCATCTGCAGACGCGCTTCTTCGAGACCGGTGACAACTTCTACCTCGGTATGGAGTTGACGAGAGAATACGACGAATGGAAAACGAAGACAATTGATTCATTGGTCAAGTCTACGCTCACGTGGAACTCCAAGCCGAAGAACGCTCAAGATATTAAGAAGAAAGAGGACAAGTTACGAAACCTGAAGGGTGCCCTCACCAGATCGATCGACCGTCTCTGGTATGACGCAACTCTCGAGACGATTCGCTTCGGCGACGTGTACAATCCGGGTGGACAGCAGTTCATTCCTCGTCTTTATTTCATCGATTCGTTGACTCCGGTCACTCTTGGGTCTTTGCCTGAATTCGAGAGCTTTAGAGTCGTCGACCAGCCGAACGACCGTTACGACATCATCATGACTGGTGTGTCGGGAGCCGTCGTGCGCAACGTCGAAGGTTACGTTTCCAAGATGTCCAACTCCACCATGGTGTATCGAGGAAGTAACCTCACTCGAGCGCCGAACGGAAACACCGAATCAAAGGTTTCGATGGCGACGTTCCCCGTGGCGCACTACGTCAATCACCGCACGATGCGCGTGCGCTCGGACAGCAAAGATAAGGGATACGTCTTCGCTTTCTGCGGCGATGAACAGAGCACCCCACACTTTATGCGTTACTCTGGTCTTACCGGTGCGTGCATCAACAGTATGCTCTTCAACAACTTTATCGGCGACACGATTATCGGCGTAGCGTTCCAAGATCGCTTCCGCACGTACTCGAGCTCGACCAACTGGTCGAACGGTGAAGTCGTCACGCGCGGTACCGGCGCCAACTACGGCGTCGACGGTTTCCTTCGACCGTCGTTTCCGTACAAGGAGGGCGTCCGCTATCTGTATTCCAAGTACATCGAGTGTCGCGAGAGCGATAATGACGTCGCGCAACTGCTGACGGATGACTGGAAGGTGAAGTTCTGTTCGGCTCTCATCCCCAGAGGCCTCGAAGACAATCAATCGTACCTCTCCGCGCTGAGCGAGCAAATGTCTCACGTCATTTACGAAGTCTTCATGGAGGAGGTTGGCAAGGATCCCAGCTTCACCGGCATGGACTTGTGCGATCGTCTCGCCGAGGCGAACGACAAGGTCGGCGAGAGCGACGAACCGTGGCGAGAACTCCTCGACCGCGCAAATATTTCCGACGACGCGAAAAAGATGCTCATGGAAAAACACGTGTGGATCGCGAACAGCTTGGATGCATTGACGCAAGAGCTCATCGAGTACGCCTCGTTCTTGCGAGAGAATGGATTCCGTTTCACGAGTTACGCAGAAAAACAGCCGAACCCGGTCGACTCCGTCATCGACAGCACCTCTGTCGAAACGCAAGCTTTCGCCGAAGGTCTCACCATGAGCGCGGCGCTCGCCGCCGCGGCGCTCGTCTTGTCGACGTCGAATCCGCTCAGCGCCGCCGTGCTGTCCGCGTTCACGCCGATCGTCGCCTTCGGTACCATCACCGGGGCGAGTCGATACAAGAACAGAAACGAAGAGTGGCTCGTCGCGTACAAGGACAATTTGTTCAAGCAGGCTGAACGAGGCGCGTACGACGTCATGTCGCGCGATGCTCAAAAACAGTCTCTGCACGCGAGTCCGTACGTGAACGACTTGCGAGCCATGATGGATGCGTTCGTCAAGATGTGCGCGTATTACAACTTCCCCGAGCCCCGAGAATTATTGCACCAATTCGAAGCCTTCGTGGAAGACGTGCACGGCGACAGAGCGTGCTCTGAATTCGACGAGTATCTCGTGTCGGTGGCCATAGCGGAGACGTTTTACAAGAGCGCGTATCTGCAAGATCACCTCGTGAAGATGCACGAAGTCGTGCGAGACATGATGTACTGGCGCTCTCAGAGCAGTGAACCCGGAACGGCTGTTGATATGCAGGCGCAGTGCTTATTCGAGCGCGTCGTCTTGCTTCGTCGCGTGCTCGAAAAGTCTATTCGTCGCGGTCACATCAAATTCGGCTTCATCAGAACGGGCAATTACTCCAAGTCTCACGTCGGTGACCTCGTCAAGTTCTGGATAAACATCCTGATGTACCCAATCTTGCTCTTCCGTCGCGATGACTTGTCGCCATCGAACGCTCGCGCATCGGCCAAGGCGTGGTACAAGCCTGCGAACATCGCCATCACGGAGACGGCGAGGGACGCGCGAGCGCTCGCGGAGCGCGCGAGTCACGCGAAATTGGCTCGCGCAGCCTTTGATCTGGAGAGCTTCACCATCGCGTCGAACGAGAGTTACACCGCGAGTTTCATCATTTTGTCGGCGCTTCTCTCATTCTGCACGGGTATCGTCTTCACGATCGGCAACATCGCCGCTCGCGTCAAGGTGCAAAAGTGGTCCACCGACTTGACCTCGGCGGGTTCGTACTCGTTCGGTCTCGTCACCCCGCTCTCCGCCATCTTGGCCCTGTTCTGGTTATCTCGAGTCCAATTCCACATCATTCGAATCGCGTTGCTCCTCAAAACGAAGATGAAACCGTTATCCGACGAACCGCGCGGCAAGTTGAAGAGTTGCATCAAAATGGCGCTCGCCCAGGGTCTGTTGACGCAAGTGAGAATGTGCATCGCTCTCGCCACCGCCGTCGCCCTTCCGTGGGCGCTCTGCGTGCGCGAAGCCTCCGCTTTCGGTCTCACCTTCACCGACCGATCCGAGGACGTTCCCTTCTACATCGCCTCCGCCGCCGTCATCGCCTCCGTCGTCTCCTGGTTCGTCTTCTTTTGGAAGGAGTACGTCGTTCGCTACAACCTCCCCTCCAAGCTCGGACAACACGTCTGCGCCGCCTTTCTGGACGACATCGAACACCATCGACAATTTGTCGACATCCCCCACTCCTCCACCCTCGATCACCACCGTCTCGAACGCACGACGTGGGAATACGCCGCTCGCGTCTTCATTCGCGAGTATCGATTCGACGCCGTCTTCGGCGCCGACCGCTTCGGAAGCGTCCTCCAGTACTTACAATCCGGGTGCGTCGTCTCCGCCCGCGACAAAGCCCCGATGTCCGTCTGACGCGCCCGCGCGCGCGCGTCCGCCGGCCGGCGTCACACACAACAATTAAGTAACAGTAATATTCATAACCATCAATCTCACATCCATCCGTCTCTCGTCGCTCGTCTCTCTCTCTCTCGTCGCGCTCGTCGCTCTCTTTTGGATAAAACGCCACACATCAATCAAATCTCCGGGCATCGCATCCACCCGCACACGACGACGCCTCGCCCGCCCGTCCGTCCATGATGGGCATCACGCGACGAAGTTCGCTCGCCGGCGTCGCCTCCCTCGGCGATCGCGCGTCGTCGTCGTCGTCGTCGGCGGCGGCGAGACCATCATCCGGTCGTGTTCATCCTGCTCGCGCTGAGCGCGTTCGGGGAGAACGCGTCGAGACGCGCGCGCACGCACGCGCGTCGAGACGGGTCGGTGGGGACGGCGTCGCGCGCGGCGAGACGGTTCGGTGGAGACGAGGCGGTGGCGAGGTTGCGCGCGACGGCGGTGACGACGGTCGAGAAGACCACTGAGTGTGGAAAGGAAGGTGGTGCTTCGATTCGCAAAAATGCTTTGCTGTCAAAAGTTATGGGTAGAAATAATCGAGCGCCGGGGTAACAACGCAGAGGTAACCACGCGACATGCCCTAAAAATTAGGGCTTTTTTGACTTGAGGAGAGCGGCGACGCCGGAGCCAGAGCGCGACGCGCGGACAGCAAATTGATCTAAAAACTATCGTTTACACCTTTCCACCGAGTTTCATGACCTTTTTCGAAGAATCGCTACCGTTTTACAAACTACATGCACACAAACATCACCGTTCACATACGCGTGAGAATAAACACTCCTCCTCTTCCACCCCGACTGATGCGCATTGTGTCGTCGCAAAACGTCGAATCTAAAGTCCCACGTGGTCGAGGAAGTGGCAGCTTAAGAGCTGGTTCAAACCGATCGTCATTCACACTCGACGACGTTAAACCCAAATCAAACGACGTAAAAATTACTTCGGCTCGACTGCCGCTCAAATCTCCCAAAAGCTCGACTTCACCCTCGACGCCGATGCGAAGAACAGTTTTGCTTGGGGAAAATGGTAGTGGAAACTGAGCGTCAACAAACACTTCGTTGCGCACGATACCGGCGAGAGAATCCACTTTTTGAGTGTTTCGTACGCCGCGCTGATTCGTCTCGGCGCTTCCCGCAAGAAAAGGCGCAAACTTGAAGAACGTCGCGTACAACGCGCTCGTCACGGCGTCTACGGCGCTTTCGCCAACCTCTCCAAGACCATCAAGCAATGAATCATCTTCACGCGTTACGCCAGATGACGTTTTCGTTGAGTACACGAGAGTCCAGTCTCCGTCAATGGGCGCAAGAATGGACGCTGAAGACTCAGCACGTCCTGCAGACGCAACGCGCTCGACAGCCTCGACGCACAACATCACATCCTTTGACGACGATTCTCGAGGCAGCTTACGCGTTCCACTCACCGCTCGCAGTGTGGCGCGCTTCGCCTCCGACAACGACGAAGATGCATCTTGAACAGCTTGCGAGCGGCAACTCGAGCGAAACCGATGGCGCATGCGCGGGCGTGCCGATAAAATCATCGGTGACGCTGTCTTCGTGCGTTGTGCCGTCGTCGCTACCGCCCTCATCATCGCTAAGAACCTAAACCACTCCGCGGCGTGCGGCGTTCTCTGAACGCACGCCTCACTTCGTGCCCCGCTCACCAAAATTCTGCATCGACGTCGAGGTGACGTCGTGCGCCATCCGTCGTCTGTGAGTCGATGGACATCTTCGGAAGTCGACTTCGAGCGTCGGAAGGGTCGTACCACAAGCAACGCGCCGAGGAGGACATCAGACGACTCGCTGAGCGAGCGCGAGGGAACGAGTTTGTTAATGTCGTAGAGGGTGAAATCGCACAGAGCCACTCGCGTTCGAGCGAACAAACGTCAACTTCGGCGGCACACTACGTGCGCACAGGAAGCGCGCATCGAGGTGGCGTAGACAAACTCTCGGCGGTGTACGCCGAAGAACTGCGGCTGTTCGGCGCCAAAACTGACACGCCGCGCGTGCTGCGAAGAGAAGTTAGCGATTTCAGCAGCAACAAAAGCGCGCGCGATGGTACGTTGGCTACATCATCATCGTCGATGACAGCGGTGTCGTCGTCCATATTCGCAGCGCAGACGATGCGGTTGAATCGTCGGGACTGGTTGCGAGACATTGGCGCAGATTTGCAAAAGCACGCTGAAGCTCGACGCAGCTTGACGGGCGTCGAGCTGCACGCGCTCGAGACCTCGCAACGAGCGCAAAAACACGCGCTCGTGGCTGGCTTGCGTGCACTAGGGTATGGTTCCGCACTCGCCGTTGTAGGTATCGTATGCGGAAGCGCTGCGGCGAGCGCGTATCTTTCAATCGACTCGACTGACGCGTTCGCACGGCACTTCAGAGCACAGTTTTCTCCGTATGTCGATCGCGCGCGCGAAACGGGAGAGTCTTACAAGGCCTGGGTCCATACAACTGGTTCAAATCCAGCATCCGACGGAGTTTCCGCGCGCGTTGCAGGCATTGAGAACTCTGATTTCGTTCAACGGCTGCGCGCAAAGCTCAACAGGGCCGAAATGCAGTCACGCAAGTGAGTGCGCGTTGAGCTGCTCAGATGACATAGAAGTGCACTTTAGGAAAAATAAAGCTATTGATTGTATTGTACATTAAATGAATCACACTACTAAGCGGTAGTGGTCGCATCTAGCAACTTTTCATGCCATAGAGAAAAGCAGTACACGTACTCGTCGGTTAACGTCTTCGCCATAATTTGAGCGGGTTGGTGATTCAAATGACGCGCTAGCTCGACTGACCGGAAGCCCAAATTCAGCCTGTAAGAATGTGGCACAAAAACGTGTTGAAAGCAATCAAATGTATACACATCGCCGGTATTGAAACTGAAATTACGCGCAATCTTCACATTTGAAAGCATTGTTTTTCGCTTCTTAACTGACACCCCGCGACTCTTTGCGAACGCGCCTCCAAGCCGCGAGCAGTTTTCCACGATTCCTTCGATAGTGGTGATATCAGGCTCCAGACCTTTCGCATCCACAGATATCGCTTGCGCTGTGCCACCCAGAGAAGCGTAGACACACGGACGCGGGCCGAAAATTCGCACGTCAATGGTTCTTGACATTGCTCGAAAAGCGCGAAGAATCGGCTTCAAAATCAACGAACCAGGAATGTTCACGAGCGGTGCGAAAAATTCATGCCCGGTAATCACGGCATCCATGCGGACTTCGCGCTTAAACTGACCTTGTATTACCACTTGAAACGTTCGCTTTCTCTTATGAAAGTAAGCCTTCAGTCGCTCGCCACATTCAGCGCGTTGCGCGTCTGCTGGAGGTTCCAAATCCCGAAACCTGCACAAACATAACCCCGAAAATAATGGCGTCTCAAATTCGAAAGGCTCCTCCGAGTTAAACCGTGCTTCGCCGCGCACCGTGCACTTTGCGTAACTCGTTTCAGGCACGAGGAGCAGTGGCTTTTGTGGCCAACATTCTGCCGGCGGCGGCCGTGCAAACGATTTCTTTGCAGCGTCAACCGCGTCGGATCGCAGCATTCGCGCCGGCGCACTCGCTCGAACCGATGGAGATATGTCGAAAGACTTTGTCGTTCCATCGCAAACTCCATTCGCAACAGTTCGGCCGGCTGGCCGACTCTGCAGCGCGACGCTCGCGCGCTTCGTTTGGCGAATCGCTATTAGCCACGTGACGCAAATCACCGCGGCGAAGAAAACAGTGCATATTGTTAGGGTAAAAGCGTCGACAGTAACCTCAAAGGTGTGCATTCGACCCACAAACGAGCCTCTGCACGAAAACGAATCCAGTTCTAAATTTGTTTTGCGCAAACTCGAACGACGCTTCACACGGTTACCAATTCACGACGACGAATGCGCGCACGAAAGAAAACGCTAAAAGAGTTCAGTGCGATTCGTGTGCTGAATTCCCAGCGCGCGCGAACCGCGCGCGCGCGCGTGGAACTGACGAGTTTTGCTAGTGTTTTGACTCCTTGTCCACGGTGGTCACTCGGCAACGACCGTCACAAACTGGCGCGCTAGCGGGCGGGCGGGCGAGCGTCGAACGCCATGCCTCGCGCGCACGAACTCGCATTAGCGCGCATGCTTGCGGCGTATGAAACGCCTCGAGCGGCGACGGCGACGACAGCGCCGCACAACGCACGCAAGGTGACGCAGCACGTTCACGCGATGCGCGCGATGTTGGATAGTCTAGGGACGTCTTGCGATGATGCTGCGCGCGAGTTGTATGCTGAGCGCATCGCGCGCGTTGAGGAATTGGCCATGGCGTCTGCTGCCGCGGCGGCAGTGACGACGAGCACGACGAGTGGAGGTGGTGGTGGCAACGAGAGCGACGCCGCTGACGGAGGCGCATGGCTTCGCCAGAGACGAGCGTTCGCGACGAATGCGACGACTGGTGCCGCTAATAGAAATAGCATGGCTGTATCGACGTCGACGACGATAATGACACCGCCGCCTGGGTCGAGCGGGCGCGCAGTGCAACGCTCGGCGCGCGATGAAGAGGAGCTCGAAAAGCAGCGCGTGATACGCGAAGGATTGACAGATGAAATGGCGTCGCTCGCGAGCGGGCTCAAGGCGAACGCACTAGCCATGGAAAAAGGATTGGAGCGATCGACGAAAGCGCTGGAAGACGTCGAGACGAAGTTGGAACGCAACGTGCAAGGGGTGAAGTCAACCGTAAAACGTCAAACGGCGGCGTACGGCGCCAACCGGCGCGGTTCGTGCTGGACATGGATAATTTTGTTTGTCGTGGGCATACTATTCGCCTGGACGTACATCGTCATCAAGATGTCGAGCGACAAAATAAAAAAGTCACGCGTGTAGATGGAGCCGCTCGATCGCGGCGTCGTGAGCGCCTGTGCTTGGCCGACGAGAACTACGGCGTCGATATCGATATTAATTCTACATGTACATTCTATAGCACGCAACGTCTATTTCACGTGTTCTTTACGCCCGGTGAATAGCGTCGATACTCACCACGGGTGGGGCAAAACCTCTGACTTCCGTCCACGTATCGTCCAGCGACTCCCTGCTCCAAAGCGTTCGTTCGCACGTGTTCAAGTCGAGCACGTCCACCTCCGTCGGCGTCAACAACCCGACGCAAAAGTTTGTCGCCATGCCGCCTTGCGACGCTTCAAAAGCGACGCCCTGACGTTCAAAAGCCTCATCGCGCGTCGACGTTGCCAGCGTGTCGCTCGGATAGTAAAACTGCGCACGGTCGCCCATGGATAATTCGCGCCAAATCTTCAAGCGCGTCGCCGACGTCTCATCGACATCGAATGTTAACGCCCCACGAAAGCGAAACTGCGTGCGCGTGCGCTCAAACCAATGCACGATTTCCACCTGGTCGCTGGCGCGAGATTTACACTTGTTACTCTCGCTCGAGCACTTAATGGCGATCCCAACATCGCCGTCGTCGGTGTTCACAAAGCCTTCAAACACCACCGTCCTCGCGCGCGGCACCACGGCGCCGCGATGGTGCTCCACCGTGGCGAGCGTGATGTACGCCGAATACGGATCGCGACGGAGGTTATCTTTAAACAGCGCCAAGAATGGAGGTCCCATCGCGCTCGGTGTCGCCATCGCTATCGCCACCGCGACGCGTTGTGTGGCGCCCCGGCGTCGTCGGTCAGTCGGTGCCAACGCCCATTGAAGCACAAAAAAGCGACGACGCTCGAGCGCGAGGGCGCGACGACGACACAACCACGTGCGCGAACGACGATGGGTGGGGCGCAACGTCAACAGCGCGCACCCGGACGCGGACGCGGGCGTGGTGGACGAGGAAGCGCGCGACGCGGTGGGGAAAAACGCGCTGGTCGTGGTGGTCAAGGCCACGGAAGCGTCGTGTACGACGTGACGAGGCGGCTGTGTGGTGAGGACGATGAGGACGCTGGGACGACGACGACGTCGACGAAACCGGTGGTTGACGTGATGACGATCATCACGCAAGCGCTGAGTGATGACGTGCGACCGTTGCGTGCGGATCCTAGGGCGTTTACGACGTTTATATCGCGGTTGTGTCGGGCCAAGCAGTACGCGCGGGCGTTGGAGGTGTTTGACGCCCAAAAGGCGTGTGGAGTCGAACGCACGACGGTGACGTATAATGCCGCGATGATGGCGCACGTGAAGCGAGGAACTCCAGCGGGTGCGTTAACGTTATTCGACGAGATGCGGAAAATAGGGCATGAACTCAGTGTGATATCGTATAACGTAGCCATGGGCGCGTGCGCTCGGTTGGGCGACGGCGCGCGCGCGCTCAAGCTGTTTGATGAGTTGAGCGCGAGGAAAGATTTGAACGCTGATGCGGTGAGTGTGAATACCGCGATAGCAGCTGCAGAACTTGTGGGTGATGATGCGCGTGTACAGCAGTTACGATCGCATGAGATGTTCGTGAAAGACCAGGGTGAAGCGCGTCAGGCTTCGTCTTCATCGTCGTCCTCGTCTTCGTCTTCATCAGACGACGATGACGACGATGACGACGACGACGAGAGCCTTGATGTTTTGAAAGATTCGCGGCCGAATGATAAAGATGACAAAGATGCGTTGGATGACGACGAGGAGGCGAAACGCGTCGCCGCCAAGCGACGTAAACGCGAAGCCAAGGAGAAGGTGCTCGCTGAATACAAAGCGGCGACTGCGGCGAAACAAACCAACGAACAGTTTGCGGAGGAGGACGAAGATATGGCGAAAAGACGTCGCGCTGACGCTCGTCGCGCCAAATTCGAAGAAAAACGACGCGCCCGAGCCGAAGCCAAGCGTAAGTCGCGACCTTGGTCAAATGCAGCGGCGCACGCTACGGCGCAGACGAAGAAGACGTCCAAGGCTGCGAAACGAGCGGCGATGAAAGCCGACCCTAAAGTATGGATTGAAGAGCTCTCAGACGCTGGAGAAGACGACGAAGTCCAGTATGACGATGATGGCGAACGCGTGCTGCCGAAAATTAAAGGCCCTTCGTTCCTAGATGATCCAAACGCCGCGACGCTCATGAACGCCCGCGACGGATCCTCAGATTTCTGGTCAACAAGTTTTCGATAGCGCGTCGTCCTCTACGACGCTCACATCACCTAGCGCCAGGACAAGACGTAAAGCAAGTTGTAAATGTAAACAAACAGGCGACTGTGTCGCGACACATCGAAACTCGTACGGCGTCCCATCATCAATCAACCTCGTACACGCGCGCGCCGCCCTGCATAGACATCCACGTGTTTCATGCGAACTCTCCCACCGGGGGTCGCGCGTGACGTCAAAGAACCACGCGCGAGACGCACGCGAGGGTGATTGATAACGCAAACGAGACACGCAAAGGCGCGGGAAGATCGACGGAGCGAGCGCGTGAAGGGCGATATCCATGGCGCACGTCGTCGCGGCGGCGTCGAATGCGCGCGTGACCGTGCCGCCGCCGCCGCCGGGGCTGGGCGGTGCTGGGGATGACGCGCCTGCGACGACGACGACGACGACGCAATCGGCGGGAAAGCAGGGACGATATAGACGAGATAAACCATGGGACGTCGATGGCACCGATCGTTGGCGCATCGAACCGTTCACCAAGGACGACAACCCCGGAGGCGTCGTCGAGGAAAGCTCATTCGCAGTGCTGTTTCCAAAATATAAAGAGAAGTACTTGAGAGAGACGTGGCCGTCGATCACGAAGGCGTTGAAAGAACACGGGGTGGCGTGTGAGTTGAATCTAGTCGAGGGCTCGATGACCGTGCTCACGACGAGGAAGACGTACGACCCATACATCATCATCAAGGCTCGAGACTTGATTAAGCTGCTCAGCCGCAGCGTTCCCGCGCCACAAGCGCTGAAAGTTTTAGAGGATGACACGAATTGCGACGTGATTAAGATTGGTGGCATGGTTAGAAACAAAGAGCGGTTTGTCAAACGTCGGCAGCGATTAATCGGTCCGAATGGCTCGACTTTGAAGGCGATTGAGATGCTCACCGGTTGCTACATTCTCGTTCAAGGGAACACCGTCTCAGTCATGGGTGGATATAAAGGATTGAAAACGGCACGAAAGATTATCGAAGACGCCATGAAAAACACGCATCCAATCTATCATATTAAAGAACTCATGATTAAGCGTGAGCTGGAAAAGGATCCAGAGTTAGCGTCACAAAGCTGGGACAGATTTTTGCCAAAGTTCAAAAAGAAAAACGTGCAGACGAAAAAGCCAAAGAAAATTGGCAAGAAGGACCGCGCCGTGTTTCCTCCGGCGCCTACGATGTCCAAGGTGGACTTACAAATCGAATCTGGGGAATATTTCTTATCAAAAGACGCCAAAGAACGCAAGGCGGCGTATGAGAAGCTGCAAAAGCAAAAGAACACGTCATCGGCGAATCAAAAGAGACGAGAAGAGGCATTCATCGCGCCCAAAGAGGAGACGAAGGAATCAAGAAAGTCGAGCACAAAAGCTAAGGATGAAGCATTAGACGATGTCACGGCGTCGCTCAAAGCTAAAAGCAAGGCGAAGAAAGAAGAAGACAAGCGTTCGAAGACAAAGGCGAGTTCATTCGTCATGGGTGGCGGCGACGCCGCCGACGACGTCGCGGAGAAAAAGTCAAAAAAGCGCGACCGCGGCGAAAAGAAAGAGTCCAAGGCGAAGAAATCGAAAAAGGATCGCAGTGACGACGATTAGTACTAGCTCCATGTAAATGTTACGATATTTGATATTCATTGAAAGCAGCATAAACACTCCACAAGGCGCCACTATTCCGCCTTTTTTACACCCTTGATCATGCCGTATTGCATCAAACCGACGGCAAACGCGCGCTGCATGCGCTCCAAGCAGATGATATCCCGCAGAGTTTTGTAATAGATTTTTGGGCGAGAGAACACTGGCAACGGATCGTACACGCCAGCCCAAATCGAGTGCCTCCAGCTCACGATCGTTTGTTTAGTCCAATCATCCATGTCAATCTTAGTCATCGCGCCAGTGCCTTCGGCGAGAGCGCAGTAGTCTTTGATGGAAATGAAATATGGATGCGCCCACTCATCGTACAAAAATTGCAGCTTACCCTTCTCCTCAGCGGTCAACTCTGGAGGCGCATGGCGTTGACACCACGTCGCAATCACAAGCGTGCCACCAGGTTTTAACACTCGCACCATTTCCTCGACGTACTTTTTCTTGTCTGGCATGTGCTCGCCGCTTTCGCACGCCCACACCATGTCGAAAGAGTTGTCTGGAAACGTCATATTCAGCGCGTCCATGACTTTGAACTCTGCGTTCGGTATGCCTTGAGCTTTAGCGAGCGCGGTGGCGCGATCGGCTTGCTTCTGCGACAACGTAATGCCCGTCACGCGAGAGTCGCCGCCGACGCACTTGGACGCCAACCGCCGGGTCGCCCCGCCGATGCCGCAACCGACGTCTAAAATGTTCATTGGCTTTGCCCCGCCGTTGTTCTCCTCAACACCACTCCACTTGTACATTTCATCCACGAAATCCTCCTTGGCTTCGATGAAATCCTTAACTTTATGGCCAAGCAACGTGCCCGCGCCCTTGGCTAAATCCGCATCCGAGTAATAGCCCAGGTGAATGTGCTCGCCCCAATAGTACTCTAAAATCTCCTCCTCCGTCCACGCGTCGTACTCTGCACCGACGGTGTTTTCACCAGGAATATACGTCCGCGATGGTGTGTCTAAAATCTCCTTCGCCTTTAATCCAGCGTACGCCAAACCGAGTCCCGCGACCGCCGCGCCCAGTCGCCCGCCGTAATCAATGTCCCGCCTCGTCAACACCGCGGGTGGCGCTGCGTCGACACCAATCACCGCCGTCCGTCGCACCACCGCGCGCGGCGCCTTGGCGCTTTGTGCGCTGATATCGCCCACCACCGCGCGCGGTTGTCGACGCAAATCATCCACAGTCAACGTCTCAGTCGCCGGTGTGACGCTTAAATTAGCGTCACCATCACCGCGGTCGTTGACTGTGGACGACGCGTGCGCGCGTGTGTGCCGTCGAGTGCGCGTGCGCGTGGCGCGCGATGACGCGCATCCCGCGCCGGACATCGTTATCGTCGTCGTCATCGTCACCATCGTCGTCGACATCGTGCGTCGGCGGTGAATGACGAGGAGAGCACCGTCGCGGGGCGGCGATTACTTTTTTCATGTGTGTGACACCAAATGACATCATCAATCGGAAGAGCGAGTGAATGACTTTGATTTCACGCAACGCGAAACCTAACGTAAAGTAGCGGATGAGTATTAAACACATGATATACATGATAATAAGCGCGCGTCGTCGATGCGAGATGCGATGTTTCTGTTGGTGCACACACGCCGCGCTCGACGCGTCGGGAAGGTTTCTTTGGGACAAAAAAGCGCGTCGCGGCGACGCTTTACAACTTCAACGCCACCATCGGCGTACCAAAAATCGTAATGCCGTCGGTGATATCTAACAGTTCCAACGCAAATGTCAACGTTTGACCCGCGAGTGGATGATTCATATCCAGCGTCACGCTCTCGTCATCCATCGCCAAACACATCGCGGCTTGGCCTTGGGGCAGTTGCACCAACTGTCCGGGTTGCACTTGTTTGGCCATCTCCGCCGCCTCTTCGGGCTTTAACGGAAACCGCGAAATCTTGCTCTCGTCGTGCTCACCAAACGCTTCACTCGGCGTGAGTTCCACCACGCGTTGATCCCCTTTCGTCATCTCCCCCAGCGCGCTCGCAATCTTCGGGAACAACGCGCCATCCCCGTGCGTCACCGTCACCGCGCCTCGATTGGCGTTGCGCGTGTCATCCACCACCGTGCCGTCAGACAACGTCATGGTGTAATGCAACGACACGCGTTGACCTTGTTTAGGTGTGCGTGACGCCCGCACCACCACGGACGATCGTCGCGATGGACGACGGTCGACGCAACGCCTGGTGTCGACACCACACCCAGGACGACGACGCGACGAAGAGGATGAGGATGCCCACGACGCGACAGGCGCGGTGCGTCGACCTCGCGTGCGCGTCGCACGCATCGCACTCATCGCATGCATGTGTATGCGTGTCGTCGTCATGGTGATCAACAAATAACCGTCGCGTCACGCACTGCGGACGATTTGCAATCAATCCAATCAATCCATCGACACAAAAAACAAACACCGCAGCGATGACCCTGGTCACCGTGGTGGGGGATTACGCGACTCGACGACGCGAGAGGACGGATCGACGACCGATGACGACGACGACGATGCGTGCGGCGTGGAGACCGTCGGGGAGCGAGGCGCGAGCGACGACGACGACGGGTCGTGCGTG
>JACLAB010010934.1_pt1 | contig 17722 bp, 26 predicted proteins | sample 8027921 | NCBI WGS metagenome assembly JACLAB01 (sample SAMN15725117, study PRJNA655200) | protist metagenome | isolation source: fluorescence activated cell sorting (FACS) single amplified genomes of... | place: USA: West Boothbay Harbor, Gulf of Maine | collected 2000-07-19 | reverse complement strand
TCGTATCTAGCTTGTTGGGTCTTGGGTTTAAGGTGGTATTATCTGAGTTTCTAATATAATCTTCATCTACTATCTTTTGAATGGCAGAAGATACTAAGTCAGAAATAGTGTTTGTTTCTTTAATACTGTCGTCAGCAACGCTAAAATCATCTACAGTGTTAACTACGTCAAACAGGCCTTTAACAATTAGCCTGTAGTTAACATCAGCTACACCAGAAGTGTCTGTCTGTGGTTTTTCTGTGATACCTGCTTGGTCATCATCGGGGTTTAAATTACCTAAAGCGTCATCGGTAGCAGTAATAAAATCAAATATTGACTTATAAAATACTTTATCTAACAACTCTGAGGGAGCAAGTATCTCGCTCTTACCCGGATTTATAAGCCTAAAGCTATAATCACTATTAGTAAGGCTATCTGAGAAAGGTTTACTAGATAAGTTAGAGATAGCGTCAATAGAGCTGCTAGTGTCATTAGCTCCTGTCAACACTTCTATTTCTTTAGTATCAACTGCTGTAGGTTTTTCTTCTACAACTTTTAGATATTCCATGTACTGAATAGCATCTAGAATAGACGTTATTTCAGTGAATGCTTTTGTAACACCTTTTGAGTCAAAATCAGAAACTGAACTCGTATCAAACTCTGGGTTAATAACCCCTGCTGTTTGGTCATCATCTGGATTTAGATTACCGAAGGCATCGTCTGTAGCGGTTATTCTATCAAACAGAAACTTTTCAAAAATACGAAAGCTGTCATCGGTTACGAAATAGTTGTCTGATTTATTAGGTTCAATAGACAACTCATTATAATCGAAAACTTGGCTATTGTTTTCAAATGGAATTTCAATCTGATGTGATATAAATTCTGGGGCTTGCGCAATATCTTCTTTTAAAGTATCTATAGATTTAAAGTCACTGTCTTCTAGATTTGGAGAGTCTGCATAAGCCGCTATAACATCAAACTCAAACTGATCAGTAACTCTGTATAGATCTTCCTCAGACTTAATAGTATCTAATATACTATCTTCTGTTACACTATAGGTATCAGGTTGAAATATAAACTTTGTCTTATCTGGTTGTCTTTCTTCACCAAGACCTTTAAGATCAATCTCTATATTTATATTGTCTGTCTTAGTATTAACAGCACCATAACTTACATTAGTAGTTATCTCTGTTTGTTTAACATCGGAAGATATTGAAGGGGTAGAAGACTGACCTTTTAAAGAAGTGTTAGGTACATCAACAACAATATCTTTTTCTTTTGGTCTTTCTCCTAAGACTTTGTCGGACTTTACCGTGAACTTCTTATTCTTGTCAGCCATCTTTCTTTTCCTTATACGTCAGGTACAATTTGAGTAGGGCTAAACAAAAACTCTACCATACCTCTGATAGGTTTCCATGTTCTACTGTAAATAGAATCTAATGGTTCTGTCACTCTTAACTCAAAAAATCCATAAGAAGGGGAGTCAACAGTAGGTTGTACAGTGTAATCTAAAGACAGGGTTTTGGGAAACTGCAAATAAATCTTATTAAGTAAAGTAACTTCCCAAGCAGAATCTTGATCGGGTGTTGTAGCATTTATTCTGCCAGCGCCTTCTAATAGCTTATAGTACAAATTATTGTATTTAACAATTTCTTCACGATTATAAGCTTGTACGTCTTGCCAAGTACCTCTATTTGTAGGAACTCTAACAACAATCGTATCCTGAACACCACCTGTTAATGAGGTCTTTGGTTTTGTAGTTTGTCTTGACACATTTTCAGCTTCAACAAGCACCGCTTCATAAGCATAATTATCGGTAGCGTCTGCTACAAAGTTAAGAGTAACGGGAAACTCTAGCTGCTCCCCCTGTACCAAGGAAAACAATACACTACCAGCATCGCTAATAAGATCTTTTCGATCTGTGTCGGTTATACGACTTCTTGCCATAGTTCTTCCTTTTCTTTTTTATTTGGGATGGTAGACACCTCCCCGAAGAGAGGTGCCGTTGATATTATCTTTTGCTTCTTTGAAATTTCCGAAGCTTTGCAAAAACCTTTTTGGTTTTACGGCCTGTCTTGTAAGCACTAGCCATTTTCGTAACAGTTTTCTTACCATAAGATGCCGCTGCTGCACCTACTGTCGCACCGATAATAGCGGCCTTACCGCCTTTTCCAGCAGATTTATAACGGCTCTTAGCAATGCGTTTGTTACGCTTTTCAGAAGCGGAAGCCTTACCTTCAAAGCCACGCTTACCAGCGGCGGTACCTGCCTTTATCCCTGCTTTAGCTGCCTTGACAGTACGGACAGTCCCCGATCCAGAAACAGCCTTTTTGATTGAGCGCTTAACCTTGAGCTTGGCACGTAAACGACTGGTTGAATTGGTATTTTTCCTAACAGTACCTACTGCCTTACCAACCGTACCTTTTAGTTTCTTACCCTTACGTTTAGCGGCTGATTTTGCCTGAGCAATTTTCAAAGCAGCTTTCTGCTTAAATGTCATAGGTTTTGCCATAGTCTTATCCTCCCCGGAAACGTTTCTTTAGACCATCAGAGATAGCCTTACGGTGTTTAGCAGACATCTTACCAGCACGTTTGCCAGCAGACTTAATACGGCTCTGTGCAATACTAACCGCATTCATACTCCTAAGAGCGTTAACCTTTTTCCTAACTGGAGATACAGCGCCTTTAACACCACCTGATATAAAGCTAGGTCTAGGGAAGGCCTTCTTAACGGCTTTACCAGCAGCGAGACCACCATAGAGGGCAGCCGCAGTACCAGCTTTAGTCAATTTACTACGCTTATTAGTCAGGTTAGCACGAGTCTTAGCACCAGTCTTTGTTGTGATACCTTTGTTGCTTCCTGTCTTACCAGCACCAAAACCAAGTTTAAAAGCGTTCTTCATACCACCAATACGGCGAGAAAGGTTAGCTGTTTTCTTAGTGACTGTGTTGCTTACCTTCTTCTTCAAACGAAGTTTAGCTGTACTTGATGTGTTCTTCTTAACAGCAGCCTTAGCTTTACGACTAGCAGACTTAGCAGCGCCTTTAACATTAAGTGCTTTTTGTTTAGCAGCATTCTTCAGCTTAGCAAAGCTAGAGAGCTTCTTACCTGTACGGCTCTTAGTAGTAGCTTTAGCCATAGCCTTAGAACCAGCGTTAGCACCAGTACGTTGCTTCGGAGCTGTATAACCAGAACGGGCTGCCTTGTTAGCAGACATTTTTTTGCTTGATTTAAGGCGGCGGGGAGACATTCCCAACAGACCTTTACGTTTTGCCATCATATTATTCCTTAAATTAAATTAGAAGCCGAAGCCCCTAGTTGTCACTTTAGAACCACCTCGCACAGGGAATAAATACTCCACAGCATATCTTAGACCATCTGTCCAGTGTTCAACACCTTCTTTTTTACAGATGGTAGCTGTGTCAGGGTTACTCTCTACCCATGCGGTACGTTCTATTGATTTTATTGTATTTGAACAACGTGGATGGATATACATATCGATATCCCCATTAGCGTTCTTAAACTTCTTGTTAATAGCTGCAACACTATCGATAATAGGAGGTGCCTTACTATGCGCTCTGGTCTGTATACCTTCAGCTTGTAGTATGCTAAAGTCTGTACGTCCAACAGCAGCAGAGGACTTCCTGGCCTTCCCACTAGGGTCAGGGTAAGATATAATGCGGTGTCCCTTATACTTTTCCACTAAGCTTCGTGCTAGGGTCTCAGTATCGGGGTGTCCCTGCATCTCATCTAAAATGTGTATTTGATTACCTCTAAGAGCAAACACTACACTAGCCATAATGCCAACGTTAAAGTCGATAGCAACATGAACATCTTCACCTGTCTCAAAATAAGGCAGGTCTTTATCTATGTGTTCTTTACGGTTAAACGTATAAAACACAGTATTACCAGAGTCTTCAAAGCTAGCTGTATACTCTCTAGCAAACTTTAAAGGGTCTAGGGTTAGCTTTACCCTATCGATCTCTTCAGCATCGAGATAGGGGGACTCTGTATAGGTATAGGTATAAGACTTCCAACTACTGTCGGAGTCTTGCCTGTTGTACATCTCATAAAAGTAGTTATAGCCCAGAGGCGTACTAATAATAAGCGCTCTTCCAGGCTTAGCTCCGAACTTGTCTGCATTTTGCTTAGACCAACGAGTAGCAATACAGGGCTGGATAACAGACTCCCAAGACTCTTTCAAGCTTGTACCTGCGCCCTTCCAAGAACATACCTCATCAGCCACTACAAAGTACTGACCAGTACCCCTCATACGTTCACTAGCTTCATACGACCAAATCTTTAGTTGTACGTTCTTAGGGAACCAGAAGGTGCCAGCCACTCTAGAGGACTTAAGGGCGTGATCTTCCATTCCTAGCTGATAGGCTAAGAGTGGGTAGTAGATGTCAACAGCCTGAGCATAGGTAGGGGCAATAATAGCCACATTCTTATTTGGTACTTCTTCATCTAACTCCATAAGCTCTTGTACTGCTAAAACAGCGGCACAGGCTGCGAGATAGGACTTCCCAAAACCACGACTAGCATTAACTACTGCATAGCGTGTTTCTTCTTCTATGAATAGGTCTGTTATTATCTCTGACTGACCTTCATGCAAAACTATTTCTGACATACTACTTCCTTGATATATACCCTACCACTTAGCCTTGTTAGCCCAATAGGCTGCACTCATTTTACCTTTGGCAATATTAGTGGCATGTCTTGCCTTCCAAGCTAGTCTGCGCTTCTTATAAGCCTCAGATTCATTAGCCTTTGGAGGACTCCCTTTAGCACCTTGAGCGCCAAAGCGTATTGTTTTAATTTTATCACCTTCTTTAGCAACAACAATGTGTGACTTAGTGGGATGACCGGGTGTTCTCTTAGGCTTATTAAACCCAGAAACACCAGCACGGGTTAGTCTAGGGTCTTTAGCCATAACTAGGCCCCATACTTCTTAAGATTAGACTTGGTGTTCTTCACAGGAGCGCTCTTAGTAGGGAGCTTCTTTTGAGTCGGGTTAGGCTTCTTACCATCGGTAAAGCCGCAAAGTTTTCCTTTGTGCATTGTTTTTCCTTTTGTATTATAGGCCTTCATTGCTGGCTTTAAGGCTTTATAGGGATTATTATTTTCACCCTCTTTAGAGCCATACTTAAATGCTCTATTCATCTGAGCTTGTCTATCAGCAGACTTAATCTTATTAATATCACTCATGACTTACGCCTCTTAGGTTGAGCTGAGTACTGTTTACCCGCCTTAGTGTCTTTACGCTTTTTGGCTGTACTAGCGGCATAGCGCTTCTTAGGCATAGCATTGATTGCTTTAGTAGGTAGATATCTCTCACCTGTAGCATTAGATCCAAGTACAGAAGGTTTACCAGACTTGGTCCTCCACTTCTGCTTAGTCCACTTAGTCATAGACTTCTGTGCTGCTGTCTTACCACCAGTATATTTGCCACCTCTATCCTTATAAAGTTTAGCGGCTAACTGCATAGCCCTAGCGGAGTGTTTACCACCCATACGAGAGACAGCATCTTTTTTGGCCCTCTCCCAAATACGGGGGCTAGACCTAGCCATTACTTCTTCTTACCACCTTTAGGCTTCTTAGGTGGACGTCCTACTTTTGTTCCGTAGGTTCCTTTACCTTGAGGCATTGTCTTTCTCCTATCATTCGGTTTCTTGTTATAATTACTACTTTACCGTTGTCATCATAAAAGATGTATTTGTCTCTTGATTTAGCATACTGCATTCATCATAACATCACTTGCCCTTCATATCAAACATGTTGTTATGGTCACGACCAATATACTTAAGGTCATTTTCTATGATAGATACACGTTGTTTGATCTTATTAATCTCACCAATAGCCGTTGTCATTAATGAAAGTTCATCCCAGACTTCTTCTATATCATCCCAGACATATACCAAGTCTAAGGCATTATCTTGAACATCACGCTTAAGATTAACATTATCTTCAATAGCCATTCTAGAGCCAAGTTGACTCACTGTTTCTTCAAGGTTAGCAATAGTAGATGCCTGTTGTGACACCCACCATACACCTGCCGATAGTTGTGCTGCCATAGCTATTACTAAGGCAATGGGTAATTTTAAGTTTTCCATATTACCATCTCCCTTGATAGCTGCCAATAGCCCAGCTGATAGCGCCTAGTATAGCTAGTCCAACGCCTAGTACTATGAGACCCACAGTCCAGTTAATTATAGCATCTATTCTTTCTTGTTTTTTATAAAGCTCTTCTTTACGTCTCTTTCTCATAGACGCCTCTATCTGTAATACTTCTTCCCATGCCTTGGGACCATAGTTCCACGATATGTGGCCTCTGATCTCTTCTCTCATGGATTCCATTTTCTTCTTATGTGCAAATATTTCAAGGGCAGTTTCTTCATCGCTGCCTTTAAAGGTCTTTTGCCACCAAGGTGGGTTCTTTTGTCTATCTTCTATATTAGAAAAATCACTAAAAGCCTTACCCCAAGTAGAAAGTTGGCTGGTCATGTCTTGTAAGTCTTTACCCGCTGCTATAGCGGATTTGATAGTCTTAAAGGCACCAGCCGCAAGAGTAACACAGCTGATAGGGTCCACGATAAATTACCTCCCCGAAGCTTTGCGGGAAGTTTCCATCATTTCTCTAATAGCTTTAATGTTCTCATCTATACGAGCATTTAATACTCTAAGTTCTTGTGTTGTTTTCTCCATCTCAGCAATACGGATCTCATGCCTTGCAATGTCTCTTGTGTTAGTGTCTAAAGAGGCATCCATATTGGAGATATAAGCAACTAGAGCAAAGGTCTGTAAGGCCACTGCTAAAATAAAGGTTATGGGGACACTCTTCGATAGGTGCCATGATTCTTCTTTTGAAGGCATTACTCTGCTTCCTTATTCTTATTAGTTAGTCTTATAGTCATAGGTGTTTTAGAGGTAATTTCCTGCTCAAGCTTCTCAGGAACTTTCTTATAGCCATACTGCATAAGGTTATTAATCAGTTGGCCTTGAGTTGATAAGAGTTGAGCATAGGCACCAGAGCCAACCCTAACAGAACCATCAGTAAGCTTCACATTGATCTCAGCATAGAGCTTTGTCATCTCCTCAATAGGATCAAAACCAAGCTCCTCTAGCTTTCTCACAGAAGCCATAGAGTTAATATTCTTAGAACCCTTGGGACGTCCAGCGCCTTCACGCCGACCACCAGCTTTATTCTTTCGATTGTCTGTTGGCATGGTTAAACCTCCTTTCAGGTCTATACAAAATGAATGACTCAACATTCTATTTCAAAATAAAAAATAATAGTTATTTATGAACAATTTAAAGAGTTCTCTATTTAAACCCTTAAAATTAATCACAAAAATAGTCACAAACTGTCCTTAATTTCACTTAAATTATATTTAAGAACATTTAGGAGAAAGACCTTATTTTAGCCCTTATCTCTTATAATAAAAACAAACAAAATACAAGACTATCTAAAAACAAACCTTCCAAGTAAGTTAAGAAATTTCTTCCTAACCCCTACCCCCATAATCCCCCTTCCCCAAGGGAAGATTATCATAAGGGGTCCCTATTTATTTTTCCATAAAATTATAGAAAAAAAAAAAAATAAGGATCCCCCCAACACCCCCACCACCATCCCATAAGGACAGCAGCAGAGATGTTGGGAGAGAGATTTAAGTTGCTAGAGTAGCTAGAATAAGGCCGATAACTACACCGACAATGATTGACTTTTTATTCTCTACTACATAAGTAAAGAGTTCTTTAACTTTAGTTTTAATTTTCATATTATTGTAGCTTTCTATTTTAGGCTAGGGCATAAATGTTTCCCAGAAGGAAACCGATAAAGATTAGTGCTGTAGTACCTGCATAACATTTCCAGTGTTTTTTAAGATTATTCATACTATTCTCCTTAAGTGATGTTTGGTGATCTCTGTAGGATTCGAACCTACGACCTAGTGCTTAGAAGGCACTTGCTCTAATCCAGCTGAGCTAAGAGACCTTTACTTTTCCCAGTGTGATAGGCACACTAGTTTAACATTCTCTGGGTTAGGTAGCTTAACTACTTCTTCCCAGTATTCTTCTGCTACAACCACAACAGGGAAGTAACCCTCTTCAATAAACCCAATATGACTAACCTGTTCATAGCGGTGTAAAGAGTAAGGGAGATTACCGATGTTACGAGTTAAGTTAGCGACCTTTTGATCTATTGGATCTGTTACAACAAAGTCCTTAGTCATATCTTTCCATAGATATTTAATAAGTTCTTCGGTAAAAGCATCAACACCATAGATAGCAATTGTATTTAGGTCTTTGTAATCTTTCTTGAAGTATTCTTTTGCTGTATCAGGCCGGGGTTTAAGTTTAATCTTCTTTACCCTTGGCTTATCGGTGGACCCTTTGGGCCTTCCCGCCTTGTTTTTAACTTCTTCAGTCAAGACTTACGCTCCCATTTTCAGGATCTAACTCGGGCATTATCTCTGAGAATAACTCAGTATAGCCTCCAGTTAAGTTAAAGATCTGAGGTAGTGTTCTAACTTCCAGTTCATTCACCAGAAAGTTTTTCCATACAGTATCTTCAACGTTATCTCCGGTTGTTATATCTTTATAGACATAATTAATGTTTCGGGATTCAAGGAGTTCTTTTGCTAAGTTACAGTAGGAGCAATTTTTTCTTCCGATGACTAAGTACATTATTCTTCCTCTTCATCGTTCCCCATCATTTCAATAGCTGCCTCAAATCCAGCAAGGAATAGTTCATAGAACATATCGTTAATAGAGCCTTCTGGGTCTAGCTCGTATTCAGAGATAAACTCATCGAATGCGTTTTCTACTAGGTCTTCAACTTGTACTTCAACGTTAACTTCACTCATTTACCACGACCCCTCATTGTTTTATCTTCTTCTTGCCATACTAGTCTATCGATATCAGCACGAGTAATGCCAATATCCCTGAGTTCTTTATTAGTCAACCTATTAAGTTGTTTAATAGTTTCTCGGTGGTGCCTCCAAGTCTTTAAGTAATTGAAGTACCGTTTAATCCAGTTTTGCTTAATCCATTTAATCATCTTTATTTAGCCTTTCTATCGTTTTGAATCTTCTAGATCTTTTATAGCAAGGTCAAGCATTTCCCTTACCTGTGCGCTATGCATTTGAGTAGATCCGGATAGTAGCCTATTATTCTTGACAATAATAACTATTCCATGATCTGCCACATCCTCTACATGATCTAAAAGAGAGTCTAGCGTATCAAAGAGATACTCTGCTGCTGCTGTTTCCTTTAAGTCCTCTTTAGATTCCAGTGCCTTATTAAACTCTATTACATCGCCCATATTAAATCCACGACATATAGCGGAGTATCATAATGGCAAGATAAACTGAGAGTACCCAGACGGCCCCCTTGGCGGCTATTCCTATAAGGAACCCAAATAGATAGGCCCAAGGTTTAGAAGGTTTACTACTCATTTCTTTTCTCCTTACTTTTTAAGATTTCTCTCATAATACTAACTCTCTTTTCTTCCGAATAAGTTAACCACATTCGGATGTCATCAATAGACCTCCCACAACCAGTGCAGGAGGCCTCTTTAATGTTACAGTGTTTTATACAAGGGGAACTTATAAAATCTCGCAAGCACCACCTGTACAAGCTAGTGTCTGAGCACCCTCCGTATTATCTTCTGACTCGTAGTCAGTCAACTTAGAGAAGTCAACCTTTGGCATAGCCGCTATTGCTGCAAGGAATTCAACTTTACTACAAGGCTGATAAGGTGCTTGTGCGTAAGTATGTTCAGCATAAGGCAAGAAGCTAACACCAGTAATATAGTCAAAGTTCTGATAGCACCAATTACCTACTTCCATCCACTCATGTTCCTTGACATAGACAGTAACACTTACCGAGTGTTCTGACCAGTGTTTCTGGAATAGAAGCCAGTTTTCTAGCTGTTCAATAGCTGTCTGTTCGTTAGCTAGTGTAGCACCTTCTGGAGACTTAATAGGGAAAGAGAAGATAGTTGTCTTCTCAGGATTCATCAAGTCTGGTTCGTTAGGTACTCCTGAGTCCTTCAGGAAAGAAGTTAAGGGATCGTTATTAGCCTGTCTTACAGTTCGAATGTAATAGGGGCTAAAGCGCCCATGAATACCAGAGCTAGAGTCAACAAGCTGAGAGACCGTGCCAGAAGGCTTAATTGTAGTGATAGCGGTAGCTGGGTTGATGTTGAGCTTTTTGGCGTATTCAATATTAACTTCTTGGGCATATGCCTTGAGCCTTTCTAGCATCTTAGGGTCAGGGTTACGTAAGATCTTACAGTCTTGGATACCAGTCAAAGATACGCCTAACAAACGCTCTTCTTCGCAATTCTTTTGCCATACTTTACGGACATATTTGAATTCAGTGAGAGAGGCTTGTAGCGTACCAAGAATAGTTGCTAGACCAATTTTACGCTTAAGGTCTTCTTCTGTATCTTCTACACGACATACAACCTCTGACAGGTTGCATAGTTGTCCAGAGCGTAGTTGAATTTCTGCGCAAGGATTAGTTCCAACTAAGGGTTCTGAGTTACGGCGTTCAGGGGCAAGAGCTTTAGCTCCGGCTCGGTTAAAGATGCCACGCTCACCAGAGCCTGACTTCATAAGAGCAATCCATTCGTCCATAAACACAGCCATAGAGGGCTTTTGCTCATAGGCTGCAGAGTTATTGGCTAAAGCACGGTGTGCAGCGGTTTCCCACCAACGACCGGACTTAGCATCCCGCACTTCAGGATCACCAAGATCAGAAAGTGAAATAAGGGCAGAGCGGCGTACACCGCCAACTACAACTACTTCAGCAATCTTACATACAATGTCATGTACTTCGATTGGACGAAGCTTACGTCCAGCTGCTGCCTTAAACGTAGCAGTAACAAAGCTCATCAAGTCTTGTAAAGGCGCAGGGCCAGAAGCTCGACCGCCCATAGTTTTAAGACGAGCACCTTCAGGGCGAATCTTAGAGAAGTCCCAAGCATGTGTGTTACCAAGATATAATTCAGCAATAAGTTTACGGAGGGCCTTAGCCCAACCTTCAGCGCTGTCTTCAATCGAAATGGTACGTTCACTTTGTGAGAAGGTGTCGTTAATGATAGGTAGTTTGTTTACATATTGGGCTTCGGCAGAAAAGCCGACACCAGTTCCTGACATCAGGATATAAAGGATTTCGTCAAATACACGGATATGGTCTACTGCAGCAAAACTACAGTTATAACCACGGAACGGGTTTTGTGCAAGAGCGTCACCAGCTGCCCACATAGCTCTCATGCTAGGCATTACCTCACGGTTATAAACGGCGGTTGACAGTTGTTGAAACTCGTTATCAGTAATAACATTATTACTAACTTGCTTTTTCCAAAAACCAATCAGTCGGTCTACAGTCTCTTCCCAAGTTTCACGACGACCTTCGGCCTCTAGATAACGTGAGTAGCGTGACAAGTGGATGAATGATTCGTAAGCGTTCATTTTATTTAGTCCTTGTTTTTATTTAATTATAGGTCTTCGTCGTCGCAATCGCAATTGCATGTGTACTCGTCACAGTCTTCACATTCACATTCACAACCATTTAGGCAACCATCTACAACAGGAAGATCCTTATACATTTCCTCGGCGTGATCGATACTATGATCAACATCCCAGTAATCTTGCATAAACAGGATCTCTTCTTCAGACCAAGTCTTAGTTGCAGCTAGGTACACATCAAGGTGATCTTTGTTTTTAATAACAACCTTAATAAAGCTTTCATAGTGTTTTAAAGCCCTTTTAAGTTCAGGTTTAATTTCCATTAGTGTAGTGTCCTTTTAAAATGCGGGTTTAAAGTTTCAAGCGCATAGTGATATACTTTATCATTCTCTTCTGTATCTTCGTAATATTCTTCTAATGCACCCTCAACAAAGCATCGAAGGGAGGGCGGGATCTTATTCAGATCTGCCTTACCATCTATAGCCATGTTGAGGATAATACTCAGTAGTACTGCTTCTTCTTCCGTCATCTAAACCCTCATAAATTGACCAGTGTTTTGTCTTTCGGCTTGCTCTTCAAAGTCTGGGCCTTTGGCTAGTCTGCCAGTAGGGAAGTCATAAAGCAAAGCTCCAGAGGGGCCAGTGAGACCTGTATAACGGCACTTAAGAACTTTTGTTTTGATTGTGTTTCTTTCGACATCATCATCACTCCCTACATTACGGGCAAAGGCAATAATGTCCATGCTGATTTGTTTAATAGAGCCAGAACCTCGGATGTCATCCATAGAGGGTAGCTTACCTTCTTCAAAGCTCTTTCCTTTGTTATCAGTCTTTCGTAGGTGACTAATGAGACCAATCCATACGTTATGTTTTTTAACAAGACGTAACAAATCATTCATTATCTTGTCTATAGCCTCATTGCCTGTAAGGCCCTCTGCACCTTCAGACGCAAGAATAGTAATGTGATCGACAAAGAGGTATTTAGCCCCGCTAAGACACATATACTCCAAAAAGTCCATAATAGAACCGTCTGAAATAGACCCTTGGTGATCAAGAACAAGTACTCTATCGTCTCCAAAGATTTTGTCATAACCTTCTTTAAGCTCTTCAAGGGGTATCTCCTCTGCTGCAGGGTTTCTATTTAAGGCCATACCACTCATTTTACGGGCAGTCTCGGCTGGTGATTCCTCAAGGGATACGATACCGATTTTGTCTTCCGTTGCGTCTAGCAAGTGGACAGCAATCTCACGCAACAGGGTAGATTTGCCAGAACCTGTACCTGAAGTCCAAAGGGTAATTTCACCGAAGCGCATACCCTTTAGCTTATCATTTAGCCCTGTCATGGACTCAGGGTAAGGGATAGACTCAAGCTCATTATAGGTCTCTAGTTGTGTCCAGAGGTCTTCTTTAGTAAGAATACCCGCTGGGGTATAGTCCGTTGAGTCGTATATAGTTTTAAGAACCTTATCTGGGTCTTTAATCCATAGATCTGACGCATCTTTCTCAGAAGACTTGGCTATCTTTACTTTATCATAGCCGATAATACGAGCAGCCTCCTTAGTAGCTGCTCTTCCAGCGTCATCATTATCCAGCCAAAGGATTACTTCGTCAAAGTTTCTGATCCACTCACGCTCCTCAACTAGATCTTTAATAGAAGAGGCTGAACGCAAAGATACAACAGGATAGAAGGTCTTATATCGTTTAAACCATGCAGATTGTACTGCCATAGCATCGAGTTCACCTTCTGTAATAACGAGTCGTTTTCCACCGTTGAATAGTTGTTGTCCAAACAAGCCCCCTCTAATTTTACCCGCAGAAGTAAATTCTTTAGGTAGTTTTCTTATCTTGTAACCAGCAAGGTTGTCCTCGTTATAATAGGGATAATAATGGCTGTCTATATTACCATCCATATCATAAGAGACTTTAACTCCGTAATGCTGAGAGACTTGTTTAAAGATGTTTCTTTCCTTGAACCCCCGGCTTGGGAATTCTTCTTTGATTTCTCTGAGACTTGGCCCATAGGAAACGGGTTCAAAGTCTGTGTTATTATTTGTCACAGTGATACCTTTTCTAGGTGCTTGTGTGCTCTTGCGGCAGCTAAAGCAGAATTTAGAACCGTCTTCATATATTTGGCTTGGATCTGACCCTCCGCAATAATCGCAAGGTTGATCTTTAACTACTATCCGTCCCATAGCTATTGTTGTTCTGTATGAATTGCATAAGCCATAACTAGTTCGGATGTTTCCCTAAATAGGAAGTAAAGGAACATGGCTGCAACGAAATTGAAGCTTATAATATTAACTGCCCCTAGCAGCCCACAGACTGCAGAGAACAGGCTCAATATAAACAACATCGTAGAAAGGTTTCTCATTGATATCTCCTCTTTACTAATCTAATATACTTGCGAGTCTTGTCTGTTATTGCTTCTTTAGGAACAAACCTAATCGCCGCAATTTGTCGATTATAGAATCTAGGTGTTGTACCATCTTCTAAATATTCAGTCATAGACTCCGACACCATTTGACAGTACGCCTCGGCATAGTAAAGCCCACCCTTAGTATTATATACGTCTACAATCTCAAAGGAAAACTTATCATGACCATAAAGGGATATGTCTTTCTTTAGATGCTCGGAGGAACCTGTGTAGGTTCTCCAAGACATTTCTTTCCCATAGGTTTTTGACTTTCGTTTTCCACCATGAAAGAATTGCTTCTTACCCCAGTAAAATTGATTAGTAGACTTGTTATGTATACAATACAAAAACCCAAACGAGTTGGAGGGGTTAAACTTAAAGCTACAACTCCAATGACCTATTTCATCCTTTGATAGCATCTTCGTATACTTCTTTTCGGACTTTAAAGTGGTCATTAATGAACCTCCAAATGTGAATTAGCCGACCGTTGGCAATAAGATATTCGTAGCCTTTATCCCCATAAACATCGTTGTATGCTCTACAAACTGCAGAGCGCATTTCAGTATGTGTTTTGGCACTATCTAATATCTTTTTAGCCTTTACTGGACCTACTTTCCACAGACCGGGAATGTTATCGACACTATCCCCCGTTAGTATTTGCTGCCAATAGAATCGTTCAGCATATTCTTCATCTATCTGATAAATAGACTTAGTACGGGGGTTGTAGTGACTCCCGGGAATACAATCCAAGTCTTTGTCAACAGATACAACAACACGGTTGATACCTGCCTTATCACACTCTAATGCCCATACCCGGACCAAATCATCAGCCTCACAATTGTCAGACAGTACAGCACCGTCTAGTGTGCTTGTCCAAGACTTCAAGTCGCCAAACCATTCAGGTCTAGCATCTTTGGCTTTCTTCCGATTCCCTTTATAGTCAGGGAAAAGGTCTACTCGAAAGTTATCAGGGCCACCAAGGGCCATGACATAGTCTTTTGTGAACAAGCTATTTAAAACGTCATCGAAGTGCTCCATGAACTTCTTCTTTGCTTCGTCTAGTGATTCAGACTTCCATATAGACATATATACAAGAACATCACCATCAATAATAGCAATAGTCATACTACTAATTCCTTTAAATTACCCCTAAAGGGGCGGTTAAGTCATAAGGGGACCCTATTTTTTCTCCTTAAATTTATGGAAATTTACTTCTTTCCGTTTAAAGCTCTCTGCTCTAGTTTATTATAGTTTATTTTCATGATCTCAGACAGATTACTACCTTCATGGCTTGCCATAATGGTGACGTACCAAAGAACATCACCCAGCTCGTCCAAGACTTGAGATCTTGTTCCCATCTGGATTGCATCTTCCACTTCTTCAGCTTCCTCCCGCAAGCCCTTTGCTAGGTCTTTATGGTGCCTGTGGCCGGGTTTAAAGAACTGTAAAGCGATAGTTTCATATAGATTAGCTTGCATAGTAAGCTCCTTCAGCTTTTGATAGAGACGCAATTATGTCTTTGAATTGTTGATGGGAAAGGTTAATTAGATCATAACACTTTGTATCTTCGTTGAATTGTCGTAGAACAACATCGGTCTCGTCTAAAATGACCTCAACATCTGAATATAACCCTGTTTGATCTAGGGTAGTTACAACAGTATAAGCATCTTCATGTTCAACAGTAAACATTAATCTTCCTCTTTACAGTTACAGTCTTCATAACCTTGATTCTTTCCTTCTTCAAACCCTTCTTCATAACCTGATTCAAAACCATGATCACGACCTTCATCATAGCCTTCGTTAAAAATCTCATCAGATTGACCATTATACTCTTGGATAATGTTTTCCTCTAAGATAGTTAGCATATCACGAACTTGATCATTAATTTCGTGATTGTGTAGTTTAACTGCTTCAAAGAAACGGTCAAACTCAATGCGTATATTTTCTGCTACACTGATATACATATTAATAATCCTTCCAGATTCTGTGGTAAATATTCTCTAGTCCCGCCTTATCGGGGTGTTTTCGAACCCACATGCCAGTAGCAGGTTCGAAATGTTTCTTAAAAAAGTTATCCAGCTTACGATTACCAGTAGTAATGTTAGTATCTACTAAGTAAGATAAGCGATCAAACTCTGCGTCAGACATAATGCTTTTATTCTTGTACTCATAAGAATAGGCAGCTACACTAAGCCTAATCCTAAGTCTAATCTCTTCACTCTTCTTCGAGACAGAATCCACACCAAGTTCCTTTACTTGCATTGCCGCAGCTAACACATTTGCGCCAACCATTCTTTTTATCACGATCTTTTGAAGCCTGTCGCTCTTCTTTTGTCATAGAACGAATAACAGGCACTATTGGTTTAATGGACGTCATAGTAGTTGTCTCCAATGTTACAATCACCACAAGTCATAATATCAATGCCCAAAGCCTTTGGGGCCTCCTCAAAGCATCTCATAATTATTTCTCGTGTCTGTTCTGCTTGATCTTCACGGACTTCAACAGTGTGTTCATCGTGGTAAAACAACACATGTTTAAAATCAATATTAGCCTTCTTAAGCTCCTCGTCAATCATAACAACAGTTGCCTTCATAACAACTGCCTCTGCACCTTGGATGAGGTAGTTTAAAGACTTGTGTCGCTCAGACTTATTTAGCATAATCCTACGATCATCTAGACCGGGGATAAACCCCTGAGACTCAATTAGGTTACTTACATTGTTTATGAGCTTAGCTAAGGCAGGAAGTTCTTTCTTATATTTAGCCATTGCCTTCTTGGCTTGAGGGACAGTCTTTCCGATATACCCGCTAAGTTTTTGAGCGCCAGCGCCGTAAAGATAGGCAAAGATAAATCGTTTAGCTTGAGGTCGGGTACACTCTAGAATATCGGCATTCATTTGATGAACATCTCCGTTAAGTACGGTATCAGTAAACTTATCATCTCTCATATAATGGGCCAACAATCTTAACTGACAAGCCGCAGAGTCGGCTGAAACCAAGGTATAGCCCGGTTCTGATACAAACAAGCTTCGGAACTCTTTACCAAGCGTAGCGTAAGCTCCCGGTAGATTAGCAATAATCTTATGGGTCTGACGAAATGTTGGGGTGCCGATATTGAATACATCTCCGTGTAAACGAGAGTTATCATCGACGTATTGAAACCAACCCTCTAGGATAGACTTCCGAGAGCGCAAGGTATAATACTCCATAAGAGCCTGACCTACATCGCCGAGTCCTTCCAAGGAACTATCTGAGAGTTTTGCTGAGACTTTGATAAATTCTCCGTTAACTCGTTTCCAGTTCCACTCGTCCGGCTCCCACCCGATTGTTCCAAGATAACGTTTAACCGTATCAGTGTTACCAATATCGCCAGTATCAAAAGTAACACGACAGTATTCACCCCAAACGGGACAAGTATCAACAGTGGTGTCCAAGTCAAGCTCAAACCAACGGCTAATGTGGCTTGTGAGCTTTCCCGACTTCGTATAAGTTGGCTTCTTTTTGATTGCATAACGCTTCCCCGTTATTGGTTCATGTTCTTTTATAGTATTTGGGTCAACTACGTTTGCCTTTCCTGGGAGTAGCGGATTAATAAAAGATTCAATTTCTTGCATCCTTTGATCAATTGTTTCACTAAGTTCTTTAGCCCCTTCCAAGTTAAACTTCCAACCGTTTTGGCATTGTTCAGCCATAATTGCATCCATCGACATTTCTGAACGCAAAGCTTTAAGAACAGCTTTAGATTTTGAGGCGTTAATATAGTTTTTAGTTTCTTGTATAAGATACTTGTATACTTTAACAAGTAGCCGAACGTCTTGTTGCATATATACAAACATGTCTTCGTTAAAAGTTTCGA
>JACLAB010000745.1_pt1 | contig 17735 bp, 11 predicted proteins | sample 8027921 | NCBI WGS metagenome assembly JACLAB01 (sample SAMN15725117, study PRJNA655200) | protist metagenome | isolation source: fluorescence activated cell sorting (FACS) single amplified genomes of... | place: USA: West Boothbay Harbor, Gulf of Maine | collected 2000-07-19 | reverse complement strand
CGCAGCCTCTGCAACACCTCGAGATGACCACCAAGAGCAGCAGCGTTGGTGTCGTTCATGACTAGTGGAGGGTGGTCGCGTCGCTTTTCATCTTCATTCTTCCTTCCTTCGAAGGACCGGGATCCCACAGCGGTCTCAATTTACCCGACGAGCTTGCTGGCTCTGCGGCCTTGGGCACTTTTTCTTAACCTTTTTTGTGAGCCCGGGAGGGACAACCAACACTGTGATAAGTAAGATAAGTAAGTAAGGTCAGAGAATGAAGCGTACGGTGCACTTCATTGCTGGCACTGCCTTCTCTACCTATCTGGAAAGTGTTGGATCTTACTCACCTCTTTGATGAGACCAAACCCCAATGGAAAGAGGATACACCTGCACCGTCCGAAGTATCTTTGCATCGCTTGCCACAGCGTACCTTGCAGTATTTATATAAAGCTATGAAAAGTCCCAAAGAACATCCTGACCTTGCGAGCATGCAATACGTGTATTATACAGAGTCTGATGAGATTTTGCAAACACGCACGGATTTGGCGTCTGATTACGTGGAAGGCAATGCTGACGACAGCACAAACACAATGTCACTATTATATGATATGCTTGAGCAGTCACAATATACCTATGCACTTACACCACACCGCATGCAGTCTCTCCCAATGTATGTGCCACATGGCTGATACTCTCCACCAATCAATATGAATGTGAATATGTCTCTTTGTGTGTCCGTTGCTGCTTGCTTATTGCTTACTGACAGTATTCCCTTATCTCCTTTATTTACTCTATCTATCCTATCCTACAGGTCAAAGACGTATGAGAAGTATTCTTATGCTGAGAATTATGCCGATCAGAAAAAGGCGAACGGCAAAGTGACTAATACCGAAGACATTCCAAGCCACTACGTGTTTCCAGTCGGTGTGAATGGGGACAAGAACAGTGCTAAGAAGAAACATCCTGGATTAGACTTAATTTGGGCAGAAAGTGATGGAGATTACAGTATTAATCATTACAAAACAATGCAGGATAAAGAAGTTGTCGTCGAAGATCCTGTCGAGCCACGCGGCAGTTGTTGTGACGATGGACGTTTCGTTTTTCCTGACTGTGGGAACTGGTGGTACAACTGTCCTTTCTTCGGACTGCATCAAGCGGAAACGTGGGTACAATTCAATGAACCTAATCAAAAGTATGGATCCTATGCATATCCTTTGATGACTGAGCACAAGGCCAAGTGTAAGTACTCTACGACGAAGCAGCTATGCCCTGTGCCCACGCGTGAGCAGTCTTGTGATGACTGCCAGAACGTGGAAGAGTGTACAGGATCTGTCCATTTACCCAGTGCTAGTGAGATGAAAGTAATGCATAAAACGCGCGAACATCCCATGGACGTGACGGACATGGTTGCAGGCTGTGATGCGGCCAGACGAGCACGCAATTTTGAAAACAGGATGCCAGGTGATGAAGTGGTCAATGTCGGATACCACACCGGGAAAGAAAAGTTATACGACGTCATTTTTGACCAGGAGACCAGCGACGACGTCAACGCAGCCAACGTGGCCAGTCTCGACAATACCAAGATTGTGCGCTGGAACCAGGTCGGTCGAGTGCCTTGCAACGAGTACCCAAACGTAGAGGTGATCTCCAACCCGCGGTCCACTGAGAAGGTCAAGCCACTCTGACATTATATGTCTTGTCTGAACAAAAAAAAGAAACATACACACTTTTAGACGTTATATACATGCTGCTGCTGCTGCTGCTGCTGCTCTGCTGCTGCTGCTGCTGCTCTGCTGCTGCTGCTGTTGATGCTGATGCTGATGCTGCTGCTGCTGCTGATGCTGCTGCTGCTGCTACTGCTGCTGCTGCCGATGCTCACCCAGGGCAACCGTTGTCGATGGCCCACTGTAGCAGCTCATGGTGGCCGTTCTCATCAGCCTGTTGAGTGGTTCTGATATTCCAGGGACACGGCGGGTCCTGACTGCGAAGCCACTGCAGCACAGTAAGATGGCCATTCAGAGCAGCAGCTGTACATGCCATCTCATGCCAGGGACATGGCGGGTCCTGACTGCGAAGCCACTGCAGCACGGGAAGATGGCCATTCTGAGCAGCACATGCACATGCCATCTCATTCCAGGGACACGGCGGGTCCTGACTGCGCAGCCACTGCAGCACAGTGAGATGGCCATTCTCAGCAGCTGCTGAACATGCCATCTCATGCCAGGGACACGGCGGGTCGTGACTGCGAAGCCACTGCAGCACAGTGAGATGGCCCTCAAGAGCAGCAAACTCACATGAATCCTCATTCCAGGGACAGGGCGGGTCCTGACTGCGAAGCCACTGCAGCACGGGAAGATGGCCATTCTGAGCAGCAGCTGAACATGCCCTCTCATTCCAGGGACACGGCGGGTCCAGCCCTCGGAGCAGCTGCACGCTAGCCAGAGAGCCGGCCTCAGCTGCGCATGTCACAAGTTGATTGTCGTCTGGCTGCAGCAACCCCATCTCCAGCGAGTACCTCGTGACCGACTCGTTACACAGGAAGCTGCTCTTACACTGTGGGGGGATCCTTCTTCCCCTCTCCGTGATGTCCTTGCCCTTGCGCACCTGCGCCAGCATGGCCTTGTTCACCAAGGCCACCAGCATCTCAGAGTACCGCAGGAAGTCCAATATGTTCTCCATGGGCAAGTCTGAGTACATCAATACCCCAGCCGCGGGCGTCAGCGGGTTGGGCGCGCTCTGGAGCCGCATCTTCTGCTCCCTGCTCTCTCTCCTTCGAGAGCTCTTGAAGAGCTTCAAATCTTGGCAGACTAGAAGTCTCAGGAAGATCCGCGGTTTTTTTTGTCGCAAATCGACTTACACAGCGTCCCTGTGATGCCTCTGCTTTCCCAGATCACTCACCAATTCAAGCGTAATCGGGCTTTCAAAAAGCCAAAAGTTGGGGCCTTATTTAGGGGACTGGCAAAACGAGAACTGCGAGTCGATTTGTGGTAGATTTTATTTATAATCCTTCTTTGTGAGCCCGGGAGGGACAACCAACACTGTGATAAGTAAGTAAGGTCAGAGAATGAAGCATACGGTGCACTTCATTGCTGGCACTGTGCCGAAGAATAAGGAGAGGGTTCAGCCTTACCAGAGAGAACATCTGTATGCGAAGCATTTGAAGGCATTGGCCGGCTTGGTTACGACTGCGCATGAGAGTGTACCACAAAATGTAGAATACATGCATGGTGGAGGTGTGGGAGAGCTGTATCGCACGTTCGCCGCATCTTTGCAGAGCGAAAGAGCAGCGTGCTTGCAAGACTCAAGCGTGCAACAAATTGCATACATGTGTTTCATCGCTTGGAAGTCTTTTACGCATGGACAACGCTACGGTGATCGGCAAGCTTATGCCATGCGCACGCGTGCCATCATCACACAGCGTGCTGATTTAAAGGAGCTTCTGCTGCCGAGCAAACTCAAGCAGCAGGCTTGTCGTGAGATTTATATCGTTCTATACGCATGGGCGTATCTGCCACTTTTGCGCAGGGCACTTGATCGCTGGCGTAATCGCCAGGTTCGCGACAAGCGCACATTAGGGCGTTATTTCGACAAGCTCAATGTTTACTACGCATCTCGCAAATTAGCTAAGCTTAACTGCAAGCGATTTATTGACGTAATCAAGAACGTTTTACTGTTGCCCCACACAATCCCAGAGTACAAGGTGCTAGCACTGCAGCGCTGGCGGAAATACATTTGTTATCAGCGCTTGCTGCAAACCACGGCCAAACTTTGTTTCAAATTATGGCGTCATTTTGCTAGTTTGAATGCAGAAGAAAGAAACGATACGGCGCCATCCACACCTGTAAAAGCCAAAGCAACAACACCAGCATCTTCTTCATCGGCAGTCATAGGGGCAAGTGTAGTACTAAATGCAGCAGGCGATAAAAGCAGTAGTCCTGTTGATGGGCAGCATCTTTCCGAACTTCAAACTGACGTACAAACAGCGTTAAATAACGTCTCAGACGTAGCTGGACTCAGTACTATGCATATTGCGCGTCATCTTGATCTAGATGTGAGTCTGTTGAGCGTGCGAGAGAGTTGGGAAGTCAAAGCGGATGCTGCGGAAGAGCAGGAGTGGGCAGAGGATGCGGGCATGTCTGACATGAGCATGAGTGACAGTCGCGGAAGTGCACTGAACAACACAAATAACGAGCAAGCTTATGATACTTCAGATGGTGGCATGTCGTTGTCGCTCGGTGCAGGTACGCGGTTGAAGTCGCCGATGGAAAAGATGGGGGACACTCGCTACCGATATGGGAGCAGCCGAGGCGCCGAAGAGACGGGCGTCTTGCAGGCCTCCCTTGATGCACCGCTTTCACGCGATGCTTTGGTTGACGATCACAGTGGTAATAAAAACCAATTGAAGGGACAAGTTGAGGGTAGAGGGACACCGGAGAGCAATGGATACCGTGCAGACACGAATGATCCTGATGGCCCAGTTTTCTCGTATGCCAGTAGTGCACAAACATCGGCGACACCCTCCACTCGTGCAACGCCTCAGTCCACTCCCCAGAGATCTCTGCGCACCAAGCGGCAGCATGAAAGCCCTGTCATTTTCCGTAAGGCAGCAAACAATCGCCAGAGCCCTGCGTCACCAGCAGATGCAAAAGGGCGCCCATTGGCAAAGAAAACTGCAGTCACCCGCGCCACACCTGAGCGTCGCGTCACGCCACCGAAAGCACCACTCACCGCTCCTCATGGAAAGGCGACAACTCGCGCTGAAGAGCTTTTTCTGATGCGAATGAATGCGGTCAAATCTCTGTCCGAAGACTTCAACAGTGCCAATTCTCTGGCGGCAAAGCGTTTCTCATCTGACCGCGCATCAGCATCAGCATCAGTGTGGAATCGTGATCTCAAGCGGAAGTAGATATACTGTAGTTACTGTAGCAAATATACATCATGTATACAAAAATATATTATGTGGAAAAGAGTGCTTCTATCAGGAGAAAATGGCATCGATGGCGTCGCCGCCTGTTCGCTTCTTCTGGCTCTTTTTCTTCTCTGTTGCGTCTTTTTTAGCTGTCTTAGCTTTTTTATCGTGTCCTGTATCCTCCAGCTTGCGCTTCGTCGATGACGGTTCTGTTCCTGCTGCTGCTGCTGCTGCTGCTGCTGCTGCTGCTGCTGCTGCTGCTGCTGCAGCTGCTGCCATTCCCCTGGGACGGAAAGAGTTCGCACTCAGCAAGACCTTCGCTGGTGGTGTCGAGCCGACGGTCTTCCCGCCCGTTTCTGTTGTTGCCTTCATTGCCTTGCTGACTTGCTCTATTACTTTCTTATCAGAGTCCTTTACTACTAGCTCCTCGTCCCCTTCTTCATTTCGAAGTGGAGGTAAATCCACTACTACCACTCCTGCTACGCCCGCTGATGAGTCTGGTTCTGCTATTGCAGCTACAGCAGCCGTCATAGTACCAGTACCAGCTTTCATTAGAGCTTGTACCAGCTCGGTACAATAAAGCTTATTATTTCCTTTGTATGCGATCAGTGTGGCTTTCGCGGTGCTGGCCTTGTCCTGCGCTGTCGCTGCCTTCTCCAGACGAGATGCCAAGTGCCCAGCCTGGCCACTGAAGATGTTGTGTAGATCACATGCTCCACAAGCTAACCGAGCTGATAGTGACAATAACACAGAAAAGAGCGGTACGTATCGTCTTTTCTGTAACTCTTCGCGGAGCAGCATATATGCCTTCAAAGCGCACTCAAGGACCTCGCTAGCACTGCGCACGGCATTTCCGTGCAGTCTCAATGTATCACAGCACATTTTTACATCCAAAACACTACTCTTGCGGCGCATCAACGCTTCTCCAGCCTCTGCGAGTTCCTCAAGCTCTTCCACGCGCAAATATGAGCCTAAAATCCTGTGAGCACGCTTCAGCAAGCCAAAGAGGCGTGTACGGCCATGCTGGTTGCTATTGCGAATCAAGAGCTTGCCCAGTGTACTCGATGCTGCAACTAGCGCTGGGTCCTTCAACCCTTGCACCATCTTCACGACCACAACCCTCACACAAGCCTCTCTCTCTCGTCGACCTCGGGAAAATTGTGATTAGTGAACGAAGGCTGGCTCGTCTGCTGCAGAGCAGCGAGAGTTGAAATGTCGCAGTCACCACAAGGACGTGTCGCGACACGGGTAGGCCAAGTCAATTTGTGCACTGTTGGTGTAACTAATGCTGTCCTGCGAAGCCGGTATCTGGATTTGCGAGGGTTCGGAGCACTGTGCGTGGCTATTCGCCGCCCCTACCACGTGAGTGAGGTGCTTCTTGCTTGCGAAGAGCTATCATGTGGCCCACAGCGCTTTGCTTTATGGGAGCGCCTGTTTGCGTTGGAAGCAGACGCAGGATGCTTGCAACCAGACACGGACATCACTCGCAAGGTGAAGCGGCGGCAACCTCGCTTCGAGAACTTGTCTTTTGGTAGAGAAGGTGTAGGTCCAGATGTTGCCTCTGATGGGTTGTCTCTTTCAATCCCACATGGAGAAGAAACTGGCGACAGTGATGCAGTGGGAAGTTGTACCGCTTCGTCTACCCTTGCCAATGTGATCGACGACGACGAAGAGGATATGCGCCTTGAGTATGAGCGCTATTTGCAGTATGCTGAGGTGTTTTGCCAGAGCAGCAAGCTTAGTAGTGGTCAGAGTGGGGAGATCGTGCGTGATGTGATTCGTACACTGCCCAACCATCCTTTCTTCAGCACAGACATGTCTCTTCCTTCTCGCCTGAGTGCGTCTCTGAACGATACGGGTGGGAGAGAGAGTATTTTGATGGCCCGTACGAGCAAAGAAAATGGATGCCTCATGTTGGGGCGTATTTTGCAGGCAGTGGCCACGGCCTGTCCACAGGTAGGCTACTGCCAAGGTATGAACTTTGTCGCGGCTACATTACTACTGTGTGCACTGCCAGAAGAAATCAGTGGTGGAGCAGATGATGAGAAAGCACGGTTGCGGATCATTGAGCGATCGGCAGCTTCTTCCGGCACCATGTGGAAGCTAGCCATGAAAGACCTTTTGGATGGAGATGGTGTGCACCACGAAGGCGATCACGACGCTGAGGAAAGCAGCGATGACGATGACCGCTTTGCAGCAGAGCCTCGGCGTCGTGGTAGCAGCACCGTCGACCGCAATGTGTTCTCTGATGAACCGTCCACGCTTAGTGACACCGTTAACCAACAGCAAAAGGAACAGGAAAATAAAGAGCAGCAGCAGTCTATGTTGTCGAAGCAGGAGAGATGTGCCGTGGAATTTAGGGTATACTGCTTCATTTGTCGCCTCATTCACAAGTGTGGTAAGTTCGGTATGATTGGTATGTGGCAGGCAGGCACGCCAATGATGAAAATGCGCGTCTTTCAATTAGATTCCATCATGACTTGGCGACTTCCCAAGCTGCGCGCTCACTTTGAGCGCATCCAAATGCAGCCAGAAATCCTGGTGTCACAGTGGTTCATGACCCTTTTTAGCTATACAATGCCAATGGGGCTGACTTTACGGCTATGGGACTACATAATACATGGTGGTTGGCCTGCTATCTTCCAAGTGACCATAGCCCTGCTAGTGACCATGGAGCACCGCATGCGCGCCCTGGATCTTGATGGCATTGGCAAGCTAATGCGCGATTGGAAACGCACAGGCAATGACTTGCTGCAACAACAAGATGCTGCAGGTATTGAAACTATACTTCGAATCGCGGCTGAGACGCAAATTACGAGTGAGAATCTGAAGAAGTTGACGGAAAACTATGCTCTTGATATGCTGGACATGTCGGAACGAATCGTGACAGCAGCCAAAGAGGGGCAGGAAGCGGAAGCAGAAGCGGAAGTGTCGGTGAAGCATAGTGTATTCAAGGGGGTGCTCGGGCAAACAAATGCTCTCTTGGAGCGCGCATTGTCGCCTGGAGGTGTCCGGCCTAATGCATCGGTAACCACTACTCCATCACAAGAGAAGCCTCGGCTGCAGCAGCTGCAATTGTCCAACGATGAAGCAACCGAATGGCTCGTGCGTTACGGATGGGTGCTGACCATCGAGAAAGCGGAAGACATGTTGAATGCTAGCAAAGAGCTCAATCAAATCGATGATGAGGCTGACCATGACAAGCAAAGCATCCAACTCAAAATCGTCCGTGCAAGCGATGCATGCCGTCACGCCGATAAAGAGATTCAGGATGCAGATATTATGATGCTTCATCTCATGGAAAAGGTCGAGAGACTGTAAGTTTCCTACTTCTGGATATTTTTATACTTGTTATCACTTCTGCTGCTGCTTTGTGGGCCTTCCTAACTTTTTCCTCTCTTATGTACTCTCACCCATTACTACTATTGACCACTTTTCACCCCTTGTTCCATTGCAGGGATGAGCGATTACAGCATGCAATGCGCACTGCAGATACACTGTCCGCTCAAACAGTAGCCATCATTTCGCCAAAAAAGGTTAATAGTGCTGAAAAAGTCGATTCGGAGCTTCGATTGGACGAGAAGGAAGACCACGCCGACAATGACGACGACGATGATGATGATGATGATGATGATGATGATGATGATGATGATGATGATTCGCCACAATTGCGTCTCTCAGCTATCAAGCAGGCTCATGTGAGCGTTGACATCGATGATGAACGAGAAGACAGTGTGTATACTCGCGATGGCAGCAGCATCAGCAGCACTGGCACTGGCACTGGCACCTACTCCCCCACCTATTCGCTTCTCGGCGGCCTTAGTACCCTGCGCAGTCGTACGTCGCGTGGATCAGAATCTGTGCGTTCTTCGTTCTTGCGCAAGATGAGGCTCGGGAATATAAGTGAAGGGTCGCCCAGCCTAGTGATTGAAGGGGAAAACACGCAGAACGAGAATGACGACATGGAGAAAGAGAAGGAGATGGAGAAGGAGATGGAGAAGGAGAAGGAGAAGGAAATTGTATCCGCTGTAGAAGAAGTGGAGCTTGCTGACATCTCAGTCAAAGAAGCGATTTCTCTTGATGTGGGGTCTGAAGACAGGGCGACAGCTGCGTCTGAGCCCGATGGGTCCCCCATCGCCGCTCTCCAACTCGAGAGCCTAGGCCTAGGTAAGGACGGAGAGCAGGACACAAAGACGAAGGTGGATGATGAGCATGCTCTTGATGAAGACGCATACGAGCTTGTGATGACACCATCGGGCAAATCGGATAGTACACAGCTCTTTGGGTACTTCCAGGGCGACGAGGAGGACGATGCTGTCTCGGCTGCTGTAGTCGTCCCCCCCGTAGTCACCCCGAGAAAACGTGATCGACTCTTCAGGATCTTTGGGATCAGCCGTGCCACAACGCCAGAGCCCAGTGATGTATCAAAGTTGCCCGCATCTGATGCTTCTCTTGTTGAAGGGGCAAATACAACGACGAAATCTGGCAAACAAGAGTCACCATCAGCTCCTGGGACGACATCTGGGAAACGCAGAAGCAGGACAGCATCGCTGCTTTCTGCCATCGGTGACGCGCTGTCCGCACCTACAGCGTTGTTCTCGAGTGGTAAAAGCGGTGGCTCCGCAGAGCTTACCACCGTAGAAGGCTCGTTGGCTGCAGAGAGTGCTCAACTCAATCAAATTGGGCAGATTTCACGCGACTGTCAGCGCCGCATCATAAGCGTTAGCCGCAATCTAGAAAAGGCCAAAACACGCATTTATCAAACTACTGAGTGGAAAGCTGCTGCAGTGGTGGCGCTGGAAGAAAGTGAAGCATGGAAGCGCTCGCTGTGTGAGCAGCTGCAGCTGCTGGTGGAGGAAGCCAACCTCAAGAAAAGCAATAAGCTGCAGGCTATTACCCGCAAATACTGCTACTGATTGTATCTTTTTGTAGTTATAACTGAATCTATTTTATACTTTTCACAAATATTGTACTTTTCTTTTGAAGCGTCGAGAAGCTCCACTGCTCTTGCCAGTTGATGCAGCAGTTATTGATTGGTTGATTGGTTGGTTGGTTGATTGATTGATTGGTTGGTTGGTTGGTTGGTTGGTTGGTTGGCCTAAGTAGACGAGACGCCGCTGCTGAAGAGTCGTACAAAGTCTTCGAAGGTAATCTTGCGTTCTGGCGAGGCACTTATCTCTTCAACCATTGGCATAACCTCATTCTCAGTAAGTGCCATGGGGCCATTAAGCATGAGTGCTTTGTTAACCGCATTGCGTAGTACACTCAGCATCAGCGGCGTGGTGCCTACTACTTTGCCCTTACATTCATGTGGGATATTGTTGTGCAGCACACCGTCGCGAATCAAGCTGCAATACAAGGCTTTGAGTTGCTTCAATTGGATTTGATCGTCACGTGTAGCTTCAAATGAAGCCAAAAGCGAATCGCAAGAGATGTTGCCGCTTGAATCCAAATCACATCCCATGACCATCGTCTCTATGTCTTCATCTGTGAATGAAAAGCCCAATGCTAGCATTACATCATCGACCTGATCTTCTGTAATGGTATCGTTTGCAGAGATTGTTTTTGATCCAGCCACTACAGAAAATGCTGTACGGAATTCAAATTCATCTTCCTTGTTCATCTTCAAATGCTTTTCCAAATAGATGTCAAAGGACTCTTCGCCAGGATAAGTAATTCCTCCTTTATCACGCCAAGCATAACATGCTGCTGTAAGTGTGTCTAATGTGAAATTGCCCACTTTGTCCTTGAGACAAAAATTAAGAATCTCTCGAATATCATCCGCCTTGATATGTTTTTTTGCTCTTGACTTACCAAAGAAGCCAGATTTCGCAATACGGCTGAAGAATTCAGCGGCATGCTTTCGTGACAATGAGTCCGAGCCACGCCCCACAGTATCTGTCATGCTCTTATACACTTTCTCAATACTTTTCAATTCGTTTTTGCGGGCAGTAGTGTATGTATCTGGCTCAAATGGATTCTGAAGGGACCCTTCCACGTTGAAGAATTCCTCGTCGGCCTCTTCGAATCGTTGTAACACCAGCTCACGCTCCAAATCATTACTGCCAACCGCTACGTCTTTCTTCACACCCGCCATGGCAACACACACACACACACGAAGAGCCAGTCAAGCCTCTTTCTCCACCTCGGGACCTGATTTTAGGTGTCTTATCTCTACTTTTCAGAGTATTCTAAGCCACCTGCGTGTCTCTCGAGTATGTCGATCACCTTGCACGATGCAAGCTGCAGAGTCAAATGGTATCGCAAAAGAAACACCTCGAAATGAAAAGTAGGTCCGGTCACACTTCACCACCTCACTTGAAATAAAAAGTAACGAGAACCTTCTCTAGCACATTCAGTACTGGTTTATTAGCGCTAGGATTTGTTATATTGTGATATCATACACCTTTCACAGTGTTTTTCGAAAGTAACTGTGAAAATGGATGCTGTGCGAGTTTACAATGTGTGTGATCAGCAGTCCGGGAAGCTCCTAAAGATCGTGGATAGGTATGGACTGGATTCGCAGTCGTTGGGTGGGTACATTTCCGTGGTGATTGCCACGCACTTGAGCATGATGCCTAAGCCTACCACTCCGTCCGAGCTGGAGGATCTCGTGAAGCAGCTAACACGCACGTTGGATGCGACTGTGGCAGAGAGCTGTGCTCGCATGATGGCCATGATAAAAGATCGTCGTGTTCGATACTACCAGGCTCATCGTCGTGAGTTTGTGCCGGAGAGTTTAGAGGGGAAGAATTCTCGAGCTGAGAAAAACTATGGAAAATTTGGTGACCGTCCGGTGCTATCAGAATACATCAGTGCACCCATGTCTGAAGCAGACATGTCTTATGCTCTTACACACATGGTGGGATTTGCAGGAAGCAACATGTGTGTATTGCGCAGCTATAAGCCTGAACCTGAATACTTCATCAAGCCCACCAGTACAGGCTTCAAAGGCACAGAAGAGGAGCGTGCAGCAATTATACAACAACGTGCATTTATGGGCTCCAACATTTTTGTTGAAACTAGCCGAGTGCGTGATATTGGCGACTATGATGAGCAAGGGCATAATACTATATCGGCACGTGTTGATGGTAAACACAGTGATCACGAATCTGGCTGCGGTTTGGCCACACAATGCCTTGCACTCAACACCTACCTGCGGAGCCTCGACGCTGCCAAGACAGTGTGCTCACCATTCATCGTCGATGTTGGCTATGTGAAGCACGATGCTGCTTCCGTTTTTGCTGTACCTGGTAGCAAGCAGGTCAAAGGCAGTCACCACGTGGTTGCTATTCCAGTGGCATTCAATGGGGTGAAGCAATTAGTCGTCTTTGATTCCATTTATCGGAAAAATTCCTACAAAAGTGCCGGCCAGATTTACCCACAGGAACATCAGCTTGCTGCTGCGATGGAATATGTTGTACCTTTAGCTGGAGCATACATGCATGTGCCCAATGACGACGTAGTGCAGCCCAAAGCTTTTACCCAGCGTCGTTGCAAGCTATGCGGAGTGATACACTCTACAGATATGCACGCCGAATTTCAGTAACAAGATCAGTGAAGAGGAAGAGGAAGAGGCAGAGGCAGAGGCAGAGGCAGAGATATAGATTTGTCAATTTGTGAATAAAAGTTTGAAAAGTTCAAGTTTACTCATGGTTAGGGAATAGTATTGGTTCTGGTTGGTGTAAAACTGAGAAGAGTGCAACATGGCCTTGAGAATTCAATTCTATCTAAGAAAATATCAACTGGTGATTTACTTCCAGGTGACGTTGAGCTCGTCAGTGATGGATACTCCAGTGACAGTAACGGTCAGCTCATTGACCTTGACGTTGAAGTCAAACTGGGCGCTCTTGCCGTTGACCATGACGGTCTTGGGCTCGGAAGCAACACCAAGGATCACCACAGAGCCGAGGGGCATCTGCGCAGCAGCCTTGTAGCTGCTGTCCAACACGCTGCCGACGAGGGCCTGCTCTCCAGCAGCCACCTTGTACTCGGCACGGAAGAGGTTCTTGGAGATGGATCCTTCGGTCTGTACGCCATCGTCGACGAAGAGCTCACCGTAGGCACCGCCCTTGGGGCAAAGAGCCACCAGGAGGGTGAAGGGCGTCTTGCGGGACTCCGTCGTGGTCATGGCAGCACTCTGCATGGGCACGACGTTGCCACCGTACACATGCACATTGACGTGCTCCAAGGGAGTGTTGAGGGTGACAGTCTTGGGGCCACTGGTGCTAGCATCGATGAGCTCGTGGGTCTGGAAGTCGTACCAGAAGCCCTCGGGGAAGTAGCCATCAACAGAAGTCTCGCCAGCAGCAAGAACGGGAGTAACCATCACAGCAGCACCCAGCATGAATTGCTCCTGGTTGGTGTACGTCTTGGAGTCCTTGGGGAAGTTGAGCCACAAGGAGCGAGCCACGGTCTGGCCAAGAGTGTGTGCATTGTAGAACAAACTGTACATGTATGGCAAGATCTGATAACGAATGCCCAAAGCAGTCTTGGCAGCAGCGGTAACAGAATCCCATAAGTACAGCTCTTGAGGCACATTTCCGTGGTCATTGTGATTACGAGAGAAGGGATAGAATGCACCCACTTCAATCCAGCGAGCACACAATTCCTCTGTTGTATCATAATTAAAGCCACAGATGTCAGCACCGATGGCAGGCATGCCAAAAAGATTCATATCCAAAATTGATACAACCGATGCCTGCAGCCCCTGCCATGTTGCAGCATTGTCACCAGTCCACTTGGCAGTATGCTTACCAGAAGACAAGAATGAAGAGCGGGTAAGGAGGAAAGGACGCTCACCACGCACTTCAGTAAGAGCAGCATTGGTAGCAGCAGCCTCGGTAAGACCATACAAGTTGTGCATGTTGTAACCAGACACGTTGCCGTGGAACCAAACAGATGGAGGCATTGTGCGTGCTCCTAAAGCGGCTGCTGCTTGCGAGTCACCTGTTCGAGCATGAATGTCATAAGGTGGGAAATCATACTTGTTGGTAGCATCTACAACCTCACATTCCAAACAACAAATCATTTGTGTCTTGATATTGCCGGTGGGACAGTCAGGATTAGGGTTAGTACACACCTGACCCTTACCATCGAGGTTACAGAAATTGCTGATTTCATTCATATCAATCCAAAGACCATCAATCTTCACACTATCGTGGAAAGTACGAATACTTTTCGTCCAGTATTGTTGTGCTTTCGGATGAGTAAAATCAGGGAAGTACACAGGTCCAGGCCAAACTTGTCCTAGATAAGGAGTCTCGCCAGTAAGGTCTTTCACAAATAAATCGGCTTTTTTGCCATCTTCATAAGGCTGGTAACCATCCTTAGGCAAAATACCTGGATCAGCAATAGGTACAAAGTGCATACCACCTTCATGAAGACCATCAACAAAAGACGATACCTCCTTGACATTGAAATTCTTGGCATCCCAAGTCCAATCTTCCCAAGCAGACATGTAATCAATATCCATCCATTGAGTATCAAGAGGAATGCCAGCCTTCTGGTAACCAGCAACAACTTCCTCAACCTCTTCAACACCAGTGTAGCCATATTTGCAGTTGTGGAAACCAAGAGTCCAGTAAGCAGGCATCATTGGGAAACCAACAATGCTCTGGTATTGGCTCACCACTTGTTGAGGAGTCTCACCAGCAAACATATAAAGATCAACAATACCACCAATTGTGCGAAATGTAATGCTTGTATCTTCAAGAAGAACATCCATACCATTAGCATTGAGCAGAAGAGCACCATGTGAAGTACCACTTTCAGTCATTTGCATGTAAAAAGGGTAAGAACCATACAAATTGGTGTTCAGGAAAGCAGACATGGTATCAGCTGCCCAAAGAGTATAAAGACCAGGACTCAAAGCTTGATGAAGGCGGGTACTCTCGCCCAAACCATACGTGGTTGAGCTACGGCTTATGCGACTGCTCACACTCAACAATTGCTCTTGGTAAACAATGCCGTCATCCAAATCAAACAAAACCTCACCATCGCTCTTGCGAGACACGGTAAATTGAAAGGGGCTAGATTTGTAAGTGACTTCGTAGTTCAAACTAGAAGCATCCAAAGGTGCGACATCAGCAGGTGTCTTGCGAGAAAGAACACTTTGGGGGACTTCCCAAACACCACCAGCATTATCATCAGAACCATGAGGATCAGTGATGCGGACACGGAAAGTATCAACAGTCTCATAAACAAACTCTAGCATCAAGGATGCAATAGAAATTGACTCCGTGTTTGCCGTGGCTGCCACAAGCTTGCCGCTCATGCCGAACGATGTCTTCTGGACATCCGACAGAGCGTATTGCGTCTTGCCTGTGCCGCCTGGTTTGAAGCACCAAGGTGTGCTACCATAGCCCGTAGGTGCCCAACAACAGTCCTTTGCCTTACACTGCTCCGGAGTGATGTCTGGCAAACCAAAGGCGCAGTCAATCTTCTCAGAGTCAGTAATGTCCGTGCACTGGTTCGCTGCAATCAAAAGCGCCTCCAGTGCAAGAAGAACCCATGTAAACGCGTGCATCTCCAACTCACTCGTCAAAAGGGAGGCGCTTTGTTTTCTGCCGCTGCAAAACAGTGTCATCATCAATATTAGTGGGAAATCCAGAAAAAACAGCCACGGACGAGCCTCAGTTGTTGCCGCTTTTGTTTAAGAGTAGGACGTCATTTGTAAGTAGTAGTAGGCTAACCAAATCATATATATAAAAAAGTGTTCGGTTTCAAAAGTCTTGTTCTAAAATCATCTTCATCATCATCATCTATATATATCATCATCATCTCCATCATCATGTACCCATCACTTAGCTGTAGCGCTATAGGTGGCTTTGAACGATCTACCAGTTCAAAAATATTGGATGAGTAAGAGTAAGAGTAGTAGTAGAAAGTAGTAGTAGCTCTGCTCCTCTACTTAATCTTTTTCGGCATATCGTTGCGTATCTTGTCCAGTTTGCGCTGATTTTCTCGTTCCTTCTGTGCCTCTACGTTGAGGGTAGCTTTGAGTTGCACTTGCAGCTGCGTTTTGGTTTTTCCATAAATGTTGAGATCAGAAATGGCCTCAGCGAGCCGATCTGCAGGTTGTATTTCGAATTTCTCCGTTTCCTGTTGTTTTTTTAACTTCTCGAGCTCATAGAGATGTCCTTCTCCGCGTCGAATAGCGTCTTCATGATCTGCCCGCTCTTTCGCCTCTTTGGCCTCCTGTGCTAGCTTCTTGGCATGTCTCTCAGCTCTCTTTTCGTGCTTGTCAAGAAGCGCACATAGCTCCTCCTTCAATAATTTGCTGCTATACAACGCATAGGTAGGACGGCGCAAAACCCCACCTTCATATTGTGGGGGATGTTGGGGCTTACCAGATTTGAGAAAGTGTTTAATACCAGATTTTGAAATCTCTTTAAATGCTGGTGTCAAGTCGCCCGCGCGTAAGGATCGTACATAGATGCTGCGCGCCTGAATATATGGACTCCTCAGACTTTTGATGACACGACGAAGAACATCAGGCGCGTATTCGATTACCCAGTGTGCCGTTTTTTCTCGAGACGCATTTTCTGTACCGAGTACTGGTGCAAGAATTTCCAATTTTCTGGCCAACACATCAACACGAGCACGCATACATCCTAAAAATACTCTTATCACTCGTTGAACCTTCACGCATCGAAATAAGAAGATCTTCATTGCCATGCGAAACCCAGCTTGCTCAAAACAAGACTGATAGAAGTTGAGTACCATTGCAGCACTTTTATGTCTGTTTCTATGTTGAAAACGCAAAGCATATCGCGTCAGTGCTTTGATGACAATCCTCCGATGTCTCAGCAGCTTGAAAAAGTAAAACTGTACTCTTTTGTGGCGCAGCCACAATTGGATTCGCCTTATTTCTGCCAAAGCATGTGGATCATCTTCGTATAGATGAATGCTCTTTTTTATTATAAACCAGCGTCTTAGCCGATGCGCATAATGGAAAGCATTTGCACCACCAGTCAGAATTATCAAACGATCTAACTGCTCCTCGTCGTCACTAGATGAGCTAGAATCTGAGTGATGATGATGAGTGTGAACCATATGATGGTGTTCGCGTGGTGCTTTCTTGTGTTTGCCGCGCGGACTGTGTCTGGATGGACGTGGGCTACCAGGCTCTGGCAAGACGACGGCGCCACATTCTACAGCGTCTCGTAAACGCTTCAGTTTGTCGTCCAGCGTTTTCGCAGATAGAGTCTTCTTGTGCTGAGTAGCTCCACTACTTGATGATGTTGATGATGATGATGACAAGAAGGAGCGGGCGCCCTCTGTATAACTCGCGGGCAACGTCGGCTGCTGAAAGACGAGCTTTTTTTCGGTAGTGCGTTTCGGGTGTCGTAGCGACTCCGCAAAGCTCTTTCGAGCCCCTTCAAATGTTTTAACCTTGGTGCGACGCTCAACTTCATAGCGCTTTCGGTCCAATATTGCTGTTTCCTCAAGCTTCTCACGCTCAACCAATTGTGCCCGCCTTCTCCGTGGACTCCGACCTATTTCAGATGTTGTTTTGGGATTCATCTCGGCCAGATAATCTGGCTGGTCCGCCATCTTGCTCTTGCTGTTTGCTTTTCAACCACTCAATGTTTGTTTTCTAGTTGGTGACAGCTGTGCTGCGGGACACCTGAGTCTTCCTGCTCTCGGCACTGTTTTCGCGCTTTCTTGAGCTGATGCTGAAGATATTTGAGTCAAAATGAAATCAAAACCTACTAGTCATACATTTATTCTCTGTTGAACAATGAAAAAAAGCACATTATCTCCATGGAATAACGATAACGATAACCCCTTTTGCTTTCGTCGTCCGCCGTGCGTCCCAACATCATCCCAACATCATCAT
>JACLAB010004753.1_pt1 | contig 17738 bp, 19 predicted proteins | sample 8027921 | NCBI WGS metagenome assembly JACLAB01 (sample SAMN15725117, study PRJNA655200) | protist metagenome | isolation source: fluorescence activated cell sorting (FACS) single amplified genomes of... | place: USA: West Boothbay Harbor, Gulf of Maine | collected 2000-07-19 | reverse complement strand
GTGAATGTGCCATGAAGGATTATCAGGATTGTCACCTTCATTTAGCTTATTCAAATGTGATAAATATTCATCTGTGTTTTTAGGTATTACATCAAAAAATAATTTCTTAGCAGTTGTTGGCCTTTGATACATAAACATTGATAAACTCTCTTCAATGGAGTATTTCAGCCAATCATCAATACTGATTCCATTACCTTTAGATTTACTAATTTTTTCTGCATTTTCGTCTAAAAATAATTCATAAATTAAATTTTCAGGAGGTCTTGACCCAATAATTTTGCATATTTTAGATGATAGTGCGTAACTTTCAGTCAGGTCTTTACCGCACATTTCATAGTCAACTCCAAATGCAGCCCATCTCATTGCCCAATCTACTTTCCACTGCAACTTACAATTACCATCAAGGACTGATTTATTGGTTATTTTACCATCATCGTAATAACTTATTATAAAATCATCGGTATCAATTTCCTGAACAGGTACTTGAAGAATTTTTCCTGTTTCTTCATTTATTGGAAAAAAAGGACTATATGTTTTTCTTCTTTCCTCACCTAATGTTGGTAATACTACCTCTAATACTTCATTATAATTTAATAAGATTTTTTTTATAGTTTCATTAAATAAACCTGATTTATATGCTTTCGTAGAGCTTTGAAAATTAAATGGCAGTTCAAATCGATTTAAAAAATCAATTAGTTTTGAATTATTGTATTCACCGAAACTATCAAACTTGTCAAAAGGATCTGGAACTGATGTTAATGGATAATCAATAAAATTAGATAATTTATCTTTATTAGGAACATTATCAGGAACTTTTCTAAAACCATCCATATCATCTGAGAAGGCTATCAAATCAGTTTCAAGACCTGTTAATTTTTCAAAACAAAAACGGACCATATTAGTCCTTAGCACCTCTCCAAAGGTCCCAATATGCGGTAACCCAGAAGGTCCATAACCAGTTTCAAAAATTATTTTTTCTTTTTTGGAAGTTTTTTCAATTCTCTTTATGAGTTTTTTGGCTTCATTAAAAGGCCATGATTTATAGTCATTGTAGTTTGTCAAAATTTAGGAGCCAGAGTTAAAACTATACCATCCAGCTCTTCTGTAAATGGGATTTGACAGGATAATCTTGAATTTTTTTTTATATCAAAGGCTTGGTCCAACATGGACTCCTCATCGTCATCGGCTGGTGAAAGTCTGGAAAACCAATCGTCATGTACATAGCAATGGCACGTAGCACATGCACAGCAACCACCACAAATAGCCTCGATATCCAATCCAGCATCACGAATAATCTCCATTAAAGAAAATCCGATGGTTGCTTCAAGGGTATGTTCCTGTCCGTCATGATCAATAATTTTTACGGTATGTGACATTTTAGATTAGGTTAAACTACAGATATATTCTTCTCATTCAATAATTTCGTAAATAATGCGACTTAAATTACTATATTAATAGTATTCTGAGTATTTATAAATTTAGATTAAATGCAAAAAAATTTATCTATTCCAATAAATATTTGGTTAATAGCATTAGCGTTTATAGTTTTATCAATGATCGCTGTGGGAGGCCTGACAAGATTAACTGAGTCAGGTTTATCCATGGTTGATTGGCGACTAATCATGGGCGTAATTCCACCTCTTAACCAAACAGACTGGCTTCTATTGTTTGAGGATTACAAAAAATATCCAGAGTACCAAATTAAAAATTTAAATATGAGTTTAGATGAATTTAAATATATTTTTTATTGGGAGTATGGGCACAGAGTTCTAGGAAGATTGATTGGAATAATTTTCTTAATTCCTTTTATTTATTTTTCTTTTAAAAAATCCTTTACCAAATCTGAATATAAATTTTATTTTATATTGCTCTTCTTGGGAGGCTTTCAAGGACTGATAGGTTGGTGGATGGTAAAAAGTGGCTTAGATATGAATCCTTATGTAAGCCATATTCGTCTAGCCGTGCATTTGATCTTAGCCCAAATAATTTTATCTTTAATATTCTTTCAACTTTTAAAACGAACTATTAAAAATTCATATAAAAAAATTGATAATCAACATTTGGTTCTATTTATAATTTTTAATATAATTATATTTTTAACAGTCGTTTATGGTGCTTTTATGGCTGGTCTTGATGCAGGACAATCATTTAATACTTGGCCAAAAATGGGAGAGAGCTATATTCCTGAAAGTTTAATTTTTTGGGATGAAAATTTTTGGGGTATTTTTGAAAATAGTGTTTTCATTCATTTTTTTCATAGACTTCTTGCATATTCATCTCTTATTGTAATTTTATTAATATTTTGGTTTGGCTATAAAAAAATTCAAAATAACACTCAAAAACTTCACTTAATGATTATTGGTTTTTTAGTGTTTATACAGTTGATTATTGGGGTGATGGTTATATTAACTAATGTTGCAATTTCTTTAGGTTCACTTCATCAGATTATTGGCACAATAATTTTCATACTATCTAGCAGTTATTCTTTAAGTATTTTAAGATACTAAATCCAATATTTCTTTTTTTACGTTTAAAAGTCATGGGAAAAATATTAATTGTTGGTGCTAACGGAGCCGTAGGGCAATCATGTATATCAAAACTAGCTAATAAAGATCTAGTTTTAATATCTAGAAGTGAATTTGATGATAATAGTGATGAGGGCTCTCAAATTACTAAACACGTCCTAGATATAAACGATTATGCTAAAACCTCAGAATTTATAAACAATATAGACTACGAAATATCTGGCATAATTTTTGCTATTGGCTCTATAACCCTTAAGCCTTTTTCTAGCACATCAATAGATGATTTTAAAAAATTAATGAATGACAACTTTTATAATATCGTAAATTTTTTGAATTTATCAATTAATAAGTTTGAGGAAGGATCTTCTGTAGTATTCTTCTCAACTATAGCCGCTATTCGTGGATTTAAAAATCATGCTGGTATCGCATCTGCAAAGAGTGCAATTATTGGATTGTCTAACTCTTTAGCTGCGGACTATGCACCAAAGATAAGATTCAATACTATCTCTCCTAGTTTATCTTACTCAAAGATGTCCGAATTTATTACTTCTAATGACAAAGTAGCAGAAGGACTTGGTAAACTTCATCCTATGTCAAGACTAGGCAAGGGTGATGATATAGCTAGTTTAGCATCTTTACTAATTTCACCTGAATCATCTTGGATTACGGGTCAAAATTTTAGTGTAGATGGTGGACGATCAACGCTCATTACTAAATAAATTTATACATTATGAACGAAGTATTTATAATACTCGGCAATCAACTTTTTGATAAAAAACATCTAAGCACATTTAAAAAGAACTGCCATTTCTTCATGCAGGAGGACTATGGTTTATGTACTTATTACAAACATCATAAACAAAAAATATATTACTTTTTAGCTAGCATGAGGGAATATAGGGACTACCTCAATTTAAATAATTTTAAGCTTTCATATTACGAATTAGAAAAAAATATAAAATGTTATAAGAATTACTTTGATGGACTTAATTCTTTTTTAAAGAACTATAAAAATGCAAAAATAAATATCTTTGATATCGAGGATGTTAAATTTAAACAAGAGTTTGAGGAGTTTTGCAATACAAATGATTTAAAATTTGAATACCACTCTTCGCCAATGTTTCTTTTAAAGAGAGATGAATTTTCATTATTTTCTAATTATAAAAAACCTCAATTAGCAAACTTTTATAGTCAAGTTAGAAAAAAATATAAGATATTGATGGATGATAAGGGGCCTATTGGAGGAAAATGGAGTTTTGATGATGAGAATAGAAAAAGACTACCAAAAGACTATGAGAAATTTGATATAAAAAGATTTAAGTCTAAATATTTTAAACCCATAAAAGAACTAATTACAAAATATTTTTCAAGTCACTTTGGTGATTTACATGAAGAAATTTTATTTCCTTTTAATACTAAAGACTCAAAAAAAGTATTAGATTTATTTTTTCAAAATAAATTAATTCATTTTGGAGACTATGAAGATTTTATCAGCACAGAGGATATTACCATTAATCATAGTTTAATTAGTGCTCCTCTTAATATGGGCTTGGTTACCCCATTTGATATTCTCAAAAAAATTAACGATCTTAATCATGCAAAAGTAGGTCTGAATAACTATGAAGGATTTATAAGACAAATATTTGGGTGGAGAGAGTTTATTAGATATTTAAATATTAAACACTATGAAGATTTTCATAAAAATAACTTTTTTAAAAATAAAAGAAAGTTATCCAAACATTGGTACGATGGTACGACAAGTATTCCGGTACTCAATGAGTCAATTCATATTTTAAAATCTAATGGATATGTGCATCACATACCAAGATTGATGGTTTTAAGCAATATTATGAATTTATGTGGAATAGCACCACAAGAGGTTTATATGTGGTTTATGGAAACCTTCATTGACTCATCTGATTGGGTCATGACACCAAATGTTTTTGGGATGGGACTTTTTAGCGATGGAGGTATATTTGCAACTAAACCTTATATTTGTGGATCAAATTATCTCTTAAAAATGAGTAATTATTCGAAGGGCGATTGGACCAAAACTATGGATGGACTTTACTGGAATTTCATTTTTAATAATAAAGAATATTTTAAATCTAATCATAGATTGTCAATGATGTATTATTCTATAAATAAAATGGATAAAGATAAGCTATCCAATCATCTACAAAATGCAAAAATCTTCATTGAAACCTATACTAAATAAAGCCCTTATTACTGGTGCCTCAAGTGGTATTGGTTACGCATTAGCTAATAAGTACCTATCTGAGGGCTGGCAAGTTATTGGTATTGGAAGGGATAAATCAAAAGTCAGAGACTTAATTAACAAATTCGGAAATAGTTTTTATTTTTATGAAATTGATTTAACTAATTTTGAAGACCTAGAGGCTAGTTTATCTGATGTTTTAGTTAATCATAAAGATTTAAATACAATTATCTTTAATGCAGGAATTTACATACCTGATAATTATGAAAGTTTTTCTTTCAAAAATGCCAAACAAAGCTTTGATATCAATGTGCTGAGCGTCTACTTTGCAATCGAAGTTTTAAGAAAAAATATACAATTAGATCATAATCATACGCTAGCTATTGTTTCTTCTGTTGCAGGATATCGGGGCCTTCCAAAATCTATTTTGTATGGCCCAACCAAAGCTGCATTAATCAATCTTTGTGAGTCTTTAAAAGTAGATTTACCAAAAGAAGTAAATATAAAACTTATTAATCCAGGCTTTGTAGAGACTCCAGCAACTAGTATTAATAATTTTAAAATGCCTTTTTTAATAACAGCAGAAAAGGCTGCAACTATAATCTTTACTCGTATCTATAAAAAGGGATTTGAAATAAGCTTTCCTTTTCCTTTTAATTTCATGATGAAGTTTGGTAGTATTCTTCCCTACAAAGTATATTTTAAAATTACAGAATATATTTCAAGAAATGAGCAAAAAAATTAAAGTTGTTATAGCTATGGGGAGTCAAAGTGATTGGACTACTCTAAAACACACCAGTTTAATTCTGAAGTCACTGAAAATTCATCACTCTCAAAAAATAATATCTGCACATAGAACACCTAAGAGATTATATGAATTTGCAGAGAGTGCTTACGAAGATGGAATTAAAGTCATCATAGCAGGTGCAGGAGGATCTGCCCACCTACCTGGTATGATTGCTGCCATAACTCACTTACCAGTTATTGGTGTCCCTATAGAGTCGAGAACGTTAAAAGGCCTAGATAGCTTGCTATCTATTGTCCAAATGCCATTTGGTGTACCAGTAGGCACTGTGGCCATTGGAGAAAGTGGGGCAAAAAATGCTGCGCTTTATGCAGCTTCAATACTTGCCAATAATGACCATGAAATAGAAAAGAGATTGGTTAAGTGGAGATTATCACAAACAAAAAAAATTAAAAAGATACCTGTTTAATGAAGTTAGGTATTCTTGGTGGCGGTCAGTTAGGTATGATGATGTGTCAAGCTGCCAAAAGTATTGATATTTCAACTATAATTTATTCAGATAGTCTTGACTCTCCTGCTATTAATTTTTCGGATAGCCACTTTATTGATAAATATGATAATTTTTTAAAGATAGAAGAATTTGTAAATGAATGTGATGTTATCACTTATGAGTTTGAAAATATTCCTTATGAAACGCTAAAATATATTAAATCAAAAATTAATGTATTTCCCTCACCTGCGGTAAATAACATCATCCAGGATAGGTTAAGTGAAAAAAATTATATTGATAGTTTAAAGATACCTGTAGTCCCCTTTGTCAAAATCAATAATCAAAGTGATTTAGATAGCGCTTCAAATGATTACTTTCCAGCTATTTTAAAAACACGGAAGTTAGGCTATGACGGAAAAGGTCAACAAGTTATTAATGAAAAAAAAGACATTTTAGAAATAGCCTCAGGTCAATATATTCTTGAGAAAAAAATAAAACTGAAACAAGAGATATCTGTTATTACGGTAAGATATCAAAATGGAAATATGCACTCCTATACTCCAATAGACAATGATCACAAAAATCAAATACTCAGTAAATCAATTTCTCCAGCAATTATAAGTAAAACTATAGAACAAAAATCTTTAGAATGGTCTAAAAAGATTATTTCAAATTTGGACTATATTGGAGTCATATGTGTTGAGTACTTTATAAGTGAGGAAGATGAACTATTTGTTAATGAAATAGCACCAAGGGTTCATAATTCAGGTCACCTTACTATTGAATCGTATAATATCAGTCAATTTGAGTCACACGTAAGAGCGGTTTGTAATATCGAGTCTATTGAGCCAAAAATGATGCATTCATCTGAAATGGTAAATATTTTAGGAGAAGATATTTTTAAATATCGAATGAAAGAATTAGAACAAAACTCATATTTTCATGATTATTTCAAAGAAGAGGCAAAATCTGGTCGAAAAATGGGACATATTACAAAAATATTAATTTAGACCTGAGTCCATAGATTATTATAATGGTTATAATTAATTAAGAAGTCATCTTCAAATTTTGTAAATTTTTGAAATTTAGATTTTTTATTTCTTTTATAGCTTAAAACTTTTTTATCAAAATCTAGGTCATAATGATTCGAACCATTAATAGTTAAAAATTTATTTAAATTGGTAGTTTTTTTATTTAGCCAAAAAAATTCTAATATATTTGAAATGGCATATTTGGTTGAATAAACACCTGCACAACAAAATTCTGTAAATTTTGCTTTTTTAAGATGGGGGGCGGAGTCAGATCCAAAAAAAAATTGTCTATGCCCTGAAAGAGCAACTTTTTGGAGCTCACTTTGATGAGAATAATTTTTTATAATAGGCTTACAAAATAATTCTGGCCTTAAAGAACCACCTAAAAAAGTATAGGTGTTTTCTAATAAATGATGCGTAGTAATAGTGGCAGCAATATTTTTGTGGGCTTTAACAAATTTAACAGAGTCCTTTGTTGTTATATGCTCTAAAGTAATTTTTAAAGATTTATAATTATTAATTATCCAGGAAAGTTCATTATCCAAAAACTTCTTTTCTCTATCATAAGGGTCATCATTATGATGTGTATGCTCACCATGAATACAAAGAGGGATATTATTTTTTTCTAAAAATTCAAAATATTTTGACATTTTCTTTATGTCTTGTACTCCGGAACTTGAATTTGTCGTAGCATTCAGAGGATACAATTTAACAGTTGAAAAAAGATTTTTCTTATACATATCACCTAAATCCTTTAAGTCACACTGGCTATTTAGATATATAGTAAATAAAATATGAGAATTTTTATTATTATTTAGAATATGCTTTCTATATTTTAATAAGAGACGACTATTAATAATAGGATTTGAAAGGTTCGGCATGACTAAAATTTTTTGAAAATGTTTATTATTTTCTCTTAAAACAGCTTTTGCCAAGTTCCCTTCTCGAAGGTGAACATGAAAATCGCAAGGTTTAAAAATTTTGAGCATTTAGGATTGTATTGATATTGTTGATAACTTCATTATAAGCAACATCCCCCATTAGACAATTATTTAAGGTATAGTTTTTTGTTTTTCTTATTAGCTCTTCAAAACTTTCTTTGGATCTTACTAAATAACAGTTCTCAAATATTTTTGGGAAATAGATACCATCATTGGTAGGGCCAAATAAACCTATTGTAGGTGTATTGGCTAAGGCAGCCATGTGCATCATTGAAGAATCATTGCCAATAAATAATCGAGATTTCATCAAAAGACCATAATCATTTAGGATATGTTGCTTGCCACAACGGTTAACAACCTTATCCCCTAATTTAGATTTAAAATTATCAAATCTGCTACTTTCCTCTTTGGAGCCCAATATATAAATTTTATTTATTCCTTTATCTATCAAGTATTCAGCCACATTAATAAAATTACTTGTTGGCCATTCTTTAGGTGGCCAATTGGCAAAGGGTGCTAAACATGCATAGTTTGAATTTGGAAATATTTTTCTCACTCTATCGGTATAAATCTTACAGTCTTTTTTCATATCAGTTACATATTTATTATGAATTTGACTATAAATGTTTTCGTTTTTTTTCATTTTAAATATTGTTCTTTTTTTAGATCTTAGAAAATAAGAAATAAGAGATGATCTAAAGTCAAAGATTTCATCAAACTTGAGAGGGGAAAGGGTTTTATATAACTTCAACCAGTGAAGATTATATTTTTCTTTTTTTAAAATAATTCTTCGGACAATATTTGGATAATCATCGTATATTGGCAATGGAAGAGATCCAGATACTAGAGTTATCTCAATATCTTTTTTATTTTTTCTTATATATCTATTTAGAACTTGGAGGTTTATGAGAGAGTCCCCTATTCTATTTGAAGAAATGAACAATAAATGCATATATATTAAATATAAATAATATATTACATGAAAATTAAAACATTTAATCCTATAAAAATTGAAATAACTGGCAAAGAAAGATTTGAATTTTTGCAAAATTTAATCACTAACGATTTAAACAAAGAAGAAGAAATAATTTATAGCTACTTATTAACCCCTCAAGGAAAAATATTGTCTGAATTACAAATAAAAAAAGAAAATAATTTTATTGAGATTTATTGCACCAATGATCAGGTTAATATTTTTAATTTCTTCCAAAAATATGCAAGATTATCGGATGTTGTTTTAGAAGAAAAAGAAACATTTATTAACAACATTAGTGAACAATATTTTATTGACTTACTATCTCAGGGTTATATTGACTCCAATATTCTCCCTCATTCAAGGTTCAATCCTTCAGAAATATCTTCAAGTTATATAGACTATGAAAAAGGTTGTTATGTTGGACAAGAGGTCGTCTCTAGAATGAAGCACAGGCAACTAAATAAAAAAACCATAAAAGTTTTTCAGGGCCTTACCTTCGATAATACCCAAAAAATAGATAATCTTGATGTTATAATAGAAATAGGTAGTTTTTATATTATTAGACTACCAATCAATTCTGATTTTGGAAATTTACAAAGTACATACGGGCTCAAGAAAATAGATATTATTTAAAGTAGTTCATATAATAATTTTCAACTTCAGATAAATTCACTCTTTCTTGTTTCATTGAGTCTCTATCGCGAATTGTAACAGATTGATTTTCTAAACTTTCAAAATCAATAGTAATACACATGGGTGTCCCTATCTCATCATGTCTGCGGTAATTCTTTCCTATATTACCTGAATTTTCAACCATCACCCTTCCAAGCCCCAATGATTGAAGATTTGATTTTACTTTATGGGCTAAATCAACCAGCTCTGCATTATTTCTTTTGAGGGGAATGATTGCTGCTTTTATCGGAGATAAATGAGATTTTAATTTTAATAATGTACGGTTATTTTCTTCCTCAACTGTATAAGCTTCATTGAGTATAGCTAAAACACCTCTTTCCACACCAGCCGATGGCTCAATAACAAAAGGAACGAACCATTCTTTTTTTTCTAAGTCTTGTATTGCTAGTTTTGTAGTAGAATTTTTATTTTCTTTGACATTAGCTTGAATATTAAAGTCCTTTTGATTTTTGGTGTGTGAGCCTAAATCAAAATCAGTTCTATTTGCAACTCCTTCAAGCTCTTCTAGACCATGAGGAAATTGATACATTATATCAAAAGTAGCTTTAGAATAGTGCGATAGCTCTTGTTTTTCCACCTCAAGTAATTTTAGTTTATCAGACTTAACACCTTGCTTTGACCACCATAATAATCTCTGGTCAACCCAATATTGATGCCATTTTTCATCAGTTCCAGGTTTCACAAAAAATTCTAATTCCATTTGCTCAAATTCTCTAACTCTGAATATGAAATTTCGAGGAGTGATTTCATTTCTAAAAGCTTTACCGATTTGAGCTATACCAAAAGGGGGCGTTCTACTAGTTGAGTCAACAATGTTTTTAAAGTTTACAAATATTTGTTGAGCTGTTTCAGGTCTTAGATAGGCAAATGAACTTCCATCATCTATTGGGCCAATTGCTGTTTTAAACATTAAATTAAATGGCCGAGGGTCAGTTAAGTCTCTAGACTTACATGAGGGACATTCTCCGTTATGAATTTGATCATCTCTCCATCTAGATTTGCATTTTTTACAATCTACAAGAGGGTCAGTAAAAGTGTCTTCATGACCGGAGTGTCTTAAAACATACGGAGATGTTAAAATTGTAGAGTCCAGTCCCTCAACATCATCTCGTTCGTAGATCATAGCCTTCCACCAGGCATTTTTAAGATTAATTTTTAACTCTGTCCCCATCGGGCCAAAATCATAAAGACCTTTCATTCCACCATAGATATCATTAGAAGGAAAGATAAAACCTCTTCTCTTACACAAGGAGACAAGGTCTTCCATGTTTTTAGCAGTCATGATTATAATCCAAACTTATTAAGTAAGAGCTCTTCTTTTAATTTTAATAATAAATCATCAGAGTTTAAAGTTGATATTCCTAAACCTAGTTTTTGCTTGAAAGATTTAGGTTGTTTAATCTTTTTAATTTTAGTTTTTTCACCAAATTTTAACTTAAAAAAATTTGACTCAGAAGAAATGCCATCAATTAATCCAAGATCTTTTGCTTGAGAAGATAGCCAAAAAGATCCTGAAAAAACTACTTTTGTATCCTTCTCGTTAATTTTTCTTTTCCTTCTAGATGTAACCCAGTCAATAAAATTTTGGTGTATTTGTTTTTGTAAATTTTTTAATTTTATCTCATCTTTTTTGTTAACTTTTTCAAAAGGATCTAAAAAACTTTTATTGTCACCAGCAGTAAAAATTCTTCTCTCTACACCAATTTTTTTTATAAGCTCAGTAAATCCAAAGCCACCAGAGATAACACCAATTGAACCCACGATAGAATTAATGTCTGCATAAATCTCATCAGCTGAGCAAGCTAGCCAATACCCCCCTGATGCAGCTACATCTTCAATAAAGCAGTAGCATTTAATTTTTTTTTTATTACAAATTTCACGAATTTTTTGAGCAATAAGAGAAGATTGAACGGGTGAACCGCCTGGAGAGTTGACTACTATAGACAGAGCATCAAATTTCATTTTAGATAATTTGCCAAAAAGAGCATTTAAATTGTCAATATTTAAAGGTGCCCTCCCGCCAGAAGCGATCATTCCTTTTAAATCAATTGAAACTATCGTTTTTTGAGAAGAAAACATTATTTGAACCAGTTTTTAATATCCTTTGAGTATTCTGAAGAATTTGTATGAATAATAAAATCATTTTCTATTTTTTCTACATATTTTTCATTTTTCTTGATTGAAATTAAAACATTTTTTGGCTTAGAACCTTTAAAAGATAGCAATGGGGTTATGGTCAACTCACATAACATCTTACTAAAAAAACTCCTCATATATCCAAGATTCTCATATCTATTGATAATATAAGCTTTGCCCAATGGGCTGAGGTATTTAAATAGAGAATGAAACCATAAATCTAATTTTTTTTTGGTTATGTACTTGGCATCACGAATAGACAGATTGGATGATTTAATAACCGTATTTTCAAAAAAGAAAGGAGGATTGGTAAGTATTAAATCGAAGTAATTATCAAATTGACTATAAAATTGACTAATGTCTTTATTAAAATATTCTAAATTAATAAAATTATTCTCTTCTTTATTCCTTAGTGCCATATTGTAGTGAATATTGTTTTTTTCGATTCCAACTATACTAGACTTAGGGAAACGATAGGCCACAATTAAAGAGATAGGGCCACAACCAGCACCTAAATCTAATATATTCAAATCAGAGGCCTTTGCTTTAGAGGCTAGAATTATAGGTTCTATTCCACTTCGATAGCCATCTTTTGGTTGAAAATAAATAATTTTGCCATCTAGTAAATAATCTTTAGTGTATAAATTCATAATTAATGAAAAATTTAAATTTTGAAAAAACTATACTATCTATTCATAAAGAAATTCAAGCAAAGTTAAAGAAAACTAACAAAAAAATAGATAACTACATTCAAAGCGATGTACCCTTAATACCTCAATTAAGTAGTTATTTTTTTAATAAAAGAGGTAAGCAATTAAGACCTGTATTATGCTTACTCTCTAGTAAAATGATCAATGAGGACTATTCAAAATTAACATCAGATATAAGTATGGCTGCAGCACTAGAATTTATACATGCAGCAACGCTTCTTCATGATGATGTAATTGACAAAGGTAAGTCAAGAAGAGGCCAAAGAAGCATTAACGATATTTGGAATAATAAATTTAGTGTCTTGTTAGGTGATTTTATGTTTTCAAAGTCATTTCAATTAATGACAGAGGGTCAATCTTTGAAGGCTATGGAGTCTCTAGCAGAAGTAAGTGGGAAAATATCTGAGGGGGAATTTCTTCAGATGGCTAATGAAAACAATACATCGCTAACGATTGGTGAATATTTACAGATAATTTCATTAAAAACTGCAGAATTATTTGGAGCTGCCATGAAAATTCCTGCAATTCTTACAAAAAAAAGTAATAAAATGATAAAACAATTAAATTTAATTGGTCTTAATTTTGGAATGATATTTCAAATAATTGATGATCATTTGGACTACTTTGGAACTATCAAAACAGGTAAAGTAAAAGGTAAGGATTTTTTCGAGGGTAAGATCACACTTCCTATAATAGTCTTATTGAAAAAAATCAACCCTACTGAAAAAAAATGGCTTTTAAAAATATTGAAAAATAAAAAAAGGAGTAAAAAAGATTTTTTGCAAACAAAGGTATTATTAGAAAAATATGATATTGAAAGGTTATCCTTGAAATATGCTAACGATTTGAAGCATAAATCAAAAATTGTTTTAAAAACCTTTAAAAATCAACCTTCAATTTTACTTCAAGAACTCTTAGACACATCTATCAATAGAGACAATTAATCATAGCGATAATTTTTATTAGGAAATTTCACCTGATCAATTTCAGAAACATATTTTTTTACAGCAATTTTGATATTGAGAGAGAGATTTGCATATTTTTTGACAAATTTAGGGTGATATTCAGTAAACATTCCGAGCATGTCCTCAGAAACTAATATTTGACCATCACAAAATTCTGACGCACCAATCCCAATAGTGGGTATATTTGTAATCGTTGTAATCTTTTTAGCTATCTTAGTCTTCATACCCTCTAATAAAAGAGCTAAAGCACCTGCTTTTTGTAATTTTATACTATCTTTAATTATATCTTCTAAGTCATTTCTATTTTTACCAAAAATTTTAAAATTTTTAGAGGATGAAAATTTTTGTGGTTGTAAACCTAAATGAGCCATAACTGGTATTTGAAGCTTATTCAATTTTACAATCACATTAATTAACTCTGAATTACCCTCTATTTTAACGCCATCACAACCTGTTTTTTTATATATATTTTTAACCCTAGTTATCATTTCTTTTTCATCAAATTTTTTTTTAAAAGGAAGATCAAAGAAGACAAGTGATTTATGAGCAGCTTGCTTGACTGCTCTTGCGTGATTAATCATCATTTCATCAGTCACCATACGTGTATTATCCATCCCATATAAAACCATTCCCATAGAGTCACCCACAAGAATGACATCAACAAGGCCATCAATAATTTTAGTAAAATTATAACTGTATGAAGTTAAGCACGAAATTTTTCTTTTGTTTTTTTTATTAAATACTGATTTAATCTTTTTTTTCATGTCTCAAACCTTAAAAAGTATTCGAATTATAAAAGACTTTCCAAAAAAAGGTATTGCTTTTTATGATATTTCTACAATTTTATCTAGCCCTTCAAAATTTCATTTAGTTGTCAATAAAATGGCTAAAGAAGTTAAAAAAATTAATGCTGATACAATAGTAGGAATAGATTCAAGGGGTTTTATTTTTGCTTCTGCAGTAGCCTTCAAATTAAAAAAAAAACTCGTGATGATAAGAAAAAAAGGAAAACTCCCTGGTGACACTTATTCCATAAAATACAAACTAGAATATGGTTCCAATCAATTGGAAGTACAAAAAGACATGATTTTAAAAAAGGATAAAGTTGTAATCATTGATGATATTTTTGCAACTAGTGGAACAATTAAAGCTTCAACAAAGCTAGTAAAAAGATCAAAAGCAACTATTAAAGGCATTATAGTATTATTAGAATTGAGCTTTTTAAATGGAAGATCTAGAATAAAAGAAAAGTTAATCAGCTTAGAAAAAGTTAATACTTAGAGTACTCTTTTTCCTCTACAATTTGAGAATTGGAAAGAAGATTGATTTCTTTTTTTAATATAGCTCTTTTATCGTTCTTAAAATGTACATCTCTTGATAGTTTAATAAAGTTCTCGCCAAAATCTTTTTTTGCTTCACATTCTCTTTTGAAATTTTCAATATCCCATAAATCCTCGTTAATTTGTTGAAGTTTAAGCACTAAATCATTAAGGGCTTGAGCATCAGATACTGTTATTTTTTTTGATTGATCGTTCAGTGTTTTTAATTCTGTATTGATATTTCGAAGTTTATCATTGTCAGATATTTTTTTTGTTTTAATATTCAAAATTGTTATTTTATCAAACAATTCTCCTACAGAGATTTCAGCTAATATCTTCATTTACTCCTACCATAGATATCAGAAAATCTCTTAATATCAGACTCTAAAAATTTACTACCTGTTTGAACCTCAACTATAACCAATTTCTTTTTTAAACTCTCATTGAGAACTCGATGTTTGGCTTTCTTTGGTATGAAAATATGTTCATTTGCTGACTTGTAATATGTCCTATTGTTTAAAATTATTGTTGCCTTGCCTTCAATAATAATCCAATGCTCAGATCTAAAATTATGTGATTGGTAAGAAAGAACCCCCTCAGGCTTAACAGTTATCTTTTTAAGGAGATAATCTTTTGATTTAGCAATAACTATATAACTCCCCCAAGGTCTTTTAATTATATTGGTCATGAAAACATTCTCTTTTTTTCAGAAATAGACATAAAGTTCATCAATAATGCACAAATAATCATATTACTCAACAAGGAACTACCTCCATATGACATAAAAGGCAATGCAACTCCAACAACAGGCACTAAACCAATTGTCATAGATATGTTAATTAGAAATTCAAAAAAGATTTTAAAAGAAAGGACAAATAAAATTAATTTATTAAATACTTGTGTTAAAGAAAATGATTTTAAAATAGGGATTAAGAAGAATAATAAAAATAAACCCAAAATAATCATCGAACCTGTAAAGCCAAATTGTTCTGAAAAAATAGCGAAAACAAAATCTGTTTCTTTTTCAGGTAAAAAATCTAAGCTACTTTGTGATCCGCCTAAAAAACCATTTCCTCGCATACCACCAGATCCAATGGCTATCTTAGATTGGATGATATGGTATCCCTTTCCTAATGGATCGAGGTCAGGATTAAGAAAAATCATAACTCTATTTTGTTGATATGGTTTTAATAATGTCCATAAAAATGGACTTGCTAAGCCTAATACAATCAAAGATAGCAGTGGATATATAAGATTAATACCTGCATAAAAAATTGCTATCAAACCTAGTGTTAAAATAATAATTGCTGTTCCAAGATCAGGTTGTATCGCAACTAATAAAAAAAATAGCAGAGATATAATTAAAGGTACTATTGACCTAAAGAGTCCTATAGTTTTTTCAGCATTTAGCTTATGAAAGTATTTTGCCATAAATAATACCAATGCAATTTTTGCAAATTCAGATATTTGCAAATTGAATCCCCCTAATCTAATCCATCTCTTTGCACCCATTCCGGCATACCCAAAAAACAAAGTAATAATTAATCCAATAACAATACAAATTAATATTATTTCCGTAATATTAAAAATAAATCGGGGCTGAAGCATCAGAATAAAAAGGAAGATAGGTAAGAATAGTAAAAATCTTTTTAATTGATTATAAGCCCAAGGCTCAAAATTACCATTAGCTGCAGAATAAAGATTAATCTCCCCAATCCAAAAAATAATTAATAGTAGGAAAAAGTATATCCAATTAATATCAATTAATGATTTGAAATCTTTAAACATCTAAATTGTATGCAAAGTTTAACGCTTTGTGGGCAATTGGCGCTGCAACAGCAGAACCAGAACCACCATGCTCTATAATGACACTAGCTACATATTTAGGATCGTCATATGGCGCATACCCCACAAAAACTGAATGATCTTTAAACCGATCTTCAACTTCTTTAGATTTATATAAATCATCTTCTCTATCTTCTTCTTTGATTCTCACTACCTGAGAAGTTCCAGTTTTTCCTCCAATTTTAACAAAGCCTGGATGGAGGTTATTTAACTTAAATGCTGTGCCACTAGGTTCTAGAACTGTAGCATTTAACGACTCTAGAATAATATTATGATATTTCTTATCAAAAAGATTTCCTTGATAAGAAATATTCTCATCATTATTGATACGTGGTTTTGGAAATTTACCACCATTTATCAAAGCAGAATAAAGAGTTGCCAATTGAAGAGGAGAAGTAAGATTGAAACCTTGCCCTATACATGTAATTAAAGTCTCACCTAAATACCATCCTTGATCCAAGTAGGCTTTTTTCCATTTTTTATTAGGAACTAAACCCTGTTGAGGGTTAGAAAGTCCAATATCATATTTCTGATTTAATCCAAGAGATGTAGCTAAATAAGAGAGGTCATCTATATTAGTTTTTTTTGCTAATTCATAAAAATAAACATCACAAGATTCTTTAATTGCTTTTTTCAGATTAACTTTGCCATGCCCTCCTTTTTTCCAACAATAATATTTTCTATCTGTAAGAGTTGAATGGCCCCTACAATAAACTTCAGTGTTTTCATTAATTAAATTTTTTTGTAAACCAAGCAAAGACGGTATGGGCTTAAATACAGAACCAGGAGGATAAAATCCTGAAAAAGCTCTATTTAACAGTGGTTTTGTATTATCATTTAATACTCTTTCAATTTCTACATTATCTCTATCTTCAAATATTTGAGAATTGAATGTTGGATTTGAATTCATGGATAAAATAGAACCATCTTGACAATTTAAAACAACAATAGAGCCCTTATTAGTCGTTGGTAAAAGAGATTGTGCATAATTTTGCATTTTCAAATTGATAGTTAATTTTAAATCATTTCCTTTAATTGGCTCTTGAATAGAAATTTCTCTAATAATCCTACCTTTAGAATTAACTTCATTGAATATTTTACCTGGTTTGCCTTTTAAAAGATTTTCAAATTTTTTTTCAATATG
>JACLAB010009343.1_pt1 | contig 17747 bp, 15 predicted proteins | sample 8027921 | NCBI WGS metagenome assembly JACLAB01 (sample SAMN15725117, study PRJNA655200) | protist metagenome | isolation source: fluorescence activated cell sorting (FACS) single amplified genomes of... | place: USA: West Boothbay Harbor, Gulf of Maine | collected 2000-07-19 | reverse complement strand
CGAGTGGACCGGCTACGCGGTCGCGAGCGGCTTTGCGCTGCCCTGTGTCGCGTTCGCCGTCTTCACCTTTGCCAACCTGTTTCCGAGGGCACTTGCCTACCACCGGTTCTACCTCAATCGGTTCCCCAGCTACCGAACTCTCCGACGGAAAGCGTGCATCCCGTATCTCGTGTAATCTTTTCCCAAAAACGTTACAATGACTTACTTGTTCTCGGAGTAGACGTAGGTGACGTGGCACTTGCCGCAGTACACCCTGTCAAAGTGCGTGGCCATGAAGATACCGGGGCCGCAGGACGGGCACACCTTCCTCAGCCTCTGGACCTTGCCGTCGTCGCTCACCTTGTAGAGCTTGAGCACACGGAGCTGCACCTTCTTGTGCACGTGCTTCTGCTTCTTCGGGGTCGTGTACGTCTTCTTCTTCCTCTTCTTTCCTCCTCCCAGAAGACGCAGGGAGACGTACAGCTGGCTGTCGTCGGCGACGCCACACTCCGCCAGCGAAGACTCGTCGGCGAGCTGACGTCCTCCGAAGAGCACACACTGGTCCTCGGCGGCGACACCGCGCGAGGCCTCAATGGCGGCCTTCACGTCGGCAACGATGGCCGACGGGCTGAGGTTGAGGACCTCGGTCTTGTCTGTTCGTGTGTTCGCGTGGGGTGTTTGCGTGAGCGATTCGATGAAAGGGGCGGGACGGGCCATCTGCCCGCCGACTTGGCAGGCTCGCGGAGTGCAGTGGATTATTATCGCAAGACTGTGGCTATGCGCGCGAGCATGGCCCGCGGGGACGGCCCGACGGCGAGTTTTCCTCCCCCGCCGTCGGCATCAGGATTTCCTCAAGTTCCCCAAATCGGACTGCGACGGACGAATACGGACCTGTGCGAACGAAAATCTGCATGGTGATGATGATAGTTTTCTCAGCAAGATGTTTGCCTTCCTTAAAAACGTATGCGCCGGTCGGGAGGAAGGAGCTCCTTTGAGTTCAGCCGAGAGAGCGAGAGAGCCGGATTCAAAAAGAGTTCTCGCCACGGTCTACGGGTACGATATCGCACGCGCGCGTGTACGTATACGCAGATATGAGTGGAACCGACTGGACGAAGCTGAAGGTGGCCGACCTCAAGGTCGAGCTCGAGAAACGGGGCCTTGACAGCAGCGGCAAAAAGGCCGAGCTCGTAGAACGCCTCGAGGAGGCCGAGGGCGGCGACGTCGGAGTCAAGAACGACGAGGGAGTCAAGAACGACGAGGGAGTCAAGAACGAATTCGGAGTCAAGACCGAGGATGCGCACGCAGCGCCGGCGTCTCACCCCGTCGACGTCTCGCCCGCCGACCCTGCCGCCCACGACGCCCCGGACCACGCCTCGCCCCGCTCTGACGCCGACGCCGACGGCGACGACGACGGCGACGGCGACGCAAAGTCCAATAAGCGTCAGCGTACTGAGGACGGCGTGGATCCCGGCAAGAAAGTCAAGAAACTGTGCAGGACGGTGTTCATCACCGGGTTCCAGGGCCAGCCCAGCGAGGAGGAGGTTCGGGGCTTGGTGGAGAAGCATGGCAAGGTCGCGACCCTGTTCCTGCCGCCGAACAGTGGTGCGGCGCTCGTCTTCTACGAACACTCTGACGGTGCCACGGCGGCCCGCAAGGTGTTTGACCAGTTTGAGTGGCAGGGGTCGACGCTGAAGTCGGCCTACAGGAACGTCCACCAGGCCATCAAGATGGCGAAGAGCAAGTACGGCGTGACCTTGGATGTGGCTTTGACGGAAGAGGATCCGGACGAGGACGAAAGGAAGGAGCGCGAGGGGGACAAAAGGAAGGAGCGCGAGAAGAAGGGGGATGTCGAGCGGGCGCCAAACCCGTTCCGCCAGACGACGACCGAACCGGTGCTCTACTGGCGGACGGTCAGGGTGTATCCCGAAGTGTAATGAGCGGGTCGTGTTTTTTGTTTCTACATGAAAAAAACTATCGCCGACGGCCGAGGTCTGTCCGTAAGACTCGGGCGATTTCCGAGTCTTCGGAGGAGACGTCGAGCTCCATGACGCCCACGAAGGCTCCAGCCAGGAAGGCGACCGGGTTGGCCAGGAAGGCGTCGAGGATGGTGGCCGGCTGGGGGGACTGTTCGTCCGAAGGGAGGGAGGAGGAGGCCTTGATTCGAGTGGTGATTCTTCGCTGGCCACGAGTGCGGACGAAGACCGCACCAGGCCGTGGTCGTCTCGTCATCGTCGTCGCGATGGCGATGGCCTTGCCTGGCATGATGATTTATGTACGATGCCACGCCAGACGACTTGTATGGCGTTTGAACAGGCGTTTGAACAGGCGGGGGGTCGGTTCGAACTACTTTTCACTTCGAACGAGGCGAGGAAGCTGCTCGGCCACCCACCGCAGTGCATCCGCATTCCCTAATCAAGCGATTCATTCGTGCATTTCACCACGCAAACCAACCTCTCGGCCCGGCAGATTCCCACAAAGCGGCCGTCTTCCGCCCGCCATGGCTTCAAACAGAATCACGAGGGCAGCATTCGCCCTCTTCCGCCTGCTCACGCTCGCCTTGCTCCTCTGCTCGGCGATCGGCGCGCCCCAGCCGCCCAAGGGCGTCAAGCCGGACACCATGCTCTACAAGTCGATCGGAAACATCGACCTCTACCTCCACGTCTTCCAGCCGAGGAGGAGATCTGGCAACGGCCCGGTGGGTATTGAGCTCGACCGACGTGCCTCGACCCTCACGCTCACGCTCACGCTCACGCTCACGCTCACGCTCACTCGTGCTACGCGTTTCGCTCGTTCGCCAGGCACCCGCCATCGTGTACTTCCACCAGGGCGGGTGGCGCAGCGGAAAAGCGCAGTCGTTCTTCGGTCCGGCGTATCATTTTGCGACCAAAGGGTTCGTCGGCATCAGCGCCGAGTACCGGGTCCGAAACAACTGGCCGGGGACGAAAATCCCGTGGGATTGCATCGAGGACGGGAAGAGCGCGATCCGGTACATCCGTGAGAACGCAAACAAGCTCGGCGTCGACCCGAGCAAGATCGTGGCGGGCGGCGCCTCTGCCGGCGGCCACATCGCCGCGGCGGCCGCGTCCATCGATGGCATCAACGCTCGTTCCGACGACACGTCCGTCAGTGCCATGCCCAACGCCCTCGTCTTGCTCAACCCGGTCTACGACACCGGCCCGGTGGGTATTGGTCTCGACCGACGTGCCCTCGCTGGTCGCACGCCCTGGATGACTCGCTCACGCGCACGCGCACGCTCACGCTCGCTACCCTATACGCCAGGGAGGCTACGGCTACGGCTGGATCAAGAAGCTGGGCGACTACCGAGAGGTGAGCCCGATCGATAACATCCACGGAGGGATGCCTCCGACGCTGGTCCAGGTCGGTACGGAGGACGCGATCGTGTTCGTCAAGACGGTCAAGCGGTTCCAGAGGGAGCAGCGGAAGGTCGGGGTGTACAGCGAGCTGCGCTTGTTCCCGGGCCGAGGGCACGGGTTTTTCAACTACGGAAAGGATTACAAGACGAGTTTGCGCTACACGGAACGGTTTTTGAAAAAGGTCGGGATGTGGCCGACGTCGAAGAGGAGGAGGAGGCAGCGGGGGGACTGAGGGACTGACCTGACCCCCCACCCCACCCCGCCCCCGCGCGGGAGTTTCGTGGTCGGGACGAATCTCGAAACGGATCCCTCGCCACACAAAATGAATAAGCGGCGTGTCCGCACCATACTACACTATATTGTACTCGTACTAGTAATCATACATACACGTCCAGTCCAGTAGCGTGCCTGGACGAGCCCACGCGACGGGGCCTCTCAATTCAACGTCAAATTCGGAACGAAATTCGAATCATACGTCCATACATGGGTGCATATGAAGGTTTACGCCTACGCTGATTGATAGTTCACGATGGATGTCCCGTACGCGAGGCAGTATTCGAGTCCGGGCTCCGGAACAACCGACAACCTTCATCCGCATGAAGCTGTCGACCCTACCCAGCGGCGAGCGGTGGGCTCGACGGTGGGCTCGGCGGTGGGCTCGGCGGTGGGCTCGACGGTGGGCTCGGCGGTGGGCTCGACGGCGGGCAAGTCGTGGGACGAGGAGGAGCATATGCAGTTTCTCAGAGGGCTCCACGCATTCGGCAGAGGACAGTGGAAGCAGATCAGCAAATACTACGTGCCGTCGAGGACGCCGACGCAGGTCGCCAGTCACGCGCAGAAGCACTTCCTCAGAGTGACCGGGCACAACGGCAAGCGGCGGTCGAAGTTTGCGGCCGTGGATGCGGCGGCGGAGATGCAGTTCGGCGCGGCCGTCACGCGTGACGGGGTGCCCGGGGACGGTGGCAGTGGTGGCGGCGCGGCCGTTGCCGCTGTTGAAGGCTTCGGCGGCGTCGACGCTGTGCTCAGCAACAGCTCGCACCAGCACAAGCACCATCGCACTCAGAGTAAGAGGCGGCGGGCATCGTCCGTTGGCGGGAACCAGAACGCGAGCGAGGACACCGGGTCGGCCAGGCAGATGTTTGCCGAAGGGAGTCTCTACCACGCTGGTGCCAAGACTGTCCCTCCTGTCCAGTCGGACGGCGTGGCGCTTGGGATTCCTCTCCAAGAGATCCCAGACCTCAAGGCGTACGGGGGCAGAAACCTGCCGATGCTGAAGGTCATCAAGGGGCGCATCCCGCTGCCGGTCGTGTCCAACCTGTTCAGGCCGTCGTCGCCCTCGCCGTCTCAGAAGAAACAGGTGGAGGACGAGCAGATGGCCCCGTCGGAAGCGGGGAATTCGAGGCCCAAGCGCACGCCGCGTCCCTCGAACCGCTCGAACATTCCGAACTTCCCGAGTCATCTGTCGAACAGAGGGGGCGATGTCGAGGTCGAGGTCGAGGTCGTGGGTGGGTTTGATCTGGGTGCCCTGGCGGCGCTGGCCGATGTGGCGGCGGGGCTGGCCGAACACGACGGGGCTTTGTATACTACAACGAAGTGATTTATATGGCAGAACGACGATGATGATATGACTGTACGGATTGATGATATTACGGATTGACGACGATATGATGAGATTGAGACGGAGACGAGACGATACGAACGAACGAAGCACGAAGAGAGGGGCTGTACGATATTCGAACTTTCTGACGAATTCTAACGCTTGAAGAGATATATATGTGTAAAATGTGAACGGTAATCGCATTCAGTGATTCACTTGAGGGCGTCGCGCAAGCTCTCGACCTCGCCGTCGCCCCGGGCCGCGGCCTGCCCCCGCACCGCGTCACTCGCCTGTCTGTACACCTCCTTGCCGGCCTTTCCCTCCGCGTACCGCCGTCCCGTCTTTTTCTTCTTTTTCTGCGGCCGCTCGTTGTCATGGCCACTCGTGTCGCCGCCCCCTGCGTTGTCGACGACGGCCATCGCGTCGCCCGGCCCGGCGTCGTCCTCCATCTTGGACGCCTCCATCGCTTTCCGCACGTCCTCTGACAGCGCCCGTCCCGCAGCATCACCGGTGGGCTTCCCTCTTTCCACCACAGAAACAACGATACCCCCACCCGCACCATCGTGCTTCTTGACCCGCGCGGCCACCCTGTCGACTGCGTGTTTCTTCAGCGCCTCGTCCAGCACCCGACACCCCTCATCCGCCAGCTCCTTCCCCCGCCTCAAACACCCAAACACCTCGCTCGCAGCCATCCCACACCCGTCTGCCTTCTGCACGGCACACAGCTCCCCCTGCGGCGTCACCGACACCGTCATGCTGCCCGACGCCGCCCCCTCCTCCATCGCCGTCGGATCCACCAACACGGCCGTGCGCCCTCCCTCTGCCCCTCCATCGCCCTCGCCCTCGCCACCGTCCTCGCCCCGCTGTCCCTCGCGGGGAATGCCGTCGTACACGGCAAACGTGACTGCCACCGGGAAACTGTGGATGGTCATCCCCACCCCTTCTCGCTCGTCCAACCGATGTACCTTGATGCTCCTATTCTTGTCCTGCCCGCTCGGCCGCTCGACCTCCTCCCGCTTGAACACACGCAGTGCCGCCAGCGCCGCCCACCCCAACGCATCAACCACGTTCCCATCGTCGTTCATGATCGTCAGCTGCAGCTCCACATACCACACATGCTTCCCAGCCTGAATACACAGCGACTCCAGGTCGACCGCTTTCGACTCCTTCAACGACCGGTCCAGGAACCGCTCGTACAGCTGCAACACCTCCCGCTGCTCCCCAGACTGCTTCTGCCCCGACATGAACGTCGCATCGCGTACAATACACCGCAACGACCCTTCGTTCGACCGCGAATGCATCGGTGGCTCTATCCGCGCCGCAACGCACCCTGCGACGACCGTCCCCCCGAGTCGCACGACGACAGACGCATCCTTCGCGCCAAACTCGAAGGACAGGGGCCGGCGCTGGCCGAAAGCACGACCGTCCACTCGGTGACCCAACGAGATGCCATGCAAGGCGAAGTCCGCGTTGAGCGTGCTGTTGTCGATGGACAGCTTCCTCGACGTGGTGGCCTTGCTCGCGTGCATGAGGTCGGTCGGATATTGGGATGCGGAAGAAGAACGACAAAGTCGGCTTCGAAGACGTCTGCCGGTCCCTTTCGCGACCCTCTCTCGGTCCGTCCGTCAGTCCGTCGCACCTGCGCGGCCTCCGAAGACGTGACAGGCTCGGGGCAGCGATACACGAGCGCGAGCCTCCACGACAGCTCAAACGAAAAAGGTTTAACGAGCGACCCGATCTCGAGCTTTGCTTGTGTTCTCCCACGGTGCGGTCAGCCCATCGCATCGATATATCGTTCGAACGTACCCTGTTCTTGACCTTGAACGAGCGGCAGCGCGGGGAACAGCCTGGTCGCGCGGGACTCGACACGAGAAGATTCGCTGCCAGTCAGTCAGAGCGCGAGCCAGAGCACGGGCGAGCGGAAGCCGAAAGATAGAACATGTCTGAGTTTATGCGCAGGGGCCAGCCGGGCCTGAAATCGATAAAGGACATTCCGTCCGTGCAGGACGGTCCGCCGCCCGGTGGGTTCCCTTCCATCCGGTACGCACGGCGTGTTCCGTCGTCGGGGCCCACGGGCGTGACGTTGTTCGCCGTCGGCGCGGTCGTGATGGCGTATGGCTTCTACAAGGTGGGGCAGAGCAATCACGCGAGGCGGGATGAGCGGGAGGAGATTGTCAGGGCGAGGAAGGCGCTCGTGCCGTTCCTGCAGAGCGAGGAAGACGCGCGGTGGGTGGAGAAGAGCCGGGAGTTTTACGGAAAGCGTGGCGTGGACGGCGAGGTGAACGTGTACAAGACCAGGTGGATGCCGCCCGCGCAGCCTGTCGGGGCGTTCAAGTGAGGATGAATGTTGAATGTTGTAAGGGGAACCCTGTCGATCGACACGTTCGCGAAACAGTCAAATGTTTCGCGCGAGGACGACGACGACGCATTGCCGTTCGTTTTCTCGTATGCATACTGTTCGCACGTATGCGCCGGTTGGGGCGGCCGCGTCGTCGGATAGGGACTCGGACGCGCCGATGCCTGGCTGTCAGTTTACAGCCAACGACATGCGGTTGTGGCTTTCCCTCGACGCCTGGCGGCGGGTGCGGGAGATACAGGCGAGTACTCAACTCGGCGCTTGCTCTCTGCAAATCTCTCCGACTCTCTTCGACCGACTCTCACTGGCCCTCGTTCGCGCTCCTCGGTTGGCAGGTGACGGGCCGCGGCGAGGACCACGGGCACCTGCGCCATTGCGTGGTCCAAGAGTCGATGACGGTGCTCGCGGCGATGGAGCGTTACTTTGCGGTACGCGCTGAACTCGAACTCGAGTCGGAACCCAAACTCGAACTCAAACTCGAACTCAAACTCGAACTCAATCTCGAACGTCTGCGCTCACTCGCGCCTCGCTCGGCTTGCCAGGTGCCGCCCGACGTCGGGCGTCGGCTCGTCACGTTTGGCGCCGTGCACTGCGCGCGGATCCCGCCAGAGATTCCTGCGGCGTTCTTGGCCACGCCGGAAGACGGCGAGAGGCACGAGTCCGTGCGGCAGCGCGCCAGGCAGCTGGTCATGGATGGGGGCGAGCTGGACGGCCTCTCTCAGTCGGCACAGTCGCGCATCCTCTCGTCGAAAACGGACCGGATCCTCGACGAGACGTTCGTTGCGAGGCCGCTGAGCTACATCCGTGTTCACCTGTGGCCGAAGCGGTTTCCGCTGTTTCACTCGGTATCCTGGCAGTCTCGCGTGGTGGCGGTGGGGGCCGAGTACGTCGTCGTGAACAAACCCAGCGGCGTGCCCGTTCCGCCCACTGTGGACAACGTGCTGGAGTGTGTGCAGACCGGGGCGGCACAGGCGCTGGGGGTCGACGTCGAGACGTTGCACGTCACGAGCCGGATCGACCAGCCGACAGAGGGGCTCGTCGTCGTCGGACGGTCAAAGGCCTTTGTGGGGCGCTTCAACGCGGCGGTGCGCGGAGACGGGACCGGTGGCACGACGAAGAAATTCTACCGCGCCGCGGCATGGGTGGACGACGACGTCGTTCGGTCGCCACCATGGTCGGAACACATGGACGTCCGGCATCGGGTGCTGGTCAAACACAAGGCGCCGATGACGCCGTTTGTGACCTTGGTTTGCGACAGCGGACCGCGGGAAAAGCTCGTCGATTGCCATATGGTCATCGTGTCTGCGCGGGCGCTGGCTGACGGCGAGCACGTCCTCGCCCCCGTCGACGGGAAGACGTTGGTCGAGTTTGAGATCGAGCTTGTCACGGGAAGGACGCACCAGATCAGGTGTCAGCTGTCAGCGATGGGATTCCCCTTGGTCGGGGACGCGCTCTACGAGCCGCTCGCGGATGGCTCAATGAGGGAACGACTGCTGGCCGATCCGGACGGCTTCCGGAACGTCCGGCCAGACGGGACGAGGGTGCTGCAGGAGGCCGATGATGCCATCGGACTCCAGGCATTCCGGCTTGAGTTCTCGGGTAGCGACGCGTTCGGAGACCCTGCCGAGCGGGCGGTGTTTGAGGCGGGCGAGCCCTGGTGGCGATGTTGCTGACCAGTCGGACTGAACTTGCTTTGTTCCTGGTTTCTACCAAGTTAAAATTTTGAAAGCAGGGCACTGTCACCGAATCCGCCCAGCTTCACCCGGCGCATAGCATACCCCGTGTACACTCCGAAAAATATCAGCAGAGCGCGCGGATCTCAGCGTGCACAGAGAACGCGGGTGCGGAAGGTTTTTCGAACGGGCCGAATCCAGTCGACCCCACCCTGTGATCGGTTGCGACGGCCAGTCCCAAGCTGCCAAGAGATCCACGCACGCACCTTCGCCCAGGGCATAGTCTAGCCAGCCACAGGCTAGTCATTCAAAAAGCTTCGTTCGTGCTCCTTCTCGTATCCTATCTAATTCGAGCTATGATACGAGTACATGCACCATCCGCGACGCGGCGGGTACGCTGCGCTGCGGCTGGGGTGCCTCCGGCTTCGACAAAACGCAGCCAGTCGTACGACTGGCGAGGCAACCGAGTCGCGTTCGTCACCTCGCCGGCGACGACCGCTCCCTCGTCCTCTGCGACGAACCCTGCGCTGGTGCTCGTTCACGGTTTCGGATCCTCTGGAGCACACTTCCGTGAGCTCCTGAAACCCGGCGCCATGCCTGCGGCGGACGTCTACGCCATCGACCTGCTGGGATTTGGCGAGTCGGACAAGCCTACGACAGTGCCCATCAACATGCGGCTGTACCGTGATCAGATCTTGCATTTTATCGAGACGCATGTCCCGCCGGGTGCACCCGTCCACCTTGTCGGCAACAGTATCGGGAGTTTGGCTGGTGGGTATTGACCTCGACCGACGTGCGCTCGCTCTTCGCGCGCCCTGACTCTCTTACTCGCGCTACGCGCTTCGCTCGTTCGCCAGCTCTGATGGTCGGCGCAGTGGCGGGCGACGACCCCGAGGCGGGTTCGTCCAAGGTGAAGAGTGTCGTGTTGCTGAACTGCGCCGGTGGACTCAATAACAAAGGGGCCGCGAAGGAGTGGTACACAAAGATCATTCTTCCGATCTTCTTCCTCATCGACGTCCTGCTCTGGTCGCCGTGGGGGCGTCAGCTTTTCGACAACGTCCGGTCGACGGAGAACCTCAAGAAAGTTCTGACCAACCTGTATCCCTCCAACCCCGGAGCCGTCGATGACGAGCTTGTCCGGCAGTTCGCCGACCCCGCGGAAGACCCGAACGCGTTCCACGTGTTCCGGGAGATATATACGACGTCCGACGCTGGTGGGTATTGACCTCGACCGACGTGCGCCCGCGCGCTCGCGCCCCCAGCCCCGGCTCTCGCTCTCACTCGCGCCACGCGCTTCGTGTGTCTGTTCGTTTGCCAGGGCCCTACCCCCTCGATATCTTGGTGGGTATTGGACCCCGACCGCCGTGCGCTCGCGCGACTCTGTCACTCTCTCGCCCTCTCACTCGCCCTCTCACTCGCCCTCTCAATCGCGCTCTCACTCGCGCTCTGCGCTTCGCTCGTTCACCAGGACGACGTGAAGTGCCCCATCGCAGTCATTTGGGGCACCAAAGACGGTCTGACGCCCAGCCAGGGTCCCGTAGGACGGGGGCTCAGAGCGAGAGCCGACGCGTGGGTTGACATCGAGGGAGCGGGCCACGTCTTCTTCGACGAGCGGCCGGACGAGACCATCCGCGCTCTGACGGAATGGGTCGCTAGGTTCTAGTTGTTTTTTCATTCGTTTCATTCTTTTCATTCGTTTCATTATCGTGACCGACGACTACTTCCGCTTGGTCCCCGCCGTCTGTGCTCGCCTCGCCTGCCCGCGAATCCCATCGCTCGAAACCGTAAACTCCGCCCCGGCCGCTGGGAGGAACGGGGATTTGAATACATACGCGTGTCTCTTTCCGCTTTGCCAGTAGCAAAGCACTCGATTCGTGGCCGCATGTGCCCACGAGTCGCCCAGCGCCGGAACCTGACGAACGCGTAGCGCGAGCGAGTGATCGAGTGATCGAGTGAGGCAGCGATCGAGCGAGTGTAAACCGCGTTCAATACCCACCAACCTACTCTTTCCTTCGCCCATAATCTTCGTCGTCACGTGGTTCGTCATCACCACGGCCAGGTCCCTGGCGTGCGCGAGTTCCATGAGGCTCTGTCCCATCTGGATCAGCCGCCGAGTCCGAGCGCCGATGTCGTCAAAGTCCTGCCGAAAGTGGAACGCGATCGAGTCGATGATGACGATCTTCACGTTGGGATGATCTTGGACGAACGATGGAAGCACGTCGATCACGGCGAGCAATTCGGTCGCATCTCGAGCCCGGAAGTAGTGGATCCGATCCAAGATGCCCTCGGGTTCCAGTTGTCGCGCCTCTCTCAGCAGCGCGTCGTCCTTCCGCCGCAGCGCGACCTTCTCCAGGTGCTTTGCGAATGCCGATGCCATGTGAAGACACCGTTTGGCCGCAAAACTCCCCTCGGTATCGACATACACCGCCTCGCCCCCCAGCCCGTTGAACGCCGCCGGCATCTGAACGTTGATCGCCAGCTGCATCATGATTTGCGTCTTCCCCACCCCGGGCGCGCCACAAAACTCCGTAATTTGCCCCGTCCGGATCCCCCCGCCCAGAATCTGGTCAAGGTCCTGGCAGAACGTCACGAGCGTCTTCTTCCGCCGCTCCTTGTCAAAGATCTCCTTGGCCTGTTGAACGAGCGAAGCGCGTCGCGCCGGCGAGAGAGTCAGAAGAGGCGACTCGATCGCACCGACACCCTCTCCCCGACGAGCGTCGGGTCGCGGGTGTTCTTGTGAGGTGAACGGGTCGACCGGGCCGGTGAACGGCTGGCCGCGCACCGTTCTTCCAGTCGCTCGAGTTCTCCAATACCCACCGACTGGACATTCGACTGGCCCAGCACGCCTGTGTCGCGGCCATGAAGCTCCTGGATGACCAACAGCGCGTCGTCGTGTGAGATACGGGCCTCCGACGAGAGCTCCAGGGGCTGGATGCCGATGAAATCGCTGTCGCTCCGGAAGCCCTGGGCCTTGAGCTTCGCGCGAAGCACCGGCGGAAGGGAGCGCAGGACGACATCGACGTCGACGCCATGGTACGCGTGTGCGTCCCCTGCAGCTGCCATAACCGAGGGGTTTGTTTTTGGAGTCGTTCAGTGTGACACACTTGGAAACCACCGTTTGTTCTGTTCTCTTCTTCAGACCCGCCAGGGACGTGCCAGGTAAGGGTCTCGACCCTCGAGTTCGTCTGCACGCATGCAATGTCCCGGAAACGAGAGGATGAGGCGCTAGACCCGGTCTAGATTGATGGGCTCGAATTCCAAACGGAAGGCGCTCTCTTCGGAAGAGAGCAGGCGGGCCGGGGGGTCTGGGCGACGGGTCAAGGCAAAGACGTCGCCCCGCTCGGGTCTTCGGAGGCAGGAGGATGCCTCCCGGGCTGCCCAGACTGCACAAGTGACGGCCTCCACGGCCAAACACGTTGACGAACAACGACAGGACTCGGGACCCGTCGGCGTCAGCCGGAGGTCGCCGCCCGACCTGCGCAAGCGCAAGGACATCCGGACCCTGGGCGCTCTCAAGTCCAGCGAAGGGAAGGTCAGGGACGTGATCGAGCGGGTCCTTTGGGAGGAGGGGCGTCCCCTGGCTGCGCCAGCTATTGCAAAGCTGGCGCTGGAGCGGGGGTACATGACGCAGAGCACCATGACGCCCGAGGCAACAATACGATCGGCGATGAGCAGGGAGCTCAAGCTTCCGGCATCTGAGGCGAAGTTCGCCAAGACAGCGACGGGCGAGTATGCGATGAAAGAGTGGGGAACGGAAGGCGGGTTTGCCAACAACGACGGCAACAACGACGACGGCAACGACGACGGCGCCGACGTTGAGACGGACGATGCGGCGACTGGCGAGATGGTCAAGATCCGCAGGATCCTCCAAAGCTCGGCAGACGGCGCCAAGAAGCGGGGCGGCCGGAAGCGCGGCGCAGGCGGGTGGAGCGACGGGGAATTGGCCTCGCTCGCGGCGGTGTCGACCCAAGAGGACGCTCTCTCCGTCGGAGTGACGCAGAATACGCTCAAGACGCGTCGCTCGGCAAACTCGAAGAAGCACGTGCCGCTCAAGACGCGTCGCGCGGCGTCGGGCGTGCTCATCAACGGCAAGATGGTCCACTCGACCAGCGGCGTACCGGACAAGTTTCTGCTCGACATGGCGTCTATGCCGCTGGACGAGCGACCTAAGCGGTGCGGGCAGTGCAACAACTGCCAGAACTTGGAACGCAAAAGGGCGTGCGAGGTGATGCGGGCGCTGGCTGCCATCCCGCCGAACGACCCTACCGAGACGCAGCCATCGGGCTCTGCAGACCGAGAAAGGGAAAACTACAAACGCATACATCACGTTCACCGAGCGGGTGTCCGGCGAGGGGGGCGTGTCGTGTCCGGATGGGACGTGTTGCTCCCGACGAAAGGCGCCCTGTGGATGTTGGTCGCCAAATTGCCGGAGAGGCAGCGGGTGGCGTGTTACCTGTACCCTCTCGGGGCGGTATTTCCGTCTGCGGAGATGGCGGCTCGAGCGGCCGATCGGGCCTTGATTGCCGTGTCTGGTAGGCTCGCGTCTTCAACGTTGCTCAACTGGCCCCTGGAACAGTACCCGGAGAGCACATGCTACCAGAGGTTCGGTTCGGACCTCGTCCGGTATCTGCAGGGTATCGTGGCCGAGGGCCGGGCCGAGATGGAGGCGGCCAAAGGACAAGACCTGTCGGAGCGGGGCGTGCTCGACCGCGACTGGCGGCTCCGGCAAAAGATGGCCGCCATGATCCTGAAGGAGGACCCGGTCTACATGGCCCATATGCGGCCCTGTGGGACGTGTCAGCCGTGCAAGTCAGCGGGGTCGACATCGAGTCAACAGCACGGTGGCGATTTCGACCGATGCATGCGAATGCGAACCCTGCGCGACCACGTGCTGTTGGAAGCAGAGGGCGTGGAGATGCGCGCGTACCGGGAAGCCATCAAGGCGGCCGAGGCCAGCGGGGACGTTGCACGTTCCGACCGGCTGGTTCACGAGGCGGTCAGCGTCGCATTGCCTTTGGCCCCGCCCCTGCCGGCATCACTCGTCTCCGGCAGTGGTAGAAACCTGGGAAATACATCGGCAGGTCCATCGTCGTCAGGGGCGTCATCGTTACGATCCAGAAGGAGACAGATGCCGGCGCTCGACTGGGTGGTGGACCCGACCGGGAAGATGGGGGTCGACACCAACGTGGCCACTCCTTCGTTCGGCGGGTTGAAGCTCGCCCAAGACGTCGCCGAGCTCAGGTCACGCGTCCTTGCGTCGACGAAGAGGCATGCATGGGAAATGCCCATGCGCCGCCCGTTCCCCGGGGCAGGCCCTTCGTCCCGACCGACGACGGTGGGAGCGCGGGAGTCGAGTTCCCTCCCTCTCGTTCGCATTTGCAAATGGTGTGGTGGCACATGGCACGGCCCGAAGGGTCAAAAGCGTTGCCCGCTCCTCCAGGCTGCCCTGGCTCTGCCAGGGCAGCCGGAGCCGGCCGCCGCCGCGACAGCGGTGACGAATCCCGCGTGCGCGACGTGCAACGACGCGCCCGGGTCTTCCTGTGGCGCATGCATGCGTGGCAATGCAGGACTTCCGTCCGAAGCGGTGGAGCTCATGGCGCCGCTGCGTGGCGAGCCCGGCTGCGCAGACTGGGCGAACCGCCTGTCGCCGGCGATGCTCGATCTCGCGCTGAGCATCCGAGGCCTGGCGAACGCCGCGATATCCGACTTCCATGCCCGGCATCTGACGGCACAGCTAACCCCAGACGTCCTGATGAACCTGTTGAAGGTCGCCGACGCGCTCATTGACGATGCCGTCCGCCAGGCGAGAGCTGGGCGCGAGTGAATACGAACACGAACACGGATCGTCCCTCGGAAATGAAAGTAGTTACAACACTTGATATCAGGAAATATCAGAAAATTTGTTCGAGACGACCCAACGGAATATACATAGGTCCTCCTTCCCGACCTCTGCCGCCGCCGCTTCACTCGTTGTCCTGCGACGTGAAGGCCATGATCACCTCGCGCTCGGCCTCCGCACGGCTTGGCACCGCGCTCTCGTCAGCCGATGCGTGCTTCCGCAACGACGGCTTGAGGTACAGGCCGTTGAGGGTGTGGATCGTGGCGCCGGTGGTCATGCCGACCGACTCTGCCGGCTTGTCCGCGGGTCGCGCAAAGTCGAATCGGCGCATGAGGATCGCCAGCGCCGCCACGCTCTCGTACAGTGCGAACATATCTCCGACACACTTGCGCTTGCCGCCCCCGAACGGCAGGTAGCGGAAGTCCTCCGTGATCTCGTTCGGCATCGGCTCGTCGACCGGGAACCGTCCCGGGTCAAACTTGTCGGGCTCCGGCCAGTAGTCCGGGTTCCTGTGCAAGTTCCACACCGAGATGAACAGGTCACTGCCCTTCTCGACCACATATCCGCCCAACACGTCGTCCTCCAGCGCACGGCGGATGAGCACCGGCGGCTGCGGGTAGAGCCTCATGCTCTCGTTGATCACCCTCGTCGTGTACTTGAGCTCCTTCAGGTCCTCCAGCGTCGGCAACCGATCCCCGAGCACCCGGTCGGCCTCCTCCTGCAGCTTCCTCGTCACCTCCTCGTCGTCGACAACGCACTGCATGGTCCACGTCAGCACGGCCGCGGTCGTCTCGTGCCCGGCGATGAGCAGGGTCATCAGGTCGTCCCGCAGCTGCTTGGACGTGATATCGTCCCCGCTGGCAATCAAGAAGTACAAAATGCTCGGATCCGCCTTGCTCAAGAACTCCTCCACGAACTCCTCATCGTTCTCCTCGACCATCCTCTTGGCCCCCGTGATCAGCTCGTCCAGCGTGTCCGTGACGATCTTCAGCGCCTCGTCGCACTCCCGCTGCCTCGGCACCACCGCCCTCAACGGCGGCACGTTCCAGTACGGAATCGGATACGTCGACCTATACTCCGCCTCCCGCAGCACCGTATACACCGCCTTAATCACCGGATCGTCGTGCGTCAACGAGTCAAAGTCGTAGTTGAACACGGCCTTGCCGATGATATCCAGCGCCAGCCTCGAAAAGTAGTTCTCCATCTCCACAGCCTCCCCCTTCTCCGACGCCTTCACCATCACATTCGCCCCGTGCAACGCACTCTCCCCGAACATCGAAATCATCGCGTCGATATACTTCTTGTGCAGCGCCGGCACAATCACCCGACGGCGCACCTTCCACACCTCCCCGTCCGCCGGAATCAGCCCCGTCCCCATCACAAAGTCCAGGATCTCCGACAAAAGCCCTTTGGAGTAGTTATCCGCGTTCTCGCGCAGAATATACTTGGCCACCTCGGCGTCCGACACAATCACGAACGATTTCGGCCCAAAACTCAACCGAAACACCTTCCCATAGATCTTGAACAGCGTATACAGCGGCACGAACACCGGCTGCCCAATTATCTCGCGAATATCCCCAGTCGCCACCGGCATCCGCTCCGCCGCCACCCGCCTCCACTGCTGCCCGAGCTTGGCCAGCCACAGCGACAGCGCACGCCCCACCCCAAACGGCTCCTTCGCCAGCGCCTTGCGCAACGGACGCGTGATCTTCTCCTTCGTCGATCCCGAGTCGTCGAACTCCCCGGACGCGATACGCTCGTCCAGCGACATTTCGTTCTTCGATTTGCCGTTGTTGCCGTTGTTGCCGGTAGCCGCGGTGCCGACCTGTCGAGCCTGCGAGGGCGGAACGAGCCGCATCGGGGCAAGCGGGCCGACACGGCCCAATCGCGATACCATTGCCCTATGCGGACCGGTTTTCAACGAAACATGCCGATACTGTGGTGTTGGGTGCGCACATTGCCGGACTGAAGCAGCGTGGAGGTGGCGAGCTGCCGATAATTGCTCGGCCGGGGACAGAGCCGTTGCATTACCGCGGGAAACCATCGTACGGTACGATAACGGCGCCGACAAGACGAGTATCGTATGAAGAGAACTGAGATGAAATGAGCAAAACAACGAAAACGATGGATCGACTCGAATAGTGTCGAGGGCGTGCCGTCCGCAAGTTCCAAGAGAAGGGCTCCAGGGCCGGCCCTGATTGATTGATTCCGACCCGCTTAATGACCATGCGTTTGTGTCAGGGCCTCAATTGATTCGTACAGGTCGTGCGAGGAGTGCGAGCGCGATCGGTGCACGGTGGGGCGAGCACGACCGGTGAGACACGGACCTTAACGCCATGTGCGACACCGACGACGAGGACGGGAGGCTGGTAATCCGGTGTCACGTCAACCAGAGGCTGGTAATCCGGTGTCACGTCAACCAGAGGCTGTCGCCGTTGATCGTGGCGAAGGAGATGGCTGCGTTTGGTATGCTGGACGCGGCAGAGCCGCAGCGGTGGTTCGTCGAGCAGTGCGTTCGGGCAGACTTTGTCGAGTCGGGGAGGGAAAAGACGCTCGGGGACTGTTTGTACTACAAGAATCTACTGCATAGGCTGGCGAAGGCGTTATCGGAGGGGGGTCGAGTGATGGAGGACGTCGTGGCCGACGCGATGGGGGCGACCGAGGGAATCGTCGCCGAGGCAGCGAGGTTGGGGACTGGACGCCGGGGGGACTCGAGCGCGTGGATGAATAAAGTGTACTTTTACGGTCGTCGTGGCGGTGCCATTGGTGATAGGTGTGCTGGCGTGCTTCGGATCGCGTCGCACGTCAACATGTTTGCCGGCTCGACTGGACAGTATGAATGGGATGCTGGGTACCTGCTCGCGGAATTCATCCTGAACAGCCCCGCGCTGTTCGAGGGGCGGGCGCTGGTGGAAATCGGGTGCGGGAC
>JACLAB010014872.1_pt1 | contig 17778 bp, 8 predicted proteins | sample 8027921 | NCBI WGS metagenome assembly JACLAB01 (sample SAMN15725117, study PRJNA655200) | protist metagenome | isolation source: fluorescence activated cell sorting (FACS) single amplified genomes of... | place: USA: West Boothbay Harbor, Gulf of Maine | collected 2000-07-19 | reverse complement strand
CGTAGCTGAAGTCAACGCGATGCGTTGTAAATCTTTTCCGGCAAGTCTGGCGAGGGTTTTCACCAGCGTCGTTTTACCAGACGCGGCTTGTCCGACAACGATTGTCATCCATCCGCGATCGATACAGAAAGAAGCCGCTTCGAGGGAATCTAAGTTCCCTCTTAGAATTGCGAAATTTTCCTCTTCGTCGATGCAAGCAATACCAGCATCAGCGCTAGATTTTGATGTAGAGGATGTATGTCTGCGTAAAACTGCATTGCCAATTTCGAGATATCCATCCTTTCGCATTTTCATGTGGGAAGCGGTTGGAATCTCGTCTGCGTTAAGACCGAATGCTCGAGCAAACGCGTGCTTTGCAATTATTCGGTCGTTCACAGTTCGTAAGCGCTGAGTATATAATGCATTAAATACCGATGCGCACACCCGGACGTATGAATTTTCATCCATCTCGTTTTCTGGGATGATAGAAGTAACGAGTTCGCACCATCTCATGATATCTCGAAGGTTGAATTCCCACGGTGCACCGGCTCTAGCAAACCTATATCCAGTCGTATCCGTGGTACTACTCAAACGAGCTAACTCTGCGTTACAGTGGACCATCTTTTCGATGACGCTCTCGATAACGTTCGGATGTAGACTTTTCGCGATGTGCTCGACGTCGTTAATACGCATGGGCTCAACGAATACTCTCGTGAAACGATTAAGAAAAGATTTTGGCAATCCTTTTCTTCCACCGCCTTGTGCAGCAGGGTTTTGAGCTGCAAATACTCTGAATGTTGATGGGCATTTGAACGTCTTACCGAGCTCTGGCACAAACACTTCTGCGCGATGATCGAGCGCGGCATTCAAGCCCTCTAAAACCGGTTGCGGCGCCAAATTCAATTCGTCCAAAAGAACCCAATCACCATTTTTCAAAGCCGCTAAAAATGCTCCATCGGACCATTTAAACTCACCGGCTTCACCATCAGATGCTGGTAGATCTGCTCCCAGAAGATCCATCATATCAGTCTGCTCCGAGAGATTTAATCTTACCAGTTTGTGCCCCGCAGCCTTCGCCAGAGCCGAGACTATAGACGTCTTACCAACTCCGGGTGAACCTTCCAATAATATTGGTTTCCGAGCGAGTTGCAATGCGCGAAGGAGTCGCGCAACGTTGCGCCTGGTTGACGGGGCAGTTAAAGCGAATTCAGATGTTGAGGGAATCGGATGCGTGCCACAACTAATCGTGAATGACGAGATGCCAAATCGAGTGCCGTTGTCAACTGCAGCGCAGTTGAGGAGATCTTCCTTCTGGTCTTCTGCACTCGGATCGTGCGCATACGACGCTCTTTGTAATATTTGTTCGTTCAAGGTTCGGATCTGTTAGAAAAAGAAAGAGAAGGAAGTTCGGTCAATAAAATCAATGGTGATGATAGTAAAATTGTGAAGGCAGAGAAACTATACCAATAATACGCTCAGGGTTGTAGGGGTTTCTCATCATGGAAGATCAGAAACTTACCAGGTACAACAAAAACTTCACGGCGCAATGTAGTAAAAAAAATGCAGGCGAGATCGACATCGACGTTTCAAAAAAAAAATGTGATTGCTGACGTACCTCTGTGTCTGGTATGCGCGCGCGCAAATACTCGACGCATTTTCGATTGAGCGCTTTAGCTGTTTCCTCTGGCATCCCTAAACCCAGACCGAGGCCATCTAAAAGCGTTAAGTACGCCCCGTGCGCGAACGCAGCAAATCCTAACAGCGCGTTCGGCCCTTTTCTATTCTCTACTTCGTTGATGAATTGAGCCCAAGCCAAAATATCTCTGGTTTGCAAACACGCCTTTGCTTGTCCGGCGCCGGCGATGCTTTGATAGAATTCCCAGAATAAGGCTAATTCTTTCGCATGGTCGTGCGCGTAAATAGTATCCATATTTTGAGAATGAACCAGACGCCGTGAAACTATCTCTTCCATCTCTTTTGCCGAAGATACGCCCCCGACCCAAATTTCTGTGAATCTGTTTCGCAGCGCCGGAGATAACTCCTTCTTTCCGAAATCCCCACCCGGGTTCATCGTTCCTATCAATCGAAAATTCGGGTGAGCGATGAGCTCTTCGACATCGATACCGCCTTTTTCAGGTAAAGTAATCGCTCGTCCGGGTTCTAAGACGGAATTTAACCTCTCCAATACGGAATCTTCTGCGAGTGAAAGCTCATCGACGAGTAAAATATCCCCTTCGCGCATGGCTTTAATCAAAGGTCCATCTTCCCACGCGAATGGTGCGTCTCCTTGTCTTGCAGGTCGAAAGCCTCCTATGAAATCACCAGTTTCCGTGTGTTGGTGACAGTTTAATACACGTAACTTTTGCCCATGAATCATTGCAAGGATCTGCACCACAGTTGTCTTCCCGCAACCAGTTTCACCTACAAGCAAAGCGGGTTCTTTATGCTCAACGCAGGCTTCGACCAAAGCATATAAACGACGCATAGCGGGTGTCCACGCGATAGAACGTGCCATGATGATTTCTTCAGCTGAAATGTCGCAATTTTTAGCCGTCAAAGCAACTTCCAAACGTCCTTCTAAATTTTCACTGGATGCCGCCTCGTACAGTTGTTCTAGAGAAATCTCTGGGACTTTTAAAGCTTTCTCGAGAACTCTCTTCAGCGACATCCTTTCGTTTTCCGATCGCAATCGCTCGCCAAGCACACGAAAGCCATCGCTGGCTAAGTTTTCGTATCCAACGGATTTCCTATTCGCCCAGCGAAACAAATCGCGGGCGGTGATGTATCCATCTTTACCGGCAAAAGCTCGAGAACCTCTTCGCATACCTTGCAAAGCGCGCATAGATTCTACGAGCTTCACGCAATAGCTCGGTGCGATTTCACACCGCTTATTCAGAATGACTTTGAGTTCTTCGTCGGGAATGTCACCGATGTGTAACTCAACGAATCTGTTACGAAAGGCTTTCGACAATACCTTGCGCCCTCCATAAATTGCACCTGGAGGATTTTGCGTCGCAAACAGGACAAAGTGGGGGTGAGGTCTAATCGTTTCTTGTAACTCGGGAACAAAAAGTTCTCTGTTATCGTCTAAAAGTCTATTCAAAGCTTCTAATACATCAGAAGGCGCTAGATTCAACTCGTCAAGAACGACCCAGTACCCTCGGCGTACCGCTTGCACGAGTGCGCCTTCTTGGAAGGTCAAAGCACCTAAAGTGTGAATGAAAATAGAAAGTGGTTAGAGATGATAAATCGATGAACACAAAAGCACAACGAAACGTGAGATGCGAACTGAACTGAAGAAGAATATAGCCTTGGAAGTCACGCGAATGTCCTGAGATGCTCCGGTAAAGAGCGACGACGGATTCCCGCAAGCGACCAACTCCCGAGGCGCATAAATCTACGGACTGCTTTCCGATCCCCCGGATTCTATTGTATAAGAACGACGGATAACGAACTAGCGTCCGAAAAAAGAGAAGAAAAAGATAAAAATAGAAGATGCAAGGCCATATACGTACCCTTCTCATCCGTTATGTACGTGCCAAGGTACTCTTGTAGATCTGTATGCTCGTGATTGTTAATGCGCATGAAACGATGTCCAGTACGCTTCGCGAGATATTCAATGATGGAAGTTTTTCCTGCTGAGGTCGGTCCTTGCAATAAAATTGGGTGTCTTCTGAGAAGCACCGCGCGTGCTAAATTCGAGAGGTGTGATTTGACGCTCTCAGTCACGACGTAACCTATGATATGTAAAAGAAAGAGATTAAGTGTCAAAATGAATTTCCAACCAAGGGAAGTACGGAGAAAAAAAACATAAAAAAACATGTTGACGTTGGTGGCTCAGTAGAAGAAATTCAACCATAATATCTTTTTGTGCATCATAAACGAGTTTAAGAAGCGCGGATATGTGTTCATCATTGCCAAGTCGTCTTTCGTTTCAAAGAAAAAAAATGCGCGCAAAGAGAATATGGTTACCTTCGGGATCGACGCGTTCTAATTCTCCGGCTTCTACCCAAAAGTGCTCGATGAGAACGTGTGTATCGTCTTCCGGTGCCGGCGGTGGTTTCATGATTCCCTGTGTATTTATGGTGTAGAGAGAAGAAGAAGTTTATACGGTGTTAGTACTACGAGGCACAACAGCAAAAGATGTGCGGGACAAGTCTTCCGAACATTCATAGAGTCGTGACCGGAATAGGTGTATTGTCCAACAATTGAATATACCGCAGTTTCTAGACCGAGCACGCCATGGAATATTGACAAGCTCAGCGCTTAACTGCGGATACGAACAAATCACGATGATAATAATAGCGCGCACTTACCTTGATCGCCTTGCCACCCAACAGATGCTTATGCATCAATTTTTCTAAAATCTCTTGACCTTCCTTTTTTAAAAGCGTCAGGAATGACATCGAGAAACCATCCATCATCGCTCTTTGGACGCCATATAACGGACTCGCCGCAGAAACGTACTCTAAAGCACGCGCCAGGGTTCTAAGTGAATATCGAGGCTTTTGATCCGCCGAGTCTAAGAGAACCGTGTGCGCCGCTCGTTTCGCTTCAACGTAGAAGTCGACGATTGGGGCTATTACCCCACTCGGAACATCTCTTAGATATCCACGAACCAAGAGCTGCAAATCTTCTCTGGATTCCGTTTCTCCGCAATACACCTCCGCAAAGCGGTGTTTCAAAGCGGGGGGTAAGTCGCGTTTACCAACATCAGTCGCCGGATTCATAGCCGCGAACAGACGAAACCGTGGGTGACGATACACTGGAGTCGCATCCCCGCGCTCGGAAAGAACAACGGAGCCTTTACGCGACTCTAACACGCCATTCAGTCTTTCGAGTGTTTCTGCAGGTGCTAAATTGATTTCATCGAGAAGAATCCAGTGACCTTCGCGTAGTGCTGTGACTAAAGCACCTTCTACAAAGGCAAAAATAGGTCCACCCCCAGAGGACGAGGCCACGTCCCCAATCGCTCGTTCGGCTACGACTAAATCCCGATCAAACGATTGCCAAGATTCGACGAGATCGTCTGAAATCGTGAATGCAGGCTTTTTTGAAACTTCTTTTTTATTTGTGCTTCCCGCTTTCTTCTTCATAGCAGCGCTTGTTTTTTGACGCTTGTTACTGGTATCGGCAACTGACGAGGTACATACTTTTTCATTTTTACCCTTCTTACCAGTAGTTTGTGAACGCGTTGCCCGTGTTGTAGGCGCGGCAACTGCAGGTGTCGCTTCCTCCATGACATCGTCATTGGTGGGGAGTTCTTCTCCGTCTTCAGTAGAATCAAGCATCTTATCTTCGTCATCTTTATCGACGACGGACGCCACGCGATCCACGCCGGCACGGAACGCCTTCAACAAGTGTATCCATTTTCTTTTTTCTGCAAATTTAGACACTCTTCCTAGAAATTCAGCGTTAGATCGACTCGGGAAAGTTTCTCCAAACAACTCAAGGAACCGTTTCAGTAACGGCAAACACAAATGTCGCGCACCGGCTGGTCGGAATCCTCCAAGAAAATCACTTGACTCTGATTGATTGGAAAGATTCACAACCGTCAGTGGCGCACCAGTTAAACGCGCAAGCTCTTGAACCAGAGCAGTTTTACCGGTACCAGTTTCCCCTACGAGAAGAGCGGGTTCGTTCACTGAAACCGCGCACGAAACTCTCTCGAGCATTCTCAGCGCGTGGCCCGTTTTTGCAAAATTCCGAAAACTGCCCACCGTATCCTCGTTTTCTTCGCAAGGTAACATGGTGCGTCCAACGCGTACGCTATCTTCTGACGACAAAACATCCGGTTTACGAAGTAAATCTGTCGTATTCGCAGTCTCTTCAGGATTTAATCCCCAAATTTCAGCAACCGCTTGTAAAGCTTTTCTTCGTCCGATACCGGGAGGCAAAGCGCCTAATAAAACATCAGCCGCTTCGTCATACATCGCCTGGCGAGTTTGTGGAGGAGGCGCTTTACCTTTCTTCATGAGCTTTAGTTCCGCTTTACGCAAAGCGGCAGCTCTTTTTGCCCAACGGAGTAAATCTCGAAGAGTGAATGTCCTACCCACAGAGGCTCGAGACGACGACGCGGCTTCGCTGGACGCTAAATCTTCCAGAGATGTCATCTTTTCCGCATCCTCCGCTGCTACGTCTAATTCGTTCGTATCGTCCGTGTGAACGTTCTCGACATCCATCATCATCACGTATTTGTCATCGTCGGCGTTCGCGTTGTTGTTATCAAATCGTTCGTCGCCTAAACCGGCTAACCGCGTCACATGGCCTCCGCCTTGGCCCACCAGAGTCTGCGCGACTCTCATCGTCTTAAGCATGCGTCTCTTTACGTCGACATCGCCGAATTGCGGATATATTTCCGCGAGTATTCTGCCAGGCTCCTCGCCGCTTGGTTGTTCTACGCTAACACGAGTCCATAAACCGCTCAACGGATCATTCTCGCGATTGGAAACTTTGGACCCGCCCACCGTGGCAGATCCAAACAGCTGAAATTGGGGATGTGCTACAACAGTTTCACCTCTACCGGCAATGTATAGCTTACGTTCTTCCAACAGAGGAATTAAAGCCGAGAGAACTTCGAATGGAGCGACGTCCACGTCTTCAATCAAAACCCATTTCCCAGATCTTACAGCTCTCGTGAGCGACCCGGGTTGCCATTCGAATTCTCCCGGACTTGCTCCGCACACGTACGCTCCAAGGAGAGATTTTGAATCTGTATGAGCATCAAAGTGTAAGACAACGACGTCGTTATCTTCGTAAGATCGTCCGAATCTTCGGGCAGCTTCACGAAGCGTCGCTGATTTGCCACACCCAGCCGGTCCTTCGAGTAAAACGGGCCTATTTTGACACAAGGCGTACGCGACGGCAACCAAGTTACGTTCTGCGGACGGTACTAAAACAAAATCCGTCGCGATTCTGCTAACCTTCTTCTTGTTATTGTTCATCTTACCACTTGTGGAAGCCCTGTTGTCATTTCCTCCATCATCATCATCATCACGTTGTGTGCGCACTTCGATGGCGCCTAAGCGTTCGTATCCGGGCGCCGCCGGTATGCCCTCTTCTCGTACTCTTTCACTCTCGTCTTCTAGCTCTGTGCACTCCAGAGTATGCCTTCCTTCTACTTTGAAACTACTATCATGTTCATTCTGTTCTTTTTCGCAAACTCTGGGTAGCAAAAACGACGCGCGTTCAATCCGAAACGCCGTTTGGCGTTCCTCCCACTCTCGTTGGAACTGTGCCAGTGTCACTTCGTCTTCGTCACTTAAAGTCTTCTTTCTTGCCGCGTGCACCGCATCGTCGCTCAAACCTAAAGCTTCGCAAACTATTCCACACGCAATCCATCGAACGTGAGCGTCTTCGTGCGTCAAAAATATCCCACATTGGCTCCAATCCCAGGAGGCGCCAGAAATCGCTCCTTTCTTACACCCAAAGCACTCGGCGATATCCATTGAACTCCTCAAAACCATCCGGAGATGCGCGAATAAATCCTCCTTGCTTTTGCTATTCTTTTTCTTCGTGTTACTCGTCGTCGTCTTCGTCGTCGTCCTCGCGGCTTCTGCAGCTACTCTCGAAAACACCGGATGCTTCTCCCTCGCTAAAACTCTCTCCGATATCAACTGCCGGCAGTGCGGCAGCAATTTCGCCACCGATATCAACGCGCACATCCCTCGCTCTCTCTTCTCCACGTCGCTCGTAAATCGCGCGTCGTTTGCATCATTCATAACTTCCACGGCTCTCGCAAGCACGTGCAAAATCACTCCGCGCAAACACGAGGCCAAGACGATGCTCTCTTTCGCGTCAGAGCTGAGCAGCATCTCGGCGGCGGCAGAGAGCGCATTTTGCTCCGATACACTTTTTCTGTTCGTACTCGTATCCTCGTCGTTTGACAAGAGCGCGCGTAAAGCATCAGACGTCGACGAAGACGCCGGTAAGCGTTTCTTCGCCAGAGATAAAGAGGTGAGCAGTGCCTCGAGGAGAGGAGATGGGTCGTTCGGTTTTCTTTTCCTCGTCGTCATTTTCTTCTTGATGCCAAAACGTGTTTGGGAGAAAATTTAATGAAGAAAACCAAAATTAAATGTACGAGTACAGCACAAAATGTGCATCCGCGAGACGAAAAACGCGACCGGATTTTTAAACGTAAACGTATTATATATGGTATTAAAACATCTTTTTTTTATATGTGTGTTGTGTGATTAATTTTACGCCTTCTTCGGCTTGATCTTATCGGAAAACGCCGCGCACGCCAACGCGGTGAGACAGATGGACATGGCCACGACGCCGTTCGTGTACTCTTTCGGCACCGTCATGGCTTTTTCGCTCATCATGAGCGGGATTTGCAACAAGGCGACGGTCGCCATGCGGTAGAGAGCGAAGGATTTTTGCTCGTTATCCGAGCCGGACATTAACATGAAGTAGGTCATCATGTTGACCATGAACCACATGCTCGAGGTGAACACGTTGATGTCGTAAAAGACGGAGTCTTTAGCTCGGCAGAATCCTCTGCCTTGGCAGGCGATGTAGTTCTGCGATGGGAAATCGCCCAATTGAAAGGTCGTGATGTAGAAGAAGAAGCACGCCCAGTAGATGATTAAGCATCCGTGAGTCAATCCTTTGCAACCTTTTAAGAAGTGTCTTTTCGCAGGTTCCATGCCGCCCGCCAACCCCGCGCTCATCACAAATGTTAACGCGAGCGTTAAGAATCCGCCCATGACGTGTTCCTTGTGAACAAGCTTACCGCCGAATTTTTGGGAGGAGAAGCACGCGTGCACGGCCAACATCAACATGTTATGCATGATTTGACCGTTGCAAACTCTTTGTTGCACGGCTTTGCTACATTTCAACGCCGCGTAGAGCAAGTCGAGCGTCATGACGAACAAACCGAGACCTCCCCAATCGCTCGCAGATTTTCGCATGGCGTTATTCTTCTGACCAAAAAACTTCTCAGAGAACGACGGCATTCCAATTCGGTCCCCGAAGAACGCGGTTAAGTAGAAAGCGCACAACGCCGCTTTCAAGAGTAAAACTTTTTGTAGTTTGGTGTATTCTGCCATCATTTTTTTTTATGCTTGAGTGTGTAAATAATTTGTATCTGTATTTTTAGAGGAGAGATGGTCAGTCTCTAATAATGAATCACCATCGACATCCTCCGCACGCGCGCGCCGAAAAGCGTCTCTCTCTCGAAAAAGAAGCGGACAAAAGGGGCGCGGAAAAAGAAAGCTTTTCACGAACGCGCGCGGGGAAACATCACACACAATTGTGTCTCAATTATATTCTCTCGTTGAAAATTTCCAATCTGAGCACAGAAAATTAAAAGAAAGCCGAAACGCGTCTGTTGGTCTTTTTTGGAGAGAGAAGAGAGAAAGAAAGAACGCCCGCAAAAACAACGCGACGATGAGAGAGCGAGAGAGAGAGATGATGTGTGTGTTTGTGGTGTCGCGCGTGATACAAAAAAATCACCACACGTACGTACCGCAACAAATGAAAGTGAGGAGGAATTGGACTAGGGGAATATTTTTCTCGTTCCCCCTCCATTTTAAAACCCTAAACTCGTACAACACAAAAAAATTCTTCTCGAAACCAAAACAACAAACACCAACACGCGACGACGATGCGCGACGACGAGCACTGCTGAGACTACTCGCACACACACGACACGCGCGAAACAAAAAATGTCACCACCGCTGCCCCCATCGTCGCGTTCCTCGGAGTATTCCTTCGCGTTTTTCGGGACAAAGATGAGGGAAACAACACCCGGTGGTGGTGGACGAGAACAAAATCACCATCACGAACAACCACTTTCGAAGAAGTTTAAGAAGAACAAACAAAAGGAACAACAAATCGCCACGGACGAGCAAGGCCGCCGGCGCTTCCACGGCGCGTTTACCGGAGGGTTTTCCGCGGGGTATTTCAACACGGTCGGGAGTAAAGAAGGGTGGCAACCGAAACAGTTCAAGAGCTCGAGAGCGAATGACGAGAAAAAACAACAACAACAGACGATGGAAGATTTCATGGACGAGGAGGAATTGGAAGAGTACGAGAAAGGGAAGATGAGGACAAACGCAGAGTACGACGCGTTCGGGAAGGAAGGGGAGGTGATGGCCGGGTTCCGACGGATCGAAGGCGAAGAGGAGGAAGAGGAGGAGGAAGACGGAACAACCGGGCGGCGGATGGCGTTCGGTACCGCCGCGGCGGAGGAGAGGACGAAGCGAGAAGAAGAAAAGAAGCGAGGGTTTTCAAAAGCCTTGGCGAAAAGTATACTCGACTACGTGAAACCAGTCATTAGTGGCATCGGGACGAAATTGTTGGTGAAAATGGGATGGAGAGTCGGGAAGTCCTTGGGGAGACGTAAGAAGAAAGTGAACGGTAAAATCGTGTTCAAAGCGACGAAAGAGGACGAGCAGGCGTGGAGAACACGGTACGGGCAACAGCTGGTGTCACTGTTAGGAGGAGGAGGAGGAGGAGTGATCAATGTTAAAGATAACAGTTGGGGCATCGGGTACGATCCGTACGCAGGAGCGGAAGAATTTCGGAAAAGAGACCAACACGAGTTGATGAAGAAAAGAGAGCGATATTCGAAAGAAGGCGAGAAGAAACAGCGAGGCGCGGCATTTGGATTAGGCGCGTTTGAAGTAGACGACGATATGAACGTATACGACGAAAGACCTAGAGAAAAGAACGCGGAGTATACTTTTGAATTAAACTCCGAGGACGAGGAAAAGGACGACGACGAGAACGATCGATTCGGGCGCGGAGCCGATCACCGGCAAAAAGACGCGTTACGGAATCCTTTAGGGGTAAAACGGTTACCGGATCGTGCAACAAGAGACGCGATCGAAAGAGGGCATAAGTTCCCAGGATTTGTGGAGAGTGATACGGTACCGGAAGAAATAGAGTGGTTTCAAGCGCCGGAAGTGCCGAAAGAGTTTAACGAGCGACACGTTTTCGATACAGACGGCGTTACCAAGGATACCATCGATAAGGAAAAAGAAGAGGACGAAGAAGAAGAATTACCGCCGCCGCCGCCTCAAATGCGCAAACTTTCCGAGGAGAAACGTAAAGTCATCGAATCGTTGGCGCGTTTTGTCGCGCGAAACGGCGAGGCGTTCGAGAAGTTGGCGAAACAAAAGCAAAAGAAGGATAAGAAATTTTCGTTTCTTTTTGGCGGCGAAGGCGCGAGCTCGTACGCGTACTGTTTGAAAAAAGCAAAGTTGGAAGAGAGGAGAAACGCGCGGATAGTGTTGGCGAGCGCGAAAGAAAAGATTGCGCCGTTACTTTCCGCGGCAAAAGGGTACGACATCTCGAAACAGCAAAAGCACGACGCGGAGTCTCGAGGGAAACTTTTAGGAGAAGAACCTTTGAAACGCACGGTACCGCCGCCGCCGCCGCAACCACCATCAGTCCAAGACGAAATGATGAAAATTCCAGCGCGAGGTCAACCAATCGTCGATGACGTCAAGAAGGTCAACCTTTCAGCCGCAATCAATGAAAAAGATAAAAGTCAGATCTTAGCGACCATGTCGAATATGTTCACCACCTCGGGACATATCGTCAACGCGGAAGTGCCGTCTGGTGGTTTACAAACCGCTAAAGAACTCGCCAAGATTCGCGAAGAGAGAGAGAAACTGGAAGCTGTCGAGGCAGCAAACTTGAAGAACGTCGAGAAAGAGCGAGATGCGCAACGCGAGGCAATGTCGAGGATGATTGTAAACACGAGAACGACTATTCCGTGGTCGCCGGCGTTACTCTTGTGTAAACGCCTCGGTATTCAAGACCCGTACGCCGGACGCGAACACGCGCGACCGTCAAAGTTCAAAGCGAGCTTTAAAACAGAAACTGTGGATCTCCTCCCAGAGACGACGCAGATCCGTTTGGGAAAGCAGCCAAAGTTCATGTCAAAAAAGGAAAGAGAAGATATGACGAATAAAAAGACAGACGACGATGACGCAAAAGTGGTGAAGGCGCCAAAAGATGATCAAGACGATGTGGGAGAATTGGACGCTCCAGGCCAGTTGATGCAAGTGCCTCCACCTCCTCCTCCCTTACCTTTACGCGAGAAGCCGATGGATTTGTTCAAAGCTATTTTCGAAGACTCCGACGATGAGGAGGAGGAAGAGGATGAAAGTTCTTCCGAAGAGGAAGAAGAAGACGAAAAGGAGCAGCAACAACGACAACAACAACAACAACAAAGAGAGGAAGTAGAAGGAGACCTCGACAAACCGATGCCTCCTCCGAAATTCATCCCTAGACCGAAAAAATCTGTCGAATCACTTCCTCCTCCACCACCGCCAGTTTTTGGAAAAAAGGAGGAGGAAAAGCCCCCTGTTTTCCTTGGATCTTCCGCGTTTGGAAAGAACAAGAGCGATAGGAAACGAAGTTCTGAAGATGATTCCGACGACGACGACGACGACGACCGACGACGCAAACGTTCGAAAAAGAAAGAAAGAAAGAAGAAGAAAGAGAAAAAGAAAAAGAAAGAGAAAAAGCGCAAAGATAGGAAAGAGAAGAAGAGAAAGAAGAAGCGCAGTCGACGAGATGAGAGTTCATCGAGTAGCAGCAGCAGCGATAGCGATAGCGATAGTTAAATTCTAGTAGTAGTTAGCTCCTAAATGGAATCTTCGTCCTCATCGACGTCGGCGACATCGTCTTCTGCGATGCTCCCGGTCCATTCACCAAAGCCGTCTTCGGACTCCGTCACAGAAATGCCACTTTCCTTTGCGCGCGCCAGAAACGAACGGACTTTTGCCCTCTCTTCTTCCGTCAACTCTTTCATCAAATCTTCGTCTGCGTCGTAGCTGCTTTCCTCATCATCGTCATCGCCGCCACTAGCGGTATTAGGCGCAGGAACGGTTTCATATTCCGTCGTCGGTTCAATACTCGCGCCGACAAAGAAAAATACGTTGCGCAACGCGTCGATGCGCATGTCGCTCACGCAATCTACGAACGCCTTGGCGCCGTCAATTTTAAACTCTTCCTTCGGGTCCAAGTGGCCAAACGCTCGAACTTGCACAGAATCTTTCAAACTGGACATGTGAACGAGATGTTGTTTATAACGCTCGTCAATTGCGCGTAATACCCACAGACGTTCGACATCTTCGAGTTCCTCTCGGATGTAATCCAACCTCGCCAGGCGCGCGAACCGATCTAGGTATTGCTGAATAGCCGCTTCGGAGAGGTACGCTCTCAGTTGCCTCGCTTTCTTCGCGTGCCGTCCGGAACTGAATGCCTTGACGACATCTTTTGAAGAACTTTCTTCTTTTGGCGGCTCTAAGCGCTTTTTTAATCGTTCGGAGATGGCATCTTTTTCAGCTTCCGGTTCCGTGTCGGCGACGGAACCGGATGAATCGGTTTTCTCTAATCCGCCGGCAAGTCCTGAGCCATCGGCATAGGCTAAGTTTACGCCTGAAATAGACGCTCTCACGGCGACAGGATTTGCGTCTAAGGGCGGCATGCGTCTCGGTTCTGGTAACGTTCTCGATCCATTCTTATCGTCCAAGTGTAACAAAGCGTCTTTCAAATCTGCCGCGGAGACGCCGGGCAAATAGTGCGGGTGAGGAGATACCGGTTCGTTATTGGTCAGTCGGAACCTGTCTTTACGTCCAGCGAAAACTTCTCTCAACAAATCCATGAGCAATTCAATATTCCAATCTTTCGCTGGGGTTGAACCGCTCACGTTTGCCGCGACGCAATAGTTGTCCACGATGGCGTCAACGTACCTAAACAGACGCTCGCGCAAGGTTTGTTGACCGCCGACTAACACCATTCTCCGTAACTCGTATACCGCGTTTCTTTGCGAATCTAACACCCTATCGGCATCGAACGTCGATTGCCTTCCCGCGCTAAGATAATCTTCGATGTTTTTTTGGATGCCTTCTAACTGAATGTCGACGAGTGATCCGTACATCGGCTCCTCTGGCGCCAAACCGGCGAAATCCCACGCGCTCGATTGTTTCGACATTGCCGGGCTGTACGTGCGAATCATCTCGTCATCTAAGGAGAGGCAAAATACAGTCGAACCGGGGTCACCTTGTCTTCCCGCGCGACCTCGCAGTTGTCTATCGATGCGTCGAGACTCGTGTAAAGCGGTACCGACGACTTGCAAGCCACCTCGACGAATAACCTCCTGCGACTCGAGCTTGCACAAACGCGCGGTTTCGCGAAGCGTTTGTTCGGCAGCAAAATCAATCGCAATTTCAAAGGGAACTCTTTTCTTTTCTTTCTCGTCATTAATTTCCTCGTCGTCGTCTTCGTTGGTGTTTATCCCTTGCGCTTCCCAGCCAGTCAGCAACAATCTTTGCTTCTTCTGTTCCTCGCGTCTAATTTTCTCTCCCGCTTTCTCCACCGATCGAACCAGCATCTCGTTCGCCGAATCGATATTCATCGGTCCCGCACTCTCGCACGCGGCTTTAGCGATCAACCTCGCTTGTTCCAACGCTATTTGCGCGGGTGTTTCCGATAAATTCACCGTCGCTAGCGATTCTGAAACGCTTTGAAACGCCGTTTCGCGTTCTTCTTCTAACACGTCCCCTAGCCCGAGCGCCTCGAATAAGTGCTCTTTCATCGCTTTTCTCGCTAATCCCTCCGCGTTACCTCCAAGTAAAATATCCGTACCTCTCCCAGCCATGTTCGTCGCAATAGTAACTGCACCTAATCTGCCGGCTTGTGCGATCGTTTCCGCCTCTCTCGCGGCATATTGCGGACGCGCGTTGAGTAAGTTATGCGCGACGCCTTTCACCACGGTATCGTCCGGCGCGCGCCATAAATACTCGTCTAAAACCATCGATAATGTTTCCGAATCTTCTACCGAAGTTGTTCCGACTAATACCGGTCTACCTTCGTAGTGACAGGATACGACAACATTCGCGACGGCATTCCACCGGGTCATCGCGTCTCGGAACATTGCCGTCGGCGCATCGACGCGAGCGTTTGGCCGGTGCTTCGGCACGACGATGACGCGCAAGTTGTAAATAATTTCAAACTCTTCGGCTTCCGTTGTCGCCGTACCAGTCATTCCAGACAATTTTTTATACAGTTTGAAGAAACATTGGTACGATACGCTCGCTATGATTGCGTTTTCGCTGTGAATTTCCACTTGTTCTTTCGCCTCTACGGCTTGGTGTAAGTTATCGTTCCATCGGCGATTCATCTGTACCCGCCCGGTACCCGGATCGACGATGATCACCTGATCGTCGCGAACGATATAATCCACGTCTCGTATGAACAACGCTTTTGCTTTTACGGCTAAAATGACGTATTTTCCCCACGGGTCGACCGGGTCCCACAAATCTTCCACGTCTAACAAAATCTCCGCGTTCGTCATGCCTTCGTCGGTCATTTCGATTGTTTTTTCTTTCCTATCGGCTTTGTAATCCCTCCCTTCGACGAGACTCTCTGCTATTTTCGCCGCCGCGACGTACCTCGGGCCCTCGTCCATATCGGATGGACCGGTTATTAATAACGGGTTCCGTCCTTCATCGATTAAAACTGAATCGACTTCATCCACGATGGCAAAGTTCAAAGGTCTCGTCATCACTACCAACTCGTCTACGCTCGTCGCCATGTTATCTCTCAAATAATCAAAACCAATCTCTTGGTTTGTCACGTACGTGATATCGCAATCGTACGATTTCCTCCTCTCTTCCGGCGAGTCTTCGCTCAAAACGTATCCAACTGTTAGACCTAACGCCCCGTGAATCTTCGCCGTCGTCAACGCGTCTCTCTCCGCTAAATAGTCGTTCACCGTGACGATGTGCACGCCTCTCCGACTCAACGCGTTTAAATACGCCGGCAACGTCGCCACCAACGTCTTACCTTCCCCGGTCGCCATCTCTGCGACTACACCTTTATGTAACAAAGCTCCACCAACTAACTGCACGTCAAAATGTCTCAAACCGAGTTCTCTCCTCGACGCCTCTCGAACCGCCGCGAACGCTTCCACGAGCACGTCTTCCAGCGTCTCCCCTAACCGTAACCGCGCTCGAAATTCCAACGTTTTCGCTCTCAACTCCACGCTCGTCAGTTTTCGCATTTCCGGTTCGAGCTTGTTCACCGGGTTCACCACTGTTTCGTATAGTTTTTCAATCAATCGCGTGGACCTTAACGTTTCGACGTCGCTCGTTTTCGCGTCTTCTTCTCGAGGTCGAACCGTTGGAATCTGAATTTTTTCTTCATCTCCTTCGCGTTCCTCAGAAGAAGAAGAAGAAGAAGAAGCGACCGGTCCATTTCCTCCTCTTCTCGAAAACTCAAAGTCGATTTCCTCCAAATCCTTTTCGTTCGTGAGAAACTCGTGCTCGAGGTCGTCGTCGTCTTCTGCTTCTTCTTCGTTTTTGTTCTCATCAATCTTCGCTTCCATCGCGGTGCGACGCCGGCTTCTTTCATCATCATCATCATCAAAAGCAGCAAAAACGCTCCCCCGGACAGGTTTCGTTCGCCTTTGCCTCCTCCTTCTCAAATTTGAGAAGAGATCATCACGAGAAGAAGAACAGTAAGAAGAATACCCTCGCTGTTGTTGGCAGCACGCAGAAGCGCTGCTCATTGCGTGTTCTTCTTCTTCTTCTTCTTCTGTGTGTTGTTTATTCTATACGACGTGTGTTTCGTGTCTCTCTCGCCTTTTTTTTATGAGAGTCGTTCCAACACAAAAAAGGGAGAGGAAGAAAAACGCAGAAAAAAAAATTTAGGGTTTATTACAATTAGGGTTTAGGTAAACTCTCTTGGTCTTGTTCTTTTTTCTCTTTCTCGTGGATTCTTTTTTGATCTTCTTTGGAAAGAAACACACCATACAAAATGCCAGTCGTGATGATGCGCGTTCTCTCTCCCGCGAAGATGATCTCTTCTTCTCTCTCGTCGTCGTCGTCGTTTTCAAGAAGCGCGACGACGAGTTCTTCCTCGAGGTATTCTTCTGCTACTACGACTCGCAGTCACGGGAGAACGACGAGTTGTTCCACTTCGTGTTCTTCTTCTTCTTCTTCTTCTTTCTTCTCGTCTTTGTCTCGTTATGGAGGACTTTTACCCCCCAAGAGAAGGAGGAAAAATCAGATCTCTCTCGCGACCAGCGCGAACGTCGAACCGTCGGACGCACCCGGCGAAGGCAAAAAACGGTTCCCTCTCCTCGCCGAAGAGAGCAGACACTCGCGCTCGGAACCGAGGAAGTACAAACACCCGCAAAACGAAGGGTGCGCGGTGACGTATTCGTTCGATACGGATGCGTTCGGGAACTTTAAAGTGGTGGAGATTTGCGAGGACGGGGTGGTGAAACCGATGGACGCGCCTGGGGAAGGGAAGAAACGAGCGCCGGAAGCGATGCAGGAGAGAGAAAAAGACGACGGGTGGGACGCGAAGAAAGGACACGGGTTGATGTTCGGGTACGTGGAGGAGAGGAATCCGGATAACGCGTGTTAGAATTCAAAGAGATCAAACGTTCCAACGTGCTGACTGTGTATATACTACTTGTTTAGAGCGAGAGAGAAAGAGAGAGTAACGCCTTTATTCTTCCGTCTGAATTTGAAAATGTTGTAAATATAGATAATTTAATATCGTTATTGAGTGTTAATGGTACGACGACCGACTAATCTGCTGCTATATCTAATCTTCTATTTCTACCCTTTTTATTGCCTATCGTCGTCGCTCCCCGAGGCCGAAGAACCGCCTTGAATCCACTTTTCTAAAAGTTCGTCTCGTTTTCGTAATCTGGCGTCGGCCCAATTTCCGTCCGCGTCGGTGCGTTCCTTCTTCCTTGTATTCTTCGTTTTGATGCCACTCGGTATGTCCTCTTCCGTATCCTCCTCCTCGTCGTTACCGCCAAAG
>JACLAB010002824.1_pt1 | contig 17778 bp, 20 predicted proteins | sample 8027921 | NCBI WGS metagenome assembly JACLAB01 (sample SAMN15725117, study PRJNA655200) | protist metagenome | isolation source: fluorescence activated cell sorting (FACS) single amplified genomes of... | place: USA: West Boothbay Harbor, Gulf of Maine | collected 2000-07-19 | reverse complement strand
TTTGTTGGATAATTTAAATAAAAATAAAAATAAATATTAATATTAAATAATGAATACTATAGTATTGATATTGTTAATACTTATTATACTCATGACCATGTCCAGGACGGAAATGTTCACTGAACAATTCGGATTCTCTGGATATACCAAACCAATAGAACCCACATTATTAAATGATAATGAATTTGATTTATCTGAATACGAAGAATCTGGGGAAGAACTTGAGGTATCAAATGATCTTATGCAGGAAATGGTACTCGCAACAAATAAAGAAGTTTCTAAAAAAACTGGTCTCTGTACGTACATTATTGAAACAACTTCGATTAAGAAATATAGAAACAAAGTGTCGAATCAGGAAATATACAGATGTATGTTTATGTGTGTGAAACATAAGGGATTTGCGTTAGGATTTGCAGTTACATCCGATTTACGAATTATTGATAATCGAGCAACAGTATTGAGTGTGAGAACACAGCCTATAGATATTAAACCACCAACAGACCCAAGTATTTACCAAAAATCAATTAAGGGTGAAGAATTTGAAGATTATACAGAAGTTAGACGAAGTGAACTTGATATAGTTAAAAATACTGAAATAGTGGATAAGGTTATATCTAAACCACAGGAAATGTACGGTAAAATTAATATTTAAAACTCTAAAACAATTATAATGATCAGTATTGATGAAATAACACGTATAGCTGAAAAGAGAAATCATTTGAAAAAAGAAACATATACCAAAATTTATGAACAGATTTCAAAGAAAATACGCCAGTCGGTAGATTTGGGTCATAAATATTTATTTTGCCAAATACCATCTTTTGTCATGGGATATCCACATTTTAACAGGGTAAAAGCGCTACAGTATATAAAACGACAATTTGAAATAGGTGGATTTACAGTTCAGATTATAGGAGAATACGAATTATGTATTTCATGGAAACCAAATAAAAAATCACGAAAAAATGAACAACGCGAAGATCCAGAAGATACAGAGGATTTTCCAACACTCGTAAACCTTAAAAAAGCGGCAAACAAATACAGGGGAAAATGAGTAGTGCGTGAGAGACTTAAAGTTTAAATATGTAAATATACTACAAATATGAGTGACCCTTTAAATATACTCGTTGAAGCAAAACGTGAATACATAGGTCAATTATGTTTACTTATGTGTCCAGTTATGATTGAAACGTATGAAACTATGTATGAAGAAGCATACAAACTCGCAAAAGGTCGAAAGGTTCTTGTAATGTATCAAAAACTCTTGAAAGAAGTTCCAAATTGGAGTGATGCCATGTCCAAACAACACACTGATAATATAACAAATAGATGTGCGTGGTTCAACGACTTATTAGCTGCGGTTTTTGTAAGTTGTGTTAAAATTTTATCCGCAGTTCGATTAAATAAAGGTAATAAAAAAATTTCATTGAAACTTCCAACGAATGAAGTTTTTGTTCAAACATGTTATAATAACGCAGCTAAAGATTTATACAGAGACCCATACATTTATCACGAAACGCAAAACGAACATGCTAGAAACGATAAATTATATGAACGTTTTTGTGTGTGTATCGAAACAACCGTAAAAGAACTCATACCGGTACAGCAGATTTTACAAACGTATATGTCTCAAACACAAGAGGGTCAGGATTTAGACCTCGAAGAAGCTGAAGTTGGTGACTCTGAAGATCCTGACCTTATTGATGGATACGAAGAGGAAACGTCAGAAGAGCCATTTGATGCCGAACCTCCAATGGAACAATCGATGGAACCTCCAATGGAACCTCCAATGGAACAATCGATGGAACCTCCAATGGAACCTCCAATGGAACCTCCAATGGAACAATCGATGGAACCAGAACAGGTGTCCCCATTCGATAACGAATTTAGAACTATTACAACAAAACCACAACCACAACAGGAAGAAGAAGGGGTTTTATTTCCAGACGCATCTGAAACCCGTGCAAAAAAAGTTGGCTACTATTAAATGGAGTTCGAAGACTATTTACGAGACCCCGCATGGGCAGGAATAATCGCCGGTTTTATAACCGCAGGATATATACACTTTAAAGCAAAGATAAACAACGAAGGTAAGCTTCCAGTCAGTGCATACACAAAACCAGCTGCACTCACAGCAATTTTAGTATTTTTTATTGTTACTAACGGATTAGGTAAGAAAGAGACCATATCAACGGAACCATTTTAATTTTCTGACTTAAAGATAATATACGTATTTACATTATAATATGACTTCCGTGACCGCATTTAATGATATGATGGGTCAATTTCTTGTGGAATTACACAAGACATTTCCAGAAGAAAAAGGCTTGAAAAAGTGTTTATCGGCTTTCGATTTAATGAAAGCTTCAAACCCACGTTTAGTTGTAGATGGGTTCATGAATGGTGTTACACCATACGCCGATAAGATTTCGTCTAAAGACGAGTCATTTTTTATCGAAGAATCTAAGAATTTGGATTTCATGAAAGGTGTAAATCTCGAAAAACACTGGGGAACTGCGTCCGAGAATACAAAAAGTGCAATTTGGCAATATGTTCAGACACTATACATGCTCGGTACAACCATTAGTTCTATCCCAGAAGACACACTTTCTATGATTGAGACAGTTGCAAAACAGTGTGCAGATAAAATGGGTGAAGATGGAAGTGAACTCGATGAAGCCGCGTTGATGAAAACCATGCAGGGTATGTTGGGTGGTATGATGAAAAAATAAACTCACTATATATAAATGACATCTTGGTTTGAAGATCCAAAACAATTGGTTCGAGTAGACAAAGTTCACGAATTTTGGCCGTCAAAGACACAATCTTCAGCAGACCGTGTTAACGCGACTGCTCGTTTTATCATTTATGCGACATGTATAATATACCTCATACGACGTGATGCACGTATTTTTGTTTTGGGTGCAACCGCACTCGGAGTTCTTTATATAATGGAAAAATCTAATATGGTAAAGGAGGGTGTTATAAGACCAACAAACGTATACAATAATGAAGGTAAATCGTGTTCCATGCCAACAAAAGATAATCCCATGGCAAATGTTCTCATTTCGGATTATGTAGATAGACCAGACAGACCCCAATCGTGTCATTATCCAACCGTAAAAACCCCAGTAAATAATTTACTTACAGGTGACATCAAATATGGACCAGCCCGTTCGCGTTCATCTATGCCTGAACACCAAAGAAATGCATTATCGAGACAGTTTGTAAGTATGCCAGATACGTCCATCGGCGGTACACCATATTACGAATTTATCCATGGTAAAAGAGGTAATACGTGTCGCCAAGACCCACGATTGTGTAACCCAGACGCGAGAGGGGTTCAACTTGAAGCGTTCGCGGGACTTGATCCAAACGGTGATAAAAGAAGTGGTATGCATAGAGGTTCGGGATTAGCCCCTTAATTTTAAACAATTTAATAATAAAGTAGTAGATACTCGATTTCCATAAACAAAATCTTTTGTAATAATAAATGGCGTATCAACTCCAACCAGGAATGAAAGTGGTTCAAGATCACGCGGTTCCAACCGTTTGTGCGACCGAAGAAGTTTTTACATATCCTCAGCCCAGTACCCTTAACTATGGATCGGATAGACCAAACACTATGTTATATGGAACCTCGCCATACATGGCGGGTAAAGGTTCACCAGCCGAATTCATTGATACATCGGATCAACTCAGACCACAAAGTACATCTCGTTTCAACAAGGTTTTAGCGAAGACTTACGAAAGAAACTTCCACCCACTCCAAAATGTTGAGTGTAAGTTACCACTTAGAACACAAACCTATGAACCATCGAGTACCAGAGCTGAAATGCAAAATGGATTGTTTCAGCAAAGATACCTCAATAAAAATCTCGCTAAGAAATAAGAATGGCTGATCCTATATCTATAATGGCTATAGCCGGCTTAGTTTATGCCGGTAGAAAATTAAGTCAACCAGACGAAAAATATACAATAGAAGGTAATCCATTAGAACCTGAAATCGTTTCAGAATTTTCGGATAGAGATGTCTCTATACAATCTGATTATTTGGGACCTTTATCACCATTAGTCGAACCATCGTATAATTCGAAACAAGAAATGGGTTCGTTCGCTGAAATTGCACCACAACAACGATCATCGGGGGGTGAAGTTTTGTCTATGAGAAATCGTATGTATGACGCAGGGCGAATGAATAATCTTTCACCAATTGAAAAACAACTCGTCGGACCAGGCTTGGGTGTTGGAGCGGAAGTTCCTGCGTTTGGGGGTCATCAACAATTGTTTCGTGTTAACCCAGATAATGTTGGTGCGTATCGCTTAACGACTTTACCTGGTAGGTCGGGTCCAGCCTTTGATGCGAAGGGTGGTAGACGTGGTATTGTCGGTGAAGTTGCACACAATAGACCAGAAAAGACAGCCTTTTTACATGGTCGTCTTCCTCCAGTTGCAGGCAGAGCACAGGGCATGACTGGTAGAACGCCAAGAGCGGAACACGAACGTACAAAGAAAACAACAAATAGATCAGAAACCGGTTCGAGGACTGATACATTAAACTTTGCATCTGCAAAGAGAACTGTTTCTGCACTTACACGTGCTCAGGAACCAACACGAAACAAAGCCGATGGTGCTATAGAACAGTATCAGTACAATAATCAGCCAGCTCCAGGTATATCAAGTTTTATAGGTGGTTACTTAAATACTCCAGCGACTAAGATTGGTGAAAAGAGGACATATGGCTCGACACACACTGCCGAAGAACTTATGAAATATGGTTTCAGACCAGAGGATCGTCGTGGTAAACCAAATAGAGCTGCGGGTCCAGGACGAATGAACGTTCGCGCCGACGCACTTAACCAGGGTGGTATGGTTACAAGTGTTCGCACCGATACATCGAGAATTGATGGTCGAGTAAATGCTGCGAATGGCGCTTGGACACAACAATATAGACACAACGATTATCATAAATTCAATGCTTATAAGGGAAACGAAAATCCAAATGCCACAAATATGAGTTTGGATACAGCTAGGAGACAGCTTTCAAGTAACCCATTAGTTCATAGTCTTTCTTAATTAACTAAAAATTTGAGACATACACTCATTAAAATAATGATCCTATATTTTAATGAAGGTACATACCTTAGATATAGACAGTGGTGAACGAGACCCTGTTTTGTATTCAAATCCAAGTGATTATGTTGTTCACTTAAAAAACCCTATTTATGATGTGACTAAAATTTCACTTATATCAGCACGTATTCATAATAGTCAATACCTCATACACTCCAGGAACAATCAATTTGATGTTTTGACAAACGGCAGTAGTACTCAAACTGTAACTATACCAATTGGAAACTATAGTGGAGAAGAATTAGCCTCGGCGATTAATACCAATTGTACTATAATTACAGGTGCAACTTTTGATAAAGATACAAATGCTATAACGTTTACAGGGTCGAGTGATTTTACATTTTTGTTTTATACTGGTACAAATGGTTATACATCTGGTACAAATGGTTACACCACGCCACATGATGTTTTAGGTTTACCAGCTTCAAATGTATCATCAACTTCGAGTTCATTAGAAACTGGAAGTATTAATTTACAGGGTGCCGATGCAATTATTGTTAAATTGAGTAGTGGTTCTGACGAATTTAACAAAACTGTGTTTTCCGAAACTCCCTTTTATACAGGGCGTATACTTTTATGTGGGGATGTGATTAACTTTTCGGGTGTTGACGATACGGTTGAACACAATTTTGATTCAGGATCACAAAAAACGATATCAAGTTTACGTGTCCAATTTTATTATAGTAGTAATAACCGATTGATACCATACGATTTTAGAAATGCGAATCATATACTTAAACTCGCAGTCACGTGTTCAACTGATAAACTTGAGAATATTGCTAAAGTGGAACGAGACTTTGCCCTTCCACCACCTATGAGTATCCCCGAAATGGAGGATCCGCGTAGATGGGATGCGTTTATATCTATATTTATGGTAATTGCAACCGGTTTATTTTTACTATTGATTATGCGTAAACCTAAACTTATCGAGTAACCGCGAAGATTGGTTGAGCTGGCTTTTGCACACGTGTAGACACACGAGAGATACCAACGTAGACCAAGATGGACAAGAGCGTCGTAAACAAGGCCGTGAGCGTGTAGTTCATACCACCGTTCTTGTTAACCTTAACAACTTGGTTAACAGCCCACCTGACCAAGTCCATCCACGAGAGGGCGGCGGCGAAGGAGAAGCCGGCAACGACGGCGTTGAGGGATTGGGACTCGAGTTCACGAGCGACGAGCGTAACAGTTTCAGCAGCAGTAGACATTTTTATATATAGTATCCTGAGATTTTAATCGGGGAGTAAATCTTCTTCTATTAAAATTTTTTTATAATGTTTTGGTTTCATATATCCTTTTAACATACCAACATTTATGGGTTCTATTCCTGAATCAGAACCCGATTCTGTTTCTGTATCGGAATCACTTTCAGTATCAGAACTATCATCGTCATCATATATCTTAAAATGTTTAGACGTTCCTTCGTACCCTTCAGGTTCCGATGTGTTCATTACTATCTATAGCATTTTTTAACATTAATTCTGACGGATTTTTTGGTTCCCACGCATCCCAATTATCGTACGCCATATTCATTTTGACAAACTTATATTCACGTCCCCTGTATCGTGTAAAAGGAATTTCTTCATCTTCAAATTCGATGTCTTCTTCCTGGTCTTCTTCATCGGAAGATTCTTCATATATTTCCGGGAAATGTGTTCCCATTTTCTTACCAACTTCGTTCATGGCACAATATTTCATGGCGTATTCCATATCTTCACCAAGTACCATATCTCGACCACACGCCGTAGCGTATTCGGCTGCGAGAACCATAGTTCTTTCGAGTACGGGTTGGATAATGTTAATAGCAGAGTCCTGGACTTGCTCAATTAAGTTTGCGGTTGCGTCTTTTTCTTGTTGATTCATTATAAATTAAACAGTGTTTTAGCAATTCCGTTTTCTATACGGAGTATATTATAACTTAGGCCTAAAACTCTAAGTTCTCTTTTAGCCTCCTGATCTGGTAATATTCTGAGTTTTATATCCTGTTCTTTAATTAAACTAAAATTTCTTTGTCCCGTTGGATACCACCGTTCCGGTTCAAGTGCAAAACTATACGAATAGTATCTTCTAAATAATTGTGTTCTTGAATGATGTATACCACTCTGTATTGCGCGTAAGTTTATGACATTACCTGTAACTCTGTCTAAAATAACGGAATCGTCTAATTGTAATTCAAGGTTTTGTAAATGTTCGTAATTTACATATTCACCGTTATACAATTGGTAGTCTGAATCATAATCAAAATTGGTAACAAAATAAGGCGTCGCCGAATAGAGATCATCTTTTCTAAGTGTTTGAATTATAAAAAATAACTCTTTTACAGGATTTTTAAATTTAAGTTTATGTTTAACATCAACTATAGAACTCGCACTTGAATCCTGTGGTATTATAGATTTACTCTCTTGTACTTGTGTGATTATATAATCTATTTTTTTACTTAATAACATCTGTTTTTCTTCTTCATCTAGAGAAACCATTTCAGTTGTTAATTTTAAACTTTTTATAAGTCCTTTTGTTTGTACATAATCACTTAAATAATAAATTGAATTACTATTTGCAGCGTGGGTTGTATCGTACCCCCAAACACAATCTTTTAGATCTCTAAGTTTTATAACAATTTCTATTTCCTGACCTGTTATGGCACAAAGTGGTACAGCGAGTTCGGGATTATTATAAAAATAAAATGGTATATCAACAAAATATTTAGTATCAGAAGTTGCTAAACCTAGATACCCTGCAATTTTAGCTTGTCTTACATTCGTACCTGAAAGTTCTAAAGGTGGTTTACCAATAAGTTTCGCCAGGTTATGTTGTTTTGTTTGTGTAACGTAATTATCTGAATATATAGCTAAGAAATCACTTGGTATACGCTGAATAACCTGACCACCTATCAGAATTTCAACATACTCAATCATGGCGTGACCTATAGACTCAACGTATCCTATACCTTCGATACCATCTACTAAATTCTGTTGTATACTAGATAATTCAACTTTCATACTTACAGTTTTAAGGAGATCACCTTGGTTTTGTGGTATGGTACACCGAATAGTGTTTCCAAATTCTACTTCACCTTCAACATCTAAATCAACAAAGAATGGTGCAAAGTTTGTATGTTTTTGAAAATTCTTTATGAAATATGTATATTCGGGGTCGTCTGTAAAAAAAGCGTCCTGTGGGCCAGATGTTTCTAATTGAACACGACCAGCCATTACTAGTATAACTGACTAAAATTTTAAACCCCCAAGACCGCTGCTTATACGTAAAACGTTATAGTTTACAGCGTATACGTAAACTTTGTGTGCGAAACTCGCGTCTGGTGAATCAAGTTCAATATCTATCAAATTGTGGGCTATTCTACTCATATTGACTTGACCGGTAGGGTAATACGTTTCCGGTTTCAACGAGAAACTATAGACACCAAAGTTATTACTCGTTACACCCGTATAATACTTTAATGGTTGTTCATAACTTAACATTAAATTATCGGCATCTATGATTATGTTATTGTTAAATTTCATGGTAACTTGTTTTATTGGTTCGTATTTGTATACGTCATCACTAACAGCCATAAAAAACATTTCCTTGACCGGGTTTTTAAAATTAAGCATACCAGATTTTTTAGATTCACCCGCTTTAAACTTGAATTGAGACAATTGGAGTTGAGTTATAACGTATTCTATGGGGCGTGTAAGTAAGAAATTCTTTTCATCTTCGGTAATAAAAAAGAAATCCGTTACAAGTGAAACCTTTTTAATCGAAGACAAAATACTCGACGGTGGATCAGATACACCACCACCTGTTCTCGTGTATGATAATGTGACGTCTGTGAGTTTTTTAAACTTTATGCGTACTTCAACGAGTTGTTTTGTTAAAGCACATACGGGTATAGCTAAACTCGGGTTTCTAAAGAAATAAAAGGGTAAAAATAAACTATAATCCCAATCGTACGTCACGTCTATATAATTACCGTGTCCCGTTAAGAAATAGAGGGTTTGATCAATATCATCTTTATTACTGTGTATTTGGTCATACATGTAAATATAATCACCCGTTATTCTCTCTATGGTTTGACCACCAATAATGAGATCAGCGTATTCTATTAATTGTGCACCTATAGATTCGCGGTACCGAATCGTTTTCACGTTTATCTGACCACCCATATTTGAGTGTGCAGAACAGTAATAGTATAAAGTGGAAGGTGCATTCACTGGTACGACGAATGTAACCACACCATTGTCTGTTCCATCACCAGTCACACCAGTATCATACACAGAACCACTATTACGGGTTCCATTAATCGTTTCAGATAGGTAAAATGGGTGGGTACCCGCGTTAACACTAAAAGTATACGTCGTACCTTCGTATAAAGTCAATGTTGCCTGTTGAACACCATCTATAAAGTATACACCATCAGAAGCAGTCACCGTAAATGTTTTATCAGGTGTCGTTGGTTTAGGTAAAGTAAATTTAAGCATCGTACTTCGAATAAGATCCCCTTTATTTTTGGGTATACGACATTCTATCAGTGTATCATAATCAATATCACCATCAAAAGGTGTTTCGATAGATTCAATTGAAAATTTAGTATGTCTCTTAAAATTCATCAGGAAATACGAAAACTCAGGTTCCCCAGTAAGCCATTGGTCCTGGATACCCGTGATAGCAAGGTTTAATCGACCAGCCATTCTTACTTTACGTGAGTAAAATTTTATGAAATAAAACGACACGATATTGTAGATGAATCTTCAGTTGAGAAAATTTAAACCTGAAAACATGGCAGATGACAAAGTCTGTGTTTTTATAGGTAAACGTAATACTGGTAAATCAACCCTTGTTACTGATATTCTTTACCATAAAAAACATTTACCAGCGGGTATCGTTTTATCAGCAACAGAAGAAGGTAATCATTATTATCAACAGTATATACCAGATTTATTCATATACGGTGATTACGATAGAGAAGCTATTGAACGTGTAATGGATAGACAAAAAAGATTAGTTGGTGCGGGTAAACAAAATTGTGGAGCCTTTCTTCTTTTAGATGACTGTATGTATGATTCGAAGTTTATGAAAGATACATGTATTCGTCAATGCTTTATGAATGGACGACATTGGAAGATATTTTTCATGTTAACCATGCAGTACTGTATGGATCTACCACCTGCACTCAGGGCAAATATTGATTACATCTTCATTTTACGTGAAAATATTATTCAAAATAGGGAAAAACTGTTTAAAAACTTTTTTGGTATTTTTCCATCATTTGAGATGTTTAATAAAGTTATGGATTCGTGTACAGAAAATTACGAATGTTTGGTATTGGATAATACTTCTAAAAGTAATAAAATAGAAGATTGTGTTTTTTGGTATAAAGCAACACTTCGTAAAAATTTCAGGGTTGGTGCACCAGAGTACTGGCAAACACATAAAAAGATGTTTAACCCGAAACATGGTAACATGAAAGTAAGAGATCCAAATTCAGTTAAAAAGAATACACCATTTAAAGTCACGAAAAGAAAATGATAAGATCAATTGTTAAACGAATGTATACACCTATAAAAAATGCCAACACTGTAGTGTATCCAGCTTATAATGAATTTAAACCAGATGATAGTGATGATGGGTACCGTGTTATAATTGATATATGTCATCATACAAAAACTGTTTATATAGATAATGATATGTGTGATTACGATAAATTAAATGATTTACCCAGGATCATAAAAACATTCGGGTGTTTGTATCCAAACTACACTCTTCAGGACAATAATGCGTAATCATTTAAAACCAAAAAACTATGTACATATAAATGGCGACAGACGTTAGAACGATGAATCTTTCAGATAATGGCGACGGTATGGTATCTCTAAATAACAATCAAGGGACATCCTTCGTGCCGAATATCCCCCCTGAAAAAAATGTGAGTGAAAATAAACAGACGATGGACTCTACTTCAATTTCCGATATTATGGGCCAAGAGCAATTACTCGAACCACCAATGATGAGCGCCGATCCAAGAATGGAACAAATGCAAATGCAAGCTCCAATGATGATGGCGCAACAACAACCAGTACAACAAACGACTGAAAAAAAATCCGAATCTAAAAATCCATTCAACCTTACTGATGACCAGTTCGAAGCACTTATTGTAGCTGTGTGTGCTGCGGCGGCAATTAGTAAGCCAGTTCAAGAAAAACTCGCAAACTTCGTCCCATCGTTTTTGAACGACCAGGGAAATAGAAGTGCAATCGGCTTAGCGTCGACCGGTATGGTCGCGGCGATTGCCTTTTACATTGCAAGAAGATACGCTTAAATAGCATTATAATGTTTATACATTCTCTTTCCGAAAATGAAATAGGAAACGAGAAATCCGAACAGTAAACCAACTGCGCGAAGTCCTAAAACAGTACCAGTACTCTTCGTAGTTTTACCATAATCTCTAAAATCTTTTTCAAATCTTTTGTTTATTTGAGAAACACCCGCAACCATACCCATACCTAGTAAAGTTGACATCATTAAAAATGGTGCATCTATAGCTAAACGACCAATTAAATTACCACCACGTGGTAATATAGTAATGACTAATGGTGTAACGACCATGATTATAAACATGTTTAACCATTTATTGTTTAAAAGTAGGGGCGCACTCGAAGATGCGAGTAAAGTATTCAGTAACAAATACGCTTTCATTAAATCGCCGAACGATTGCATTTATTAATACTAAACATTATTTATCCTGGACGTGTTTACCACAAAATTTGGTTCTTTGTGGTATTTCTCTGTATATCCCTAAAGAAACGCATATTGTTCTAAGTTCATCAAATTTTTTCCAGAAGTCTTTACTATGTGAATACTCGTCAACCGTACAGTGTGCGAGTTCGTGTATTAAAACGTGGAATATTTCATTGGGTTCACCATCTATACACAAACCTATATCATTACCTTTATTCACATTGTAGCCGATAGACCCATTCATACGCCTGTGTGCGGTAATCGGAATTTCTTTACGTAACATTTTGAATTCCTGATTATTAGTCTCCTTAAGGTGTTCCCTGAGTGTCCTGTATTTTTCACGAACTTCAGATAATTCCTGTGGTTCCCTCGTGTTTATGAATAATAACACGTTTATGATAAGTAGAAGTATGGCGAGTATCATCTTATCATAAACACATATAAAAAATGAACGTGAAAAAATAGTAGAAATGATACGTAAAATTATCGATTTTTTAACGAAACCTGAACCACGACCCATTCTGGGACGATGGGCGGTAAAATCATGTAATGAACTACTCACGTCCATAAACTCTGTCTATCAGAATCGCGACCATTGTGGTGATGTAATATGTCACGAACCTAAAAAAGCAGATGAATATATTAAAACTAATAAAAATTAGATTATTTATTATATACAAATTTGAAAGATTTTCTAAAGCTCGGGGATGTGCGCCTTAAACATTATCGACTCGATGAAAATACCTGGGTCCGGAGGGTAATTCTCTGTCCACGTATTACTATTTGCAGAGGTCTTCATTTCATAACGTTTACCACCCGAATTGATTGGTACGACAACTATACCGTTCTCATTAGCCATAAAATTTCCCGTTTTGACCCTGACTTGTCTTTCAAGTATACCAGTGATCGCTTTGACATAAAAAGAATTGTCCGGGTTCCTGTGTATTTCCCAACCAGCTGGCGCGCCTTCGTTAAACCAAGACATGCCACCGGCGATTGGCGCGTTGGTGGCGTCGTCTCTCGCGACCACCCCCATTTTAAAACGTATTGGCCACCATGCTGCTGCTTCGATGCCGTAGCCGGATCGTTGGAAGCCATACCTTTGCTCGAATATTCTGGAGAGGAGACCCCATTTACCGCCTACTTTTGCAAGAACTTCATTATCCTTGACTAACAGTCCATTATATGTGAAGGATTGCAACTTACTTAATTGAATCTTCATTCGCTCCGCCGCTGCGGCCGCCGCCGCCGCCGCCGCCGCCGCCGCCGCAGCGTCCTCCTCTTCCTTCTTCTTCTTAGCCGCAGCGTCCTCCTCTTCCTTCTTCTTTTTAGCCACATCATTCATATCTGCATTATATGTTGGGTTTTTTGTAGTAACTATATATTCAGGGTCATCTATTATCTTTCCGTTTATATTAGGATTTAAAAAGGGTGCCCATGCCTCGGGTGCCAAATACATTCCCCACGGAGCTTTGTTGCCGTCCCCGCCGCTACTTTTGTTGAAATTCATGCTACCCGAATAAAGCGTTTTAATGGTTTTACCGTTTTGATAAGGACATTCTTTACCACCATTTTTCACTGGTTTAATATGTTCATAAGTCCACTCCTGCCCTCCAATTTGATATTCTGGCTGTATTCTCGTGGTTGGTTCACTCGAGCCTTTCGCCAACGTGGGCATGCCTTCGGCTTTAATTAAAGCGCCGTTATTATATAGTGGACGCTTTAACAACGCTTGCCAATTATCCGCATTTGTTTCGGATTTTAAATATGTCAGTCCAAGTTTTTTTTCCGTAAAAAAAGTGCCACCCCCATCTCGTGCACTTTCTTTCCACTCTCCTATACAATCATGTACCTGATCTTCCTCTTTATATGTATCTTCTTTAAATATTAATTCCTCATCATTTTCTAATTTAGATGTATCAAATGACGATTCATCCTCCTTAGAGTATGGAAGCATGGTATGTGTAATATGAAACAAATCACTTTGATTTTTACTATTTCTATAAAATTTTATAGCTACCTTTTTACCTAAATAATCTTTAAAATCATCCGAATAATCGACTGGTAATATATATTCATTTTTTGACATATTACTAATATAAAGTTCTGGAGACTTATATTCGATTTCGTGTATCAAACCCTTTTCATAATCCGATATTTCTACATATATAGTATTATATTCATAAGACGAAGAAGGAGCAGAAGAAGGTTCTGGTGGAAAAGCCGGCGCCGGAGATGACGATGAAGTCTTTTCTGCAGATACCCAAAGGGTAAAAAATGGTTCTTTAACAGATTCATATTTTTCCACATTAATAATTTTATATAACAATAAAATTATTAATAGTATAATGACAATATTCAATACTTTCATCTTATATAAACTAATATTTTATTAATTACCCATAACGTCCTGCGTATACTTAGTTATTTCCATCCATATACGTAACGTCCCAATCCTCTTGAGGAATATTAGGTAGATCTAAACATTCGTATTTTGGTATGCTTTGTTTTATTTGAGATTCGGTTAGAGTATAACAACCGCCACGGTCGCTAGTCCTACAATGCGTCATTGACAATTCACTTGCATCGGTACCACTATAAGGGCGTATAACTTGCAAAACTTTTTTTCCTCTCTTTTTGTCTTTAGTGTCTGAAGAAAACGTGGAGCCAAGTACACGTTGTACTTCATAAATATTTGGATATTTTTCCGTCAAATTTTCTGCTTGTTTTATGAATAATTGTGTAGATTCACTTCTTTTGTCCGTAACCTTGCCACGTTCACCGTATTCGAAAGTCAGGTATTTATCTTCATTATTTTTTGGTAAAAATATAGAACATGGTATTGGTTTGGGTAGTTGTTTTTGTATTTGTGGGTCAAAATCGTGTATTCCCTTATAACCGTAATATTGTTCTCGATATGGGTCTATTACTGGTTCATTTACACGTACGATACGGTCTCTCCCATAAACGTCTTTCGAATAGTCTTCAAAATTGTTTATTATTTTACCTTCATATAAATCCAAACATAAAAGTTCACCTAAATCCGTTACCACGAGTGCAAAACTTCTTCTTTTATTAGTATTAAGCCTAATCGCTTTTTCGGTATCAATACGTTGGCGAAAGGTCCAGTCGGCGAATAGATCCGGGTTGGCCTTCACAGTTTCATTTTCTTTGTAGAATATCAAAGAATGTAATTGAGAACCACCAGACGCCATTTGTGAAGAATACAATATAGTAGAAGTGGAATTCGGTGTACGAATACGCACTTTATATTTATCGGATTCAGCATCTTTAGTATATAATCCATCGTTAGGTATAAAAATAGCATAATACTTTTTATTTGGTGAATAATATTTCTTGTTTGGTACAATCTCACCATTATTTGAAAAATTGTGTAAAAATGGCATTGCGCCAATTAAACCAAATTTAGCATTTTCGTAATCAGTTTTATTAACTTTATCCTTTGGTATTACTACTGGATTTAAAATAAGATCACTTGGCCACGCATTTCCATTTGGCGGAGACGTACCCGAACGCATACCAGAAATTAATTTATCGTCTTTTGTATACATTACGTATTTATCTTTTATGATTTTTATAATAAATTCACTTAAATCGTAAGTATCAACTTTCTCTGGTGGCGGGTCGATGTTTAATTTTGATCCTTTAATTCGATATATACCATCGTCATAGAATTTACGTTTATATAACATATCGGGTTCTACACTTTGAATTCCACGCATTAGACTCGGTGTTTGTAATATTTTCTTAAAAGAATACGTTTTATTAGCTTGATTATACTTTATTTTGAACCATTTTCCATTTGGAAATGTAGTAAAGGTATATATAGGAATTCCTATAACGGGAGTCATTAACTCTTTACCAATTGACTGATTAAGTTCAGGTTTATTATAAATCATTTGGATATAAACGGTTTTGTTTTCACATTTCATTTCATCTCTCACATTGTCCCAACAAACATCTACTATTCTCGTAGTTTTTGCACTAGGCATAATATCATCCCGCGTTGCCCATCTAGAGCTTTCTTCCTCGGTTCGTCCGTAGCTGTCTAACGGTTCGTTAATAGATAATTGATTATCACCTGTCACGTGTAATCGAGTCCTTTGCGAGTAGATGGACGACGAAGCAGAAAAGGTGGCACCATAAGGCGTGTCATCATTTGATATACTCCATATAAGATACCTTACCGATTCTAAATTAAACCATACAATATTATTTTTTATAATGTCATAAAATGTTGTAGTTGGGGATATTTTAATAGTTTGTAATTGTTCGTAATCGATAACACTTTTCGTATTCACGTGTTTACCCAATATAACCACGTTCCATGTTTCAGAACCATATTTGAGTTTTTCATCTTCAGTCTTTTTCTTAGCCGCTGCTATTGCAGCCGCTTTTTGTTCCTCTTCTAATTTTTTCTTAGCTTCTTCAGCCGCTTTTTGTTCCTCTTCTAATTTTTTCTTAGCTGCCGCTGCTAGTGCTTCTGCAGCTGCTTTCTGTTCTGCTTCTAATTTTTTCCTAGCTTCTTCTGCATCCTTTATAGCTTGTATTCTTTCTTGTTCATTCCTCGCTTCTTCTAATTTTTTCTTAGCTTCTGCTGCCGCCGCTTCTGCAGCTGCTTTTTGTTCCTCTTCTAATTTTTTCTTAGCTTCTGCCGCTTCCGCTGCCGCTACCGCCGCTGCCGCTGCCGCTGCCGCTGCTGCCGCTGCTTTCTGTTCCTCTTCTATTTTTTTCTGTGCTGCTGCCGCTGCTCGCGCCGCTGCCTCTTCTTCGTTTAATAATTTTTGAGCCTCAGTTCTAGCCGAAGGAAAATAGTAACCATTCTTACTTAAAATTTCTTTTAATATTGATTTTTTCATTGTTGGGTATTCCTCATAAAATTTATTTTCTTTCTCGAGTCGATCTTTTTCTCTTTCTCTCTCTCTCTCTCTCTCTCGTTCTGCTTCTTCTCTCTCTCGTTCTGCTTCTGCTGCTGCTTCTGCTGCTGCTTTCTCGTCCTTCTTTCTCTGTATTTCTTCCGGGGAATCACCTATTTCTGATACATTTACTTTTACATATACGTCTTTCCAATATTTGCTGAAATCAAAGCGAAAACGAAAAGGCTGGACATATTCTGCATTTATAAAATTTTCATCAGATTCCTCTTGTTCTCTGATATAAGTATCTATAACAGATTGTCTTGTCCCGTGACCTTGGTCTCTTTCAAGACTATTAAAAGATTCGGCATAACTTCGTACTTTAGTCTCAGAACTAGAATAGTAAATATGGATTTCTTTTTCAACTACTTTTACTGCTTTATTTTTCGGCAAATTTTCGATGTCGATGGAAATTCTTGATACATTTACTTTTATAAATACTTTTTTATTTTCAAGCCTTACACCGACATATTCTGCATTTATAAATTTTTTATCAGATTCCTTTTGTTGTTTGATATAATTGTTTATAAGAGTTAGTCTCTTATGTTTATCGCTTTTAATAGATTCGGCATAAATTCGTGCCGAATTCTCAGAGACAAACGTCTTCTTGATGTCTTTTTCAACTACTTTTATTATTTTACCGCTTTCTAACTGAATTTGAGGTTGATAAAGGGGAGGGAGATCGTGCCAATGTACAATTTCGACTGTAACATTAAGTGACCATATACTTCTCCCTCTTTCTCGGCCCGATGTAACTTCTATTTTGACAACTGATATATCTGAAGCCGTGAAAGATCCCGCGCCAGACGAAGTGAGATATTCTGCAATATAGGCTTCAACTTCCGCCGGCTGGCTCTCCGCCAACAATAATTTCTCTTTCGCAAGATTTTCACTAAGATAACTTCCTCCATAGGGAAGTGTACTAGTAGTTACTTTTTTAATTTTTTCAGGATTTTCAAACCATCCGGGCCCC
>JACLAB010012791.1_pt1 | contig 17780 bp, 10 predicted proteins | sample 8027921 | NCBI WGS metagenome assembly JACLAB01 (sample SAMN15725117, study PRJNA655200) | protist metagenome | isolation source: fluorescence activated cell sorting (FACS) single amplified genomes of... | place: USA: West Boothbay Harbor, Gulf of Maine | collected 2000-07-19 | reverse complement strand
CAAAACCAAACCCTGTCGTCAACCCTGTCACCCCTGCGTGATCGCCTGGTTGAACCGTCAACTTCTTTCACCGAAGCTCTATCGATCAAAACCGAAGCTCCACCATCGATCAAATACTCCGTCTTGAACTCGTCCCAAACCATCCTCCCGCCCGTGTAGTGCTATTCTGCATGTATCTATTTGAAAATTAGGGGATTTTCGGGATATTTTTTTGGATGTCAATTACCTGTCAAATCAATCAGAAGATATCTGAAGTTCATTAGGATTGTTAAAAAAATTACCTTCGAAGGTAAGTTTCGAAGGTACTATATATGATATTAACTTGATGTCCTTGAATACTGTTAAAATCCCACCTTCTCCTTTCGTGATGATAAAACCCGAATTCCCTCTGTGACTGTTTCCACATGCGTGACCGGCGCCCAACGAAATACTCATATACCATATGATTTGGAAGGTAAGGTATTATTTATCTTTCTTTTATTGCATTCTTCGCAGAAGTACGCAGCAAGATAGGCCCCTTAGGGCTCCAGTAATTAAGATAGGATCGTATGACCCATCTTGGGGTTTGGACATTAAGTTTTCAACCAGCAAAAGTCGCGCCTCCTTCAAAAGTCATAAGCAGCGACATTGCCCCAAGCGCAAAGATGTTCTCAGAATTGAAAACTTTTGAACATATACATCCAAGGCCAAACTTTTGCCTCAAAATCTGTTTATGGGTCACACTTTGCTCCGATATCATTAAGCCTCCGATATATTTTCATTTCATATTCATATATAAGATCTTATATATGATGAGCAAATTAAACAAGAAGCAAGTCAAACGTATCAAATAAACGTACATGAGCGCGAAGCAAGCAAGCAGGTAACTCTTCACTTTATTTTACGAACGAAGTTATTGATCATTCGTACGAAGACCGAGCAGGGCTTCGCTGGTTTCCCGAGGAGAACCTTCAGACTGCTTCACCTCGGAGGTTTTATTATTTTTACGTGCTGTCTAGCGAGTCCACAACTTGCTGCATGCATGCGTAATCACTTGCCACGAGCTGCATCCATTATAAAACAGGACGGAGCTATTAACGAACTTGGCTGAGCACTGATTCGAAAATACGAGTACCCGATGCTAGCTGCACTTGACGTCGCAAGAACAACTGCCCTTGCAATCGACGACCGCATGAAAGGCACATTGTGCGCCCTCGTGGGGTTAACATGCGTTGCCTGGTCAATTCACTCCTCCTACTGTCCGATCAACGCCTCCAGATGTTATGCAATCGATGATGAATCAAGAGAGCGAAGCAAAGGCTGGGAGATAGTTGGCAAAAAGTGCGTTAGGGACGCTTCTGAAATCAAGACGTGCGTGCACGAGATGCGAGACGCTTATGGGTCGGGATGCACCCTTCCCCTCGAAAATCGTGTTGCGAGTCTCTCTTTATTGTTACGTATGGTGACTGAGAACGAAAAGCAAATTTTAGATGCGGTTTGGAAAGATCTGCGCCGCCCAATTGGCGAGACGCTGTATTACGACATCCTTCTCGTGCAAAGCGAGCTGCGTAAAATGATCAAAAACCTCAGACGCTGGGTCTCTCCTGAGCGAATCACTAAGCAATCGCTGTTGACGTTTCCCAGCTCTCAATGGATTGAAAACGAACCTTATGGTACCGTTCTCGTGGTTGGTCCGTTTAACTATCCTTTTCTGTTGACGGTGTCCATAGTCGCCGGCGCGGTCGCAGCTGGTAATAACGTCATTTTAAAGCCTAGCAACGATGTACCTTCCTCATCGACACTTCTACAAGAGCTCGTTTCTCGGTATCTCGATCCACGAGTTGTCACCGTTGTAGGACCAAGAGTACCTGGAGATGGAATTGACGTCATGACCGCGTTACTGGCAGAGAAGTTTGACTTTATATTTTTTACAGGTTCGACGCGAGTAGGCTCGATTGTTGCCCAACATGCCGGCGCGAAGCTCACCCCGTGTGCCCTTGAACTTGGGGGTAAAAACCCTGTCTTTGTCACGCCCACTGCCGACCTTCAAATTGCCGCCAAACAATGCGTATGGGGCCGCACGCTCAATTGTGGACAGCAGTGTATATCGCCTGAGTACGTGCTCTGCCATCATACAGTTCTTCCTCAGTTCATGTCAGAGCTGAAACATTGGGTGAGAGAGCTCACATCGGATCCTTATTCCGAGGGAAGTATGGGTCGATTAGTAGGTGGAAGCCCAGCAGCACGTAACGCTACGGAAAGGGCGATTGGAATGTTAGATAAGATTGGCACCACAGGGGAGAAACTGGTGTGTGGTGGGGGACACAGTAAAGAGCTGCGTATGATCGAGCCAACCGTGGTTCTATGTGGATGGGATTCTGAATTGATGCAAGAGGAGCTTTTCTGCCCAATTTTATGTGTGATCCCTTATTGCAACCTTAAAGATGCTGCAGTGAAGGTTCGCTCGCGTCCCAAACCCCTCGCACTTTATATATTCTCACGAGACATCATCGAACAACGAACAGTATTGGACAACACTACTTCGGGAGGTGTAACGATTAATGGCGTCATCTACCACGCTGGGCATTCTAGTTTGCCTTTTGGGGGGGTTGGCGAGAGTGGATTGGGTGTTTATCATGGACGGCATACCATTGATTGTTTCCAACACAAGAAGCCAGTGCTACAGAAATGGCGTGGACTGGGTGATATGGGAATCATAACAGATCCATTCTTCATTTACGGACCATATCGTGATGGATGTATCAAAACTAAATTGTTGCGCCTGGTTGGATATATGTCATGAAGGTTCAGGATGGCCCTTCTGTCTTCTCTCCAGACACAACTGTCTGTCATCACGACTTTCGTACTTATTGGACGCATGTTTAGCTGGAACGTGAGAATCAAGGAAATACTGCGCGTTTGTTGTAGTTGATTGTAATGTTTGTCATTATGTTAAGTAGAACTAGTCAGCGCATCGCAATCGTGCTGATCTCATGAGACCATGCGAGATTTCGATACACCTGATAGCGAGAAAACGCCCACGTATCAAGTAAAGGTCGACGCAAGTACTCTGCGTGTTATGACCTAACCATCACACGACATTTTATAGGAAGACAATTGGAGCAGATGCTCTTTGTTCAGCCGATGAGGTTGTGTTTGATCCATCTCATGAATTATTTCGATTCTTGACACGGAATCAAACCGATTCTCCACAGCCGCATTATCCTCAACAACCCCGTTTCGTAGCGTCGACACCTGAACGTTTCGTAATGGAGAGAGTTGTGAACTCTTCAGAGATGGTAGGATGAATGCCGACAGTAATGTCAAAATCACTCTTTTTGGCACCCATCTTCATTGCCACCGCATAGCCCTGTGTTACTTCTCCTGCGTTTGGTCCGACATAGTGGAACCCAACAACACGTTCGTCGTCCGCAAGGTTGGTGATAAGCTTCGCGTAACATGCATTGTCTTCACGATGCGACACGCCGTCGTGTTCTTCGTGATTAACTGCCCATTCCAAGGGCTTAAAGTACGATTGATATATTTCAACGTTTTCATCGCCGAATGTTTCAACTGCAAGCTCCTCAGACATACCAACGCATCCGTATTCTATGGGGGTGAAAACCGTGGTCGGCACCAAGTCGTAGTTCATTTTTATAACAACGCCCGAGAAGATTCGATTGACAAGGTTGATCCCGGCCTTTATGGCGACCGGAGTCAACTCCTGACGCGTGTCCAACACATCTCCCACGGCAAAAATGTGAGGAACGTTTGTCACCTCATCAACACAAGGAATTTTGCCATTGTTGGGGTTAACCTTGACACCGGCGGCGCCTAGGTTGAGCCCATCTGTTGCAGCATGACGTCCGACAGCCAGGATCACAGTGTCGAATTCGGTCTCAAACTCGTTGCCGAAGACGGTGTTCTTCACTTTTACCGCAATCTTGCCACCTGGACTTTTCTCAAAGGAACAAGGCTGGGAGTCGCGCATGAACTTCGTACCGTGCCGCTCCATATATCCAACGATTTTGTCCGCGATTTCAGTATCGAATCCCCGTAGAGGTATTGATCGTATGGCGACGGTGGTGTCATAACCAAGAGCAGTGAGGAACCCAGCAGTCTCCAAGGAGATGTATGACGCACCAACACAGAGAGTCTTTCCTGGTGCTTCTGGCAAGGAGAAAACATCATCGGATGTGATGCAGCATTCCTCTGCACCGGGTACATCGAGATAACTTGGTCGCCCTCCAACTGCAATCAAGAATCGATTGGCTGTTATAGTCTCTATTTTGCCGTTTTTCTTTGTAGCAGCAAGTGTGTGTGGATCGATAAAAGATCCGTAGGCGTTCAAGTAGGTCACGCCGTTGTCGCGGAGAGCAGTACGATAGCCGAAATTCAGGGACCCGATGTAGTCTTGAATACCCGTCACCATCTTGTTCCAATCGTGACCCTCGGTGCTCACATTCCATCCAAATTCTTTCGCATCTGAGAAAGACTCGCCTAAGACTCCAGCCTGATGCATCAACTTCTTTGGTATACACCCCACATTGACACACGTGCCGCCGAGGCCCCAAGTGCTTCCCTGAGGGGAAGGTTTGACGAAATCAAGACATGCTACCTTTGCCCCAAGCTTTGCAGCTTGTTTCGCCGCAGCCTGAGTGATGGAAAATACACAATTTAAAGCGAAGAGGAGAAAAAAGCACCGGGTAAAATTTGAAAACGAAAAACGATCGAGAGTTACTATCGGCAACAACAAAGGGACGATATACGAAAACGGAAACGCACAAGTCCTCCAGATCCACCGCCGATGACTATCAAGTCATAATCATATGGATGCACATCTGACGTCATCTTTGCAACTGACGAAGTGGCCAAGACAGCTTGATCAAGAGCGGCCCGGCTGAAAACTCTCGGGGCGGCTTTCACGGCCTCCGCAGGTACGCCGCCGGGTTTGAAGATTAGAGGCAGCCAAAAATGCCCTTGTCCAGATGGCCTGGTGCTGTTCGTGCCAAGCACGCGACGCGCAAAACCCCAAATTCGCTTCAGGATGCGTTGAGAAACGTTTCTAGGCCTCGCTTGCGGGAACTCTTAACCGCCGGGTAAAATAGGGTGGGTGTCTGGGTTAAGGATTTAATAATAAGTTTTCAGTGCGTGAACGTACATCATGTATAAATTAATACCTTACGCTTCGTAATTACATTAAAATCTTAAGATCTAATATAATAAGATCTTAAGATTATTTATATTTATTTAATTTTATTTACATATTAATAATAATATGATAATAAAAGATTTAAGATTTTTGTGGTACTTTATTTTGCTTTACCACTCGGTGAGTTTGATTTTTTTTGGCATTTTGATGGCAATTCTAAAATATGAACGATTTGGGCTTGAAAAGCAAGCAAAATAAGTGTTCGTATATGTGTCCACATATTATGAAGGTACCTTCGAAGGTACTATCTATATGGTGGCTAGCTAGTAGTTCTGTTCTCAGCTTCACGTTTCTGGTCGATCGATAACTCGATTATAAACCACGTACACTTGCTTATTATCTTGCTTGTTTTCCTTCAGATATATATTATAAACTTATTCCATCGCAGGTGAATATACTGTACAATACGAACGCCGGTCGGTTGCAAATACTGACATTCGCAGCGCGCCAAACTTCAAAACAAATGACATCCCGAAATGATAGATCATCTTTGTTCATGCATTGCAGTACTAAATACATATGTGAGCATAGTACTGCATGACATCATTTAAAAAATCCTGAAATAGCCATCATCGCCCCACGTGGACGGCGAGCACGCGCACGCGGGCCGTACGGGGCGCGCGAGGCTTCAATTGTTTGAAGATATTCATCAATCGAATTTTATTCATAATCTATTACGAAGGTACGAAGGTATCTTATTTATATACCTTCGTATATTATTAGTACAATTGTCTATGATCTTTTCACATGCATGCATATTAATATTGCATATTAAATATTGCATATTAATATTCATCATCTTTATTTATTTATATTAAATAAAATTAAATATAATAATCTCATATAATCTCATCACAAGTAATATAAATAAGATCATTATTTAAGATCTTAAGATCTTTTTTATAATCTTATTACATATTATTATTGATCTTTTCAATCTTACATACATATATCATATATAATAAGACACACCAATTATTTATTTATTTATTTATTTATTTAATTATTTATTTTGGTCATATATCAGTTCTTATTCCATTTCGGTTCCCCACTCCCCGGTATTCTTACCCGCCCCCATGTTATGCTCCGGCCGTTCGTAACGTCAAACGATACCGAGCGAGGCCGTGGTTGACGATCCTGCTCCTGGGTGGCTGTGTGCGCGGCGAAGCCGCGCCGGTTCCCACCGCTGCGCCCAGGCGCTGGGTATATTGCGTTGTCGCGACGTCGCGGGTCAGCCCTGTATACAGGTCATCCGCTCGGTCGCTGCAGCGGCCCGATCTGCGTCTTTCCAGGCAGGGCCACTGAGACGGTGGAGGCCGCCCTCGTTTCTGTTCACCCCCCCTAATTTGAAAGAAGCAGGGAGTTGACGATAACGCGAACGCATTTGAAGATGATTTGCAGAAATGCGTCGACGAGAGTAGATCTGGAATAGGTGTATACAAGAACGCCCCAGGTTCCATGTGCGAGAGCGTTTTCTGCACGGACCCGGGACTGAATCAGCACCTCATCAGCAACGAAGGCAGTGCGACTTTTTCTAGGTTCTTTGACCAGGATGAGTGGGAGCGACATAGAAGTGTCGGAAGGTACTGGCGGCATATGTTCAGCGCGCATAAAAGCACTGTGTTCCTTAGGGTGCTTGAGCCCGTCCTGTTGATGTCTGCAGTGGCTGCCCTGGTCGCAGCTTGGAATACCTTTATGACCACGGCATATGCGCTCCCAGCGCTCTGCATAGTTCCTCTCGTGCACCAGCTGACCGGTGGCGTGGTGTCCCTGAGTCTTGTATTTCGTACGAACAACGCAAACAGACGAGTGATTGACGCCAGAAGACTGCTTGGCAATCTGAGCAAGTGCACAAGGGACATGACGCGGATCAGCCAGTATATCCCAAATGAGAGGGACTACAGGCTAGAAACACTTCGGCACCTTCGCGCGTTCCCATACGCACTTGAGTACCACGTAAGAAAGGGCCGAATTCGTCCGAATGTCATGGATCGGACCTCGTTCGGGGTAGATCCCATGCCATCAATTTCGAGGGCAGTCGGGGAAAAGAGGGCACGGAGACTAACATTTTATGAAAACGTCCCGGCACAGGTCCTGATGGACATGTCGCAGATATTGCAAAACGCGCTGACGACGGGCATGAGCACACAGATGCATGCACAAGCGGAAATCATCTTGAAAGAGCTAAGTGCTGTCCTTGCGGAAAGCGAAAAAATCCTGTACACTCCCATCCCAATTTCGTTTACACGTCATACAAGTCGCATTCTCACCATGTGGCTTTTCACATTGCCTTTCTCTCTCTGGCTGCCACTCGGATGGTGTATGATTCCTGCAGTATTCTTTATAAGCTGGGTGATGCTTGGCGTGGATGAGATTGGCATTGAAATTGAGGAACCATTTGGTATACTGCCTGTGCGCCCACTGTGCGACATGTGTGATCGCGAAATCGTTGGAGCTATGACGCATGCACTCCAGGCCCCAGATCATCAGCCAGCGAGAAAATAGGCTGAGCTGATGCGTGTGTGACCTACTCGAGCTCATGAATCAGGCAAACGCATATACTCCCGAATCGCTTGCCTTCGTGACTTGGAACGTGCAGAAAATGTCATGGGTGGTTTATGAGAATCCATTTAAATGCGTTGCCCTTTGGTCTGTATATATTTTTCTGGACAACCTCTAGCGGGGAACGATAGCGTAAAGCAGTAAAATTGCGCCGCAATTCAGGATCTGTTAGCGATTGTATATTGGATACGTAGCTGTTGAAGCCGTCAACGGCCTACATGAGTTGCCTTCTTTGGATGAAGTTTGCACCTTTTGAGATTGTATTTCGCTTGATATCGATATTGACCTTGACATGATATGAGCGACCAGTTGTCAGCAGCGAATCCTTCATTTGTTGAAAAATATCATTGAGAGAAAGAAGTCAACGACAAAAATAGCGACGAGTGAGATGACCACTGATGCCGTGGTTGACTCGCCAACACCCTTCGCACCACCTGTTGTTGTTTGGCCCCATCCACAGCTGATCACTGCAATCACCCCACCAAACGCCAAGCCCTTCGCACACATGACGCCTACATCTGACGGCTCAAGGTATTTAGCTGCCGAGTCGATGACAGCATTTGGAGAGATGCCGTATCTCAGATCAGCAAGTAATATACTCGCTGCCATGCCGATGGTGAACGAGAACACTGAAAGAATAGGAAGGGACACAGCGCAGGCCACGACGCGAGGCGCAACAAGATAATCTACTGGGTCTGAACCTAGGGTACGAAGCTGATCAACCTGCTCAGAAACCTGCATTGTGCCTAGCTCAGCGGCGATGGATGAGCCAACACGTCCAGCAAGGACGATCGCGCAAATTACTGGGGTGAGTTCTCGTGTGAACGCGAGCCCAAGAAGCCCGCCAATGACTCTAGTAAGTCCGACCTTCGAGAATTCCTTACAAAACTGTATGGTAAACACCATCCCGACAAAAGACGAGGTCAGCATTGCCACACCAAGTGTGTCTGGTCCGACTCTAGCAACCTGCTGGAGCGTCTGCTGCATGTTTAGCTGTCTATGCCAGACAACGCGTTTGACAACCATCCCAAGAAGAAGAAAGGTGTAGAGGGTACGCCAAAGAAACTTTGGTGGCTCCCAGATTTTGAAAGCATCAGCAAAATGTGTCGCCACAGTGTCGTCGTCATTTACGAGGTTTTGGAACCACTTCTTGGATCTTTCTTGTGAAACTGAGTCCCAAGTGTCAGCGCGGTAACTTGTCCTATCAGAAGCTGCACCGATAGATACTCTGTTAGGCCGTACACCGGGTGACCGTATTGTTATCCACCGAACTGTTGTAGTTAAGTCTCCAGGCGCAGGTAATAACGACACTGGTCGTCCTGTTTTCAAACTTCCTACACCGTGCCATCGCCTGCGGTTCGTTTTTGCTGAGGAGGCATGGCCGCTTTCGTCTCGCGAGAAGCGGATCGGCTCAACAAATAAAGATGATACCATGCTGCTAAATCTAAGTTAGTTCATTTAACCAAAGATTAAAGGCCGAAGGTTCAGATATGAAGCTCGATAACTGCGCGCAGAAGAATACAGTGATCGGTGCTTTCACGTTTTTACACGATTAGATACCTTTTTATATATCGCATTTTATTAATATGAGTTATTATATATATATATGTTATTATATTATTATATTACAATCAATCAAGTACAAGTATCTATATATTTTGCTCTATTATATATGAGCGCAATATTGCAATATATTATTATTAGGGCCAATCTTGAATCAGCCGTACATATTTTCAATCATAAAGTTTTTTGGCCACGTGAATATAAACTTTTCATCTGTATATATATATTATAGATATGTGTAATTAAGATATATATATAGATCTTACCTTCGAAGGTAACATTTTTTTTTTGGCACGGCAGCGCGTGGCACGCTTCAGGATGTCAAAATGGAGCGGCCGAAGAGCCGCTTCGGGGCCGTTTAAACTCTAAACCCTGAAAGCCCATCCCCAACCCCCTAAAGACACGGCGCGGACCCTAAAGACACGGCGCGGACCCTAAAGATACAGCGTACCGCTCGTTACCCGCGCGTCAGCGGCTACATGAGCGCGCATCTTGCTCAAGTAAAAAACTGCTCTTGTCAGCGCGTGGCGCGCTTCAGGATATATATGGGAAGAATTAACTCAAGGATAACTCGTCCCGCCCGGTGCCTCGCTCCAGATACGGCCGAAATGGTCTGAAAGTTCCATGAATTATGCGAATGCTATTAAAGTAGTCTTAAAGTGACAGATAGAGTCCACCTAATACCTCTCTGGCATGAAAAAAAAAAGGGGTAACACAGCTGTAAATTTTTATACATACACCGTAAAAACCATTTTGGGTAAAACAGGGATAAATCATGGATAAATCATGGCTAAACATGGATTTTCATTGATTTTCCGGTTTTACCCATTTCAAGTTGGCCTTTTGAGTCGATTATCCAAAAATTACCTCGATTACGACGAAAACACTTATAAAATTACGTTGTGGAAAGGGATTTCAGGAAATTTTATGTAATTTCTTCTGAATTTCACAGAGTTTTTTAAGTTTTGGGTGTGATTGTGTATGGAAGTTAGTCAGGGTCCGGATTTCAGCGGAGATCCGTTTGATGTGCGAAGTAACCCTAACTATTTGAAGAATCCCGCCTGCCGGCAGCAGAACCGAGGCGCGCGCGGCGCGAGAAGGAACTCAAATTTCTCATGTATATCAGATATGTTAGCTAGTGGCGCTGAAGGCCCTGCGGATGTTATCGGGGCTCACATATGTACAGGTTATGCGCGTTGTTTCTTCTCTTGCACCCTCCTCTTCACCGCCAAATTCATCGATCCCGGGCCAAATCCATCGACCATTCATCGATGTCGTGCTGGGTGTAGCCGTTGGACTTGAGTGCCGCGGGCAACCGCTTCGCGACCTCGTCGCTTGGCGTGCCGTCTTCTTTCTTCAGGTGATCTTTGAAATGTATTGACTTCGTTGATTTGTATTTCCCTGGGTCTGCTTTCACCATCAGAGTTTTGATGGATGTACGCACCTTGTGTTCAATATCACTGAGACATTCGTTGGGTTTGTTGCCTTGGCAGCCCCACCAGTTCCATCTGCACTTTGTGCAACCTGCGTTCACGGTGAAGTTCGGGTAGGCGTCCCACGTTATCACTGGAGCGTCGCCCCTGCTCACCAAGCACGAATTGCACCGCGCCTGCACCGCGCACCGCAGCCCGTGCGGATCGTGCACGAATTCGTGCATGGCATTTGTCGACGCACTGGCGAACGCGTGCTCGGCGCGCCCGTCGCCCGCGCGGCCCGGGCGCTTCATGGGCGCTCGGCGCGGGCGCCCAGGAGAACCAAATAATAATAATATTATTATTTTGGTTCTGGACCGCCTAGCGAGCGATCCCTCACGAAACCGATTAATTATTATTAGAAAACTAATAACGATTATGCGCGATGCATCAATGGGTAATAAGCGACCGATCGCAGAAAAAAAACTAATATTCAAAAACGAATAATAATAATTACCGTTCATATACATATATTCGTTCATTATTCGTTCGTTCGTTTCGTTCGTTCGATCGATATTGACAAATGCATTGCATAATAATATGTATGGGTAAAACAAGGATAAATTTTGGCTAAAACATTGATAAAACATGGATACAACATGGATAAATTATGGGTAAAACCGGAAAACGAAATGGGTGTATAAAAAAATTCCGATTTTATCCATGGATAAATCACGGATACATTTATCCCTGTTTTACCCAAAATGGTTTTTACGGTGATATATACAAGTACAAGTAATAATAATATATGTTCTTCAACTTTATTATTTGCAAATATGGCGATCTTAAATCAAATCGTGCGTGATATTATATGCCTTCGTCCTTACATGCATACGGGATGAATTCTCCTGTGCCTCAGATCACACGTTAAGGGACCTCTGGATTACATATCTTGCTGAAGTGCTTCGGCGGAAAGAGAGGATTGTGGTGAGGATTGTAAGCCATGAACTTGTATGGCGGCATGGTAACAGCACATTGGTCGATGAGCGCAAGGGTGAGCATCTCCTGAGCAAAGGTGTCATCAGGTCTCAAACTCAAGGCCTTATGGTAACACTCAATCGCTTCGCTCATCTGACTCTGAAAATTTCCTTTCAGCTGATGAGTGAGTCCCAGTGCAGTGTACGTGCTCGCAGATCTTGGTGCAAAACTCAAAGCCTTCTCATACCAGGAAATTGCTTTCTCAAAACTGTGTTGCTTGCGATATGCATGTGCCAGATTCACTGCAGTTGCCTCCCATCTAGCCGAAGGCGGCAGTGGCAGCAATGACATAGCATGTTCCAAGTGCATAACTGCAGTCACGTAGTCTTTGTTGCGGTAGGCAAGCACACCCAGCTCATTGCATACGAACGGATCATCCGGACAAATGTTGCTTGCCTTGGAAAGAAATTGCTGGGCCAATCCAAGATTGTTTGTGCGCTGGTATTCTATACCGATGCAAAGCAGTGGAATATGACAGCCAGGGAACAGCCTTGCAGCCGTCCTGTATGCTGCCATGGCTTGATCGCTTTCTTCCTGAGCAGCAAATGCGTGGCCGAAGCCTATCCAGGCTGATACGAGGGAGTTTTCGATTGAAGTTGCTTTACTAAAATACCGACGCGCGGAGTCAAACTTGCCACCGCAGTAGTAATAGCAACCGACTGCAAACCAAGATATCCCGTCATCTGGATATTGTTCGACAAGTTCATGGGCACATCGATACAGATCATTATTACGCCGAAGCTCTACGGCCACGGCGAGAAAACACGGTAACATGATCAGCTGTAAAGGATCTCTGTCAAGGGCCTCTGAAATGATAAGGTAACTTTGATGCAAGTAACCACGATGAAAGAGCCTCTCAGCTCGTGCCAGGGAAACTTCGCTTGTCTTCAGCAGAACAGTAAAGTCCGCTTCAGGAAATGTGGCCGGCGATGCTGCCTCGAATTCATGAGATAAAAATCCACTTGTTTGGTCCCTACTGTTAGAATCCACATTATGAGCTTTCTTTGACTCCTCTCCGTAAACAAACGCATTTGCAGCGCGTGGATGTGCACTTTCCTCGTAATCCCAGCACGATTTATCCTGGCCAATCGTGCGATACATGATATGCAGCCAGATATCCTCAGCTTTAATATTCAAAGAGGCCAGCAACGAGCGTTCTTCTTCTGGACTAAGCATATGGTCTGATGTTAGCGCATGAAAGGCTTCAAAGCAAAAGGGGTCAGACGACAACGCCAGCTTGTACCAGTATTTCGCCAACGAACGATTTTCAAGGGCGCCGTATACCTTTCCCCGCAAGAAATATAGTAAAGCAACAGTAGACACAGATGCGTTGTCAGTGTTTTCGTCGCAATTCTCAAACTTATTGATACCACGATGTGTTCGAACTTCAAATGACCCATCTGCCCTTTGACCCTTTGCATGCAGTCCCCTTGGCAGCTCAGCTTCCGCGCTCCCCTTTTCAATACCGCGTCCTTCGTGTTTCATAATATACTTCTCTTGTGAATCAATCCACGATTCGTGGTCCCGCTCTACGCTGTCCAATAACGTCAAGCACTCGTCCCAAGACTTCATGGCAACCAAACACTGCGCAGCAAGTTGCAAGAAGTGCATCTTATCCAGGCATAGAGCATCATCGTCGTGATTCCCACAGGGTTGATATCGAGAATAAGAGCCTGTGTGACCATGTTCGCCATTTGGTATGAGACCCTCGCGCCGCAATAGTGCAACTGCGCGGCAATATTGTCCTCCGAAGTAGAGTGTTCGAGCATACAGCAAAATATCACGAGGACGACCGTCACTCATCGAAACAAGCTTGTCCGCAAAAAATATAGCAGAGGATATCAGGTCTTTGGCAAGGCAATCTGCCACTACGCTCCGCAATTTAGAAAGAGATGGTCTCAGCTTTACTCGTCCATAAGTCATGGTTGGACAGCCTTTGCGAATACGTTTCTGAATTGTTTTGTTATTACATCCGTATTCTGAATTTCATCAGGTAGGGTGAGACATTTTTTTATGCATGACGATTTTATATATATATTAATATAAATAAGAACGTAAAGACGTTATCATTACAATCACTCCAGTGGCTGGGCAAACAGTATAAAGATTCCGCTTATTATATATGTTCACGTAATAAGCGACTTATCCTTAACGATAATAATCAAGTTAAGAGCTTCGTTCGTTCGCATAATATACAATCTTATTGTTGTGGTCGTCATAAGTCAGAGACCCTACTCCAATTTCCATTTCCTAATTCCTAATTGATAATTGACTAACTACAGTTAATTACCGAAAGCGTGATTTACTAGATAAGTTACCTCAGTGAAGATAGAAGAGACTGAACGTACGCAGAGGCATATTGCTATATTGGTTCTTGTGGAGACAAGTCAGAGTGTCTAAGTCAGAGGTTGCAGAACCTTCTTAGAAACCTACTCGTCTCAAACATAGCATCCTTCTTGGTTTTATACCAATACCAGTCTCTCCAAATACTCTCCTTCTTTTCACTATTGTTCCCAAGCTTCCCCAAAAGTTCTTCGCATATTTTGGGCCCCCAGAACTGATTCACATCTAGTTCTAATACAGTAACACCGTATACGCGTGTATAAACACTTATATTATATATTATTATATTTATATATTATATATAGATACTCGATCGATCTATATATATGATACATATATATATATATATATATATATATATTTACATTATTACAAGATCTTTATATTATATATATAATATATATTATACTCGATCGATCTACATATATATATATATACCTTCGAACGAAGGTACAGTATATAAAGAGCGACGTAGAAACGAGGAAAACAAGCATCATTCACTGTCTTGTCTTCGGGGCCAAAATGGAGCAGTTTGATTTCGAATTTGATTTTGAGCATGATCTCAGCGCCGATGTTGGTCAGCCTGCTGAGGCACCTCAGTCAATGCCTCCTAGCGCAAGGAAAAACTACAGACAGGTAAGGTCTGAATGGGGCCTTGTTGCGTGATAATCCGAATTCCCTTACTTTACTTCCGTTGGACACAGACGGTTTGTCGACACTGGCTGCGTGGGCTTTGCATGAAAGGAAACAACTGCGGCTTCCTCCATCAATTTGATAAACAACGGATGCCTACTTGCCGGTTTTTTGCTAAATATAATGAATGCAAAGAACCGGACTGTCCGTTCAAGCACTCCCTGGAAGATGTCAAAGATTGTAACATGTAAGCATTTCGCTGCACATATTTGTTCTGCCTTTCCCGTCATAACTTGGCATGATTAACCTTGGTTTTCTTCAGGTTTAAACTGGGTTTTTGTATCCATGGGAGTTTGTGTAGATATCGCCATGCTTCCTTAAACACACGCTCGCTACCTGTTGCAGAGGCGGCATTGATAGGCAGACCAGGGCATCTGCACGGAGCACCCTCGCACTCTCAACGATCACAGCTAGTCACAGGTAACCAACCGAGGGACATATCAGCCACCGTGGCAATAGGCAATGTACCTCCGCCGCTACCCCCTGGCCCGCCGCCAGCTACAGTGAGGAGATCACAAAATGTGAGGGCTCTGCCAAGTACGAACGCGACGTCGCAAGATCCCATTTGTTGAGTGTGGAAAGCGCGAGCCACCTCATTTTTTCATGAATTGATAGATTATGCACGCAGCAGATCTGTTGCACTCGAGTTTGTGTCTGTGACGGGAAAGGATCAAATTTGCTGGAACTATTGCGATGGAGACCTTTGAAGCGCGCGAGGAACGCTGTGAAATTTGGTACGAATTTGGTTTCGACAAGTGTGAGCAGTACAGAGATATACAACATCAGGAAAGCTATTTGTACCGGCCGGGCCGTTGTTTTTCTATGCATGGTTGACAGACGTGGAGAGGAGACCAGACGTAGGGCGAGAGTGCCGCATGTTGCCAAGTCTTCCAATCTGTGCAACATTCAATTGACTGTTGAGCCACTGGATCATCTGCTGATTGCTAGCAAGGAGAACCTGGCTCTCCTCTAGCTGTTTCTGCTGATTTTCAAGCTGAGTTCTCAAGCTTTGGGTCTCTTTCTGGCTGGATTCAGCGTTTTGAACAAGTTCTTTGTGTTTTTGTGCAGCTTGTTTCATCGCTTCCTGGCGCTCTTGCAGTAGAGCTTCCTGTTGAGTGATGACCGCGGCCTTCAGCTTTGCTTTTGTCTTTGCCGATCGCAGCTCCGCCTGAAGCCGTTCTATGATCTGGTTTCCCTTGCGAATCTCACTGCCGCTTGCAGAAACACGCTCTTCAGCGCGAGCAGAAGAAGCACGGACGACTTCAAGGGCATTTTCCGCAGTTACCAGGTGTGACTCACTGCTGTTCAGTCTATCATTGAGGACCGTGATCATTTCCTCTTTGCTCTTCAGCTGTTGCTCTAACCATTCAACGCGAATGCTATGCTGGGCTGAGGTTTTGTCGCGCAGATGCCAGTCCTGGTTTGCAGGGGAAAATGTTCAAATAAAAATAAGTATTTCTGTCGCAAATTGTCAAAAGTTAAAATTGTTCAACCACTTACCTTGTTGAGCTCAGCACTGATATTTTGAAGTCTCGCCACCTCCTCTCTGGCTAGCTGCAGTTCCCTCTCTGCATTACTCGCGCGCGAAGAGACATCGGAAAGTCGACTGTCTAACTTGTATTTTGTGTCAATGAGCACGCATACTTGTTTGTCAAGCTCGGCGTTTTGCACTGTAATTGTCTCGATTGTGGAGCGCAATCCTACCTGCGCAGCATGATGCTCGCTCTCCATTTTCTTTTTGGTAGTCTCCAATTCTTTAACAGAAGCAAGCTTCAGATTAGCGGCCAGTTCGTCAAGTTTCGCCTGAGTTGTTTCCTCTGCTTTGCTTGAGTGTGCCTTCTGCCGCAGAAGATCTGCAGTGCAAGTCTCCAGCTCTCTGACAGCGTCCCCAAGCTTCGATGACATTTCGCCGTTTGATCGAACCAATTCATTTCGTTCGGATCGCAAGTCCGCGAGACGACCAGCAAGAAATTGCTTGATGGTGGCGTCATCGCCAGGCTTTAAACTGAGGGAGATGTGGGACAAGTGCTTGAACTCATTTGTCTCAACGATACCAAGTCGGGCGCCCTCAAATTCGCCCACGTCTCCCAAGCGCAGTACTGCAAGAAATTTGGGAGGCTGCTGACCTCGACAGCAAATGCACTCTTCAAGCAGTGCTATGAGATTTTCGGGGAATTTCGAGAAGGTTACGAGGATCGACTGCTCGACCTTGAGAGCCTGGAACTCATCCTCAGAAACTTCCAGGTGGTGTAAAAAGAACGGATCTGACTCGCTGGTGACTTGGACGTGGAGTACCTGTGCATATCCGCAATGGAGTGTCATTACTGGCATATTGATTTCGCAATATCCGAGTTAGTGGAGGAAAACTTGACTGACCTTGCTTTGTCCTGCTTGTTCTGTGCCGAGCAAGACACGAATGAGGAGTTCCTCGAACTTCTCGCCAGTGTGCCCGACGCCCCGAAGGCATATTGGAACACGTTTGTTGAAAAGACTATTTGCACTACCGATAGAAGATGTCGCCGATGAAGATGGATCTCTGTTGATGACGTACATGTTGAGGCCTCAGGCCTCAATTTGCCAGCAGCAGGTTTGGTTGCTACGTGTGTACTCTTTTCAAATTTCAAACTTCGTACCGTAAGTTGCTGTTGCTGCTAGCCGTAAATTACACGACTCAACATTGAAAAATGTCACACTCACCTACCTGGTATCTATCGTTAATCAAACACCACGGTTTATTCGTTCCATACAATGTCACCAATTTTACAGTTTCTTTTTACTCTTTTAACTCGTAAATATTGGTTTACCTCACACGTCACTGAATCCAAGGGTATTTTTTCCCTCATAGCTACTTGTTACTCGATCCAATGATTTCTTTGTCTTATTATCTGGTATCGTGTTAAAACTAAATACGCAGGTCCGACGCTTACTACTTCATACCTTCGTAATAAACACGGTTGTTAAGCGCTTCAACCAAACTG
>JACLAB010010876.1_pt1 | contig 17783 bp, 4 predicted proteins | sample 8027921 | NCBI WGS metagenome assembly JACLAB01 (sample SAMN15725117, study PRJNA655200) | protist metagenome | isolation source: fluorescence activated cell sorting (FACS) single amplified genomes of... | place: USA: West Boothbay Harbor, Gulf of Maine | collected 2000-07-19 | reverse complement strand
TAAACGAAGCTATAACCAACGCTGGAGGTTTTGAAATCTCAGGTGCTGGTGACGATCTCGCACACACGGCGGCAGATAGCGATAATAACCTTAACTCTGATACATGGGTTAACTACCAATCGCAAACTGCTAGTGATATAGGTTCCACTGATTCTGACGAGTTTGATGATGAGTATGGTAACTTAGTAGGGGCAAGGTACGGCATTGACCCACAACACGCTCAAGCTAACGGGTCTTTCTTTATAGACGAAAAACAAGGGAAGTTCCACTTCAGCTCTAATATAGCAGGTAAAACTGTGGTGCTGAAATATGTAAGTGATGGGATAGCAACTAACGCAGCTAACAACGCTATAGACCTAACAGCGTCTTACGTGCCTAAATTTGCGGAGGAAGCTATATACAAGCATATCCTATACGGAGTGCTACTAGCTCGTAAGGATTCGCCAGCGGGATTACTTGCGCAGATTAAAAAAGAAAGATTTGCGGAGACTAGAAAAGCTAAGTTAAGATTATCAAATCTTAAACTAGAAGAGTTAACACAGGTACTTAGAGGAGGCTCTAAAATAATAAAACACTAAAGTATGGCTGAGTTAAAACGTAACTTCTTAGGGGCTAGGATGAATAAAGATGTCGACGAAAGACTCCTTAAACCTGGTGAGTATAGAGATGCTAATAATATAGAGATATCCACGTCAGAAGGTTCTGATGTAGGCACTGTGCAGACTATAAAGGGTAACACTAAACGCGAGGCTATGGCCTCGGGATCAGGTGTTTACGGAGTGCCGGACACAGCAACATGTGTAGGGTCGATCGCAGATAAAGAGACTGATAAGATATATTACTTTCTTTCTGGAGGTGATAGGAATGATTCTCTTGATCTCCCTAGTTTAAGAAAGAACTACATACTAGAGTATGATACTGTGTTAGAAAGCCATAAGTATGTATTTGTAGATATATTTGAGGTAAACACCACCAACGCTATTGTAACCAATGGGGGTTCTGAAATTCACATACCTGAAGGTAGCACGTCATTCGTGAACACTACAGGTGTAAGGATAGGTATGACTCTTACAACTACTAATGGGTATAATGAAAATGATGAGGTAAAAGTTACAGATATAAAGCGGGAGGTGTTGACTGGAACTGGGGCTGAGGTTCCTGTTTTTACAATAACCCTTAGTAAAACTTTAACCGAAGCTAATTGCTCTGGAACGGTGTTTAATATACCCAGTAACGGCTCTGTAAAATTCACATCAGATTCAGTACTTAGGTTCAAAAGGGATAGACTTATAACAGGTGTTAACATACTAGATGGTTTTATTTACTGGACAGATGATTTTTCTGAGCCTAAAAAAATACATATAAAGAGATCTATACTAGGTACTGGAGGCACCAAGTATCTTGTTGGGGGAAGCATTGCGGGTGGTATTGGCGGCACTGTCACTGCTAATTCTTATAATCTTTTTACAGGAGATACAGAGCATTTCCACACGCGGTTAGTAATAAAGGGTGAGAGTATCAACCCGAACACTAACCACGTAGTTGTAACCAACCCCGCGGGAAACGAGGCTGTATATGTTAAAGAAGATCATATAACCGTAATTAAAAAAGCTCCAACGCAGCCTTTGGATCTTGAGATGTATAGGAGTTTGACACCTAGATTAGACAGTAGCGGGGCAGAGACCCCAGTCACTGGTTTTGTTTCAGGCTTCAACTTCCATGATGACGGAGAGCTTCTCACTACTAGTTCGTCACCAATTACTTTTACGTTATCAGAGGCTAGAGATTTTAGAGAAGATGATATATTAACTTTTTCTAGCGCAGGGTCTTCGATTACGGGTAATTACTCAGAGTGGCAGGTTAAAGTTAAAGTTACGGTCGGCGCAGTTGCGGCAGGTGGATACAATCCCGTAACATCCATCACTGGCCAAATAGAAAATATCTCAAAAGATATTGCTTCTACACAAGATCAGTGGAATGTAAAGAGAGAAACTGGGGACACTTTATTTGAGTTTAAGTTTCCTAGGTTTTCGTACAGATACAAGTACCAAGACGGGGAGTACTCTACTTTTGCACCTTGGTCTCAAGTAGCGTTCTTGCCCGATGTGTTTGACTATGCTACAAAGCAAGGGTATAATCTAGGTATGATAAATCAGCTTAAAAGTCTAAAGCTAAAAGGTTATTTTGGTAACTCAGACATTAGGCCTAGGGATATATCAGAGATAGATATACTATACAAAGAAACCAACAACCCCACGGTGTACGTTCTTAGGACTTTAGTGCCTGCCTCCAAAGGTGACGTATGGCCTGATCTTTCTAACTACCCATACGCAAGAGGAGAGGTAACCGTTAGTAGCGATAACATATACTCTGTTGTTCCCTCCAATCAGCTGTTAAGACCATGGGACAATGTGCCTCTCTTTGCTAAGTCACAAGAGATTAGTGCTAACAGACTTATTTATGGTAACTACGTGCAGAGCTTTAACGTTCCAAAAGAGCCTAAAGTAAATTTTAGTTTACTAGTTGACAACGCATCAGATGCTGATTGGCAGAACGCCGGGCCATCTATAAAGTCTCTGCGAGATTATTCTATTGGCGTAGTGTATAGCGATGACTACGGAAGAGAGACGCCTGTGCTGTTTGATGCTCCTAAGTCTATAAAAACGCTTAAAGAAAACTCAAGCACAAGAAATAGATTCCAAGTCAGCTTAAGCGAAAACGTACCACCACCTAGTTGGGCTAAGTACTTTTCTTACTATATAAAAGAAACGTCTACAGAGTATCACAACCTAGTTATGGATAGGTGGTATGACGCTGGGGACGGCAACGTGTGGTTGTCTTTTCCTTCGGCTGAGCGAAATAAAATTGACGAGGATACATATATTAAGCTTAAAAAGAAGCATGGTTCTAATACCACCTCTACAGAAAGAGCAAGGTATAAGGTTCTATCTATAGAAAACGAAGCGCCAGATGCGGTAAAAAAGAATAGAGTCGTTATAGGAACTTTATTTAATTCAGGTTTTATTGGTAATTCAGAAGAAGGGTACCCGCTACAGGGTTTTACTTATTTTATGGTTCAAGCCACAAACTTTGATGCTGGCGTAGACATCAACGTATTACAGAATGCAGCCGAGACAAGTATAAGATTTGGTGGCGCTGGCCTTGTGTCTGATTATTACGAAATTGTTAGTGTTACAACAGTTAACGATAAATACAGAATAGAACTTAAAACACCTATTGGCCCAGACGCGGGTTTCACTTCTACGTCTGATACTTTTGCCTCTGCTATACAAGACCTTTACGTAGAGTTTTTTGAAATGAAAACCGAAAATAAAGCAGAGTTTGATGGTAGGTTTTTTGTAAAGATAAATAGTGATCAATCCCTACGCTCAGAGGTGTTATTTTCAAATGATACTAGCCAACGAACAATTATTGATTCAAAAGCCTTAGGGTATCTAAACAATAACGGGTATGTTGCAGATACTATGTATACAGCCCCTAAAACTATTCGCCATCTTGAAGGTGGTTACACAGGTAGGGACTTGCATCCAACAGAGTATTCGCACCACACTAACGCTACAAATGCTACTCCTTATGCTGGAGAAAATCAAGCTAAATATTTCTGGGGAGGTAACGTTAGTACTGGCGGGCCATTATCCGTACCTAGTACTACAGGTGGAATTAATGGTGTTGAAATTGCTTTTGATCCAGTCAACGCTTTAAACGGAACACTATCTAGCTACTTCTGGAGAGACTTAGCTGACAAAGGGGACTTTTTTATAGACTTCTCTACAGCGTATACTTTTACGTCATTTATAGGAGATATAGAAGAAGACAACGCTACTTCTGGTACGGATAATTACTTTAACGGCGCATTTGGAAGTAGCGATGAAGATTACATTTGGGAAAACCTAGCATCAAATTCGTATGGCGGTACAGATCAACTTGAAAACCCCGAGTGGCTAGAAGCTAGCGCTGCACCAGTTTTCAATGGATCTTTACAAGGAAATGCTTCCAACTTGAAGCGCGCTGGGTTTGCTGGAAATTATCCTAAAGGTGGTTTACCTAGCCGAGGTATATGGCATAACACGTCCGGCGATGGTAGCTACATGGATATCTCATGGACTGGTATGGGTGTTGGTTACAATGGAAGCAATGAAGTCGATAGACCTTTTGTTCAAATGCTACAGCAAGTGGTAGGCTCAGATGTACACCGCAAGGCTGCAGACTTTATTTCAAAACTAACAACTCCAGGTACGGTATTTAGGTTTCAAAATGATCCAGACAGTACTGAGTACACTGTGCAGGAAACTACCCTAGCTAGTGGCAATGAGTATGCATACGACAACCCAGCGTTTTGGGAGGCTGGTACAAACCGTACCACAGGCGCATTTGGTATTAGAAATTCTAGAGTTACAGGTGGTAGCGGTTATGACATTGGCTATAGACATTATCAAGGATGGAACATGCGCCAAAGATGGACTATAGCTGTAACACCTAAAATAGGTAGCACAAGCAATGGACCTAGCGGGTATAATCCGATACATGGTACAGTTAGCGCGGCAGAGAATGGTGGGCCAATAAGCAGCGATGCAGATTATAGAAGAGCTCTTCATCACGATGCTACAGATAATGACGTTATAGAAATATTAGGTGCACCTTCTGGCGGTCGCGGAGGTTTTGTTGAAGAATCAGCTATATGGGAAACAGAACCTAAAGAAGCTGCTGAGTTGGATATATACTACCAAGCTAGTGGCTTGAACCCTATTCGTTTGTCAGAAGAAACTAACGAGGAGTTTATACCAATTGGATCTACTTTTAAGATATATAACGCAATATCTCAATCATCTGGTAACGCTACGGTTGACAGTTGGGCAAGCGGAAGTGTGTTGAACTCGAGCTCTATGGCTTTAGGTGAAGAAGGTCAAACACCACCTTCAGCAGGGGATGTACTAACATTCACTAAGCCAAACGGGAGTTTAGTAACCGCGTTTGTTAAAGATTCAGCTACTACATCAAGCACGACTATATCGCTTCACGGTGGGCAATCTACAAATGATCCCAGTCAAAAATTATACACTCAAACCCATACGTTAAACTGGAGCAACTGCTGGATGTTTGGTAATGGCGTAGAGTCAGATAGAATTCGTGATGATTTTAACGAAGCGCAATTAGATAACGGTGTTAAAGCATCTAGTACTATAAGTGGTATATCTAAGCAAGAGCGAAGAAAGCACGGGCTTATATGGTCTGGTATATATAACTCTGCATCCGGGGTTAATGATACTAATCAGTTTATCATGGCTGAGAAGATAACTAAAGATATCAATCCAATATACGGTAGTATACAGAAGCTATATAACAGGAACACTAGGTTGTTGATGTTCTGTGAAGATAAAATATTAAAAGCCGTTACAAATAAAGACGCGTTATACAACGCTGATGGAAACCCTCAGCTTGTAGCAAGCAACGCGGTTGTAGGTGATGTAACATCGTACCAAGGGGAATACGGTATATCCACAGACGCAGCTTCTTTTGCAGAGACACCATATGCTATATACTTTGCTGATAGCGCGAGAGCGCAGGTTCTAAGACTAACAACAGAGGGCATAGTATCTATCTCAGACAAAGGTATGAGAGACTACTTTGCAGACTACATGTCTAAAGATGTTGCAAAAGTTGTAGGTAACTACGACGAACGTAGTAAGGAGTATAACCTAACGATCTCTAAACAATTTACTGGTTCTAATTCAGGCGTACCCGCATCTCAGACTACCACGTCTTACAGCGATATATCGGGTGGGTGGAGTAGCTTTAAAAGCTTCTACCCGCAGAACGGTATTAGCATAAACAGCACTTACTATACCTTTTACAATGGGCATATTTGGGAGCACCATCATAAAGATGCGCCCTACAACACGTTCTACGGTTCGCATGGGAGCTCAGACTATAGCAATGTAACTCTAATAGTTAATGACAGCCCAGGTTCAGTAAAGAGTTTTGGCGCTATAAACTACGAAGGTTCACAAGCTAAAGTGTCTGAGTTTTCTACAGCATCCACAAATATGTTTAATAATAACTACGCGGATAGTGCTGGTGGAGCTAGTTCAGGATTAGCGCCCGCGGCGAATGTCGTTGATAGTGAATATTATAACCTTACAGCGAGCAAGGGTTGGTACGCGGATAACTTAACTACCGATTTACAGACTGGCGGGAGTATAGAGTTTAAAGAAAAAGAAGGGAAGTGGTTTGGTTTCCCTAGTGGAGAAACAACCTCTCTTGCAAACTTAAACGAAAAAGAGTTTACAGTGCAAGGTTTAGGTACAGCGTCTATATCTCATAGCGATGCGGGGCAAGGTAATGCGATTGTAGTATATGTAAAAAACAACGACAACCACCTATTTAACAATGGCACAAATAACGGTGTTGATGCTTGGGACGCGGCGAGCGATATAACTCTTTTAAGTTCCATGGCGTCAGTCTCCAGTGGTAGTCTTGAGGCCCAAACGGGCGTCGAAGAGCCTGCCCAAGTTGTTGCTTTTGAGATCACTAATAACCTAGACGACAATACGTTCCCTATATCTAACCGCCCTTGGAGTGGTTACTACATAGAAGCTAAGAACTTTACTGTTGGGGAAGGTAATTTAGCGAGCTCAGCTACAGGTAGTTACGTTTGGGATGGATCAGGCGTTAATTGGAACGTTGACCCACGTATAGCATCTGTGACTTTTAGCGATACCGGCACGCCAGGTGACGCTAACAATACGGTTCAAGTTCAGTGCTCAGTTCCTGCCGCTACTTTTTCAGCAACAGAAACTCTATATATAGACATCGACGTAAGTGATTCATATCCTCCGTCTAACACACTAACAAACGACTTTGCGATCGTGGGTGGGTTTGCTGTAGGAGCAGACACCCAGGTTATTACCTCTGACTACACCACGGCTAGTGTTGGTACGCCACCGTTGGTTTCTACTAATTTCACAGGTGTAGCTATTGGGAACGACGCTGTGGAGGTTGCTAAAATTGTTTTCACTGCAGACGCAGGGCAAAGGTATATACCTGCTAACACTATTGTCGACTTTAGTACATTTAACACTGTGGATGGAATCATAGATGATCTATACACTCATACTTTTGGGGAGTTTGTTACTGATGTAAACGGTAATGTAACTTCTTTTACTGTAAGAATATTTCATAATAACGTTCCACTATCTTCTCAAGGTACAAACCCAACCACTTATGGGCACCAAGTTTTTATAACTAGAGAGCTTCAAGGGATATACGTAGAGCCAGCCGAGCCTACGCTAGCTTTGTACACGGCGTCATGGGTTGATGCAAGTGGATATTATAATCCCGCTACAGATACATTCCAAACAGCGTATGTGGCAAATAATAGCTGGGTACCTATAAATGTCTCTGGTTCAGGGAATACACCTTATAGAGTATCGCTGCAAAAGAAAACTGGACTGCACTCTGTTGCTACAGCCGCGACAAACGGGTATTATAATTTTGAAACTAATGTATTTCAAACAGCGCCTTATAATCTTAGCACTACGACTAACGGCCTTGGAAGTGCCACACACCAGGTTTACTTTCCTCCGGTTTCAGACGCTACAAGATATGATTTAGTTTTTTCAAATGAGTTAACTTACATTGGGGGCAACGTGACGTTTGGCAATAGTGTTCCAACAGCAGCTGGGGACGCTATAATAACAAACTGCGGAACCGAGACTCTCACTGTCAACCCTGTAACCTACGATAGCGCGAACTTTGGAGCAATACCTAGCGATTTAGATTTTACCAAACCATCTGACTGTACTACAGGTGGTAATGAACTTTTCAACGTGCAGGTCAACGGTGTCGGGGGAAATGGAGGCGTGGCTTCTGATAGACTTGTTTTGAACTCAGCATCAACCTCAATATTCCCTGGTATGATAGTTACCGCGAGCGGGATTGCGCATAATACTACTGTTTTATCTGTTAGTGAGAGATCTATAACTTTAAGCGCTGCCGCTACTGTAGCTAATAATACAGATATATTGTTTACTAAAGACAGCGCGAGTTTGGTTCCTTTTAGTCTTACTATACCACCAAATGGCGATGGCGATGCGTTAAGCGTTAACGCTACTGGAATAGCAAGCCCAAACAGCGTCGGTGGGTTACGTACAAGAAAGCAGAGCATAAACGGTACTGCGGCTAAAACAGCCACACACACACTTGATTCCACAAAAGGTGTAGTCCCAGGTATGGTGGTCACCGGATCAGAAGTTAAAGTGGCGAGTGGTACAAATCTAACTGTCGCTAGTATTGCAGCGAATGGTACGGGGATTGTATTTAGCGAGCCTCAAACCTTCCTTGATAATGCTGCTCTTAAGTTTTCAGGAGGTAATACTGATTCTTCATCGGTAAGCCTACACAGTATACAAGCTAATAAGATAGGTTCCAATATAGTCGTATCCGGATATATTAACGCATTTAAGATAGGCTCTACGGCACGCGTGGATATATACCTAGATGACATAATAAACACAGAATAATATGCCAAGCGTAACATTAACATTCTCAGCCCCGCTAAACACCTCATGTCAGGTAGGTGACTTAGCATACTACGTAACCACTCAAGAGTTAGGTGGTTTTAAAACAAACGACTCAGACGGCGTTGCTTTAATTGGTGAGATCCGTCAGATTACTAACCCAACTAGTAGCTCACCTACTGTTATATGCGAAACTACAGTTGGCTACACCACTCTTAACGGTGAAAACAAGTTTATACTATTCAGCAAAGATAACAAAGCTAACTTAAGTTCTATACTAGGTTATTATGCTAGCGTAAAGCTGGTCAATGATTCTACTGTAGCCTCGGAGCTATTTAGTGTAGGTGTGGACATGTTTGAGAGTAGTAAATAAGGACTATAAAGTGTAACTATATTAGTACGCTTAGCAATAAACTAAAATAAATTAATCATGCCAATACCTATAATGGCCATTACTGGAGCAATCAATGCCTTTTCAGGTATAGCTAAAGCAGTGCAGGGTAAAAAAGCAGCAGCAGCAGCTAAGATAGAGGCTGACAAGGCTCGGGTGGAGATGGAGAAGCAGAAAGATGCTTTCGCAGCTTTAGATACCAGTAATCCATATGCTAATATGGAGAACACTATGGAAGACCTAACGGTCAACCAACAGCAAGCAGAGTTTACAAAGCAAAACAACATGCAGAACCAAGCCAATATCATGGGCCAGATGCGTGGTGCGGCTGGTTCGTCTGGTATAGGCGCGCTAGCTCAATCATTAGCTAACGCGGGTTCTTTACAAGCTCAGCAGGCTTCAGCTTCTATCGGAGCTCAAGAAGCTCAGAACCAAAAACTCTCAGCTGCAGAAGCTAGTAAAAACCAATCGTTAGAAAGAGAAGGCGAAATGCAAAGTCGTAACATGCAGTTTGGTAAAACAAAGTCTTTACTTGGTATGGCTGCTGGAGATGTTTCCAATGCCCAAGCGATGGAAGCTGCAGGCAATCAGCAGAGGATGGCTGGTATAGGTGATGCTATTGGTGGTGTAACTGATATCGCGACGTCAGGGTTATTTGGTGGTGAGAAAACAACCGGCGTAGATAAAACCATGAGTACTGGGCAAGGTACACACGCGCAATGGCAAGCCTCTGAGGAATTTAACTTCGGCATGACTTTCGATGAGTGGAAGCAGGCGGGAAACTAACTAAAATATCATGGCAGAATCAACGGGAGTAAATTATAATTTAGGTAGCGATACACTAGGTGCGGTTCGCAATGCTGGACTAGGAGGAGAAGCTAGGGAGCGTTTGCAAAAATCCGTAACGGCGGACGCTATAGGCGGTATTGCGCAAGGCGTGGTTGATAAGGTAGAAGAGAAGCAGGAAGACACAGCAACGCGATTAGAGAATTGGGACTCAGGTTTCGATGCTATGGAGGATAGAGCATCATGGGCATCTGGAGAGTTGTTTGATCAGTTCCAAACTATGGAGACTGGTTATAGAGATACGTACGTAGAAGCGGTTAGAACTGGTGATAAGCAGACTCAGCAGAGAATGCTAAAAGAGCAAGCCACTAGATCTTCTGGATTAAATGGTTGGAAAGAGACCATGGAAACCGCTAAGCAGGTGAATGATATGCCAGGCGGAGGATGGAGCAACACTTTTGAAAAAGACAAGGAATCACTAGAGATAATGAATGCTCTAACAACGTTGGATGGTAAGTCGGCTGTGACTAAGTTTGGAGAAAATGGCGAGATGGTGTTTGAGATAAAGTTAGCTGGCCCACCTGCAAAAACGGTCACAAAAACGCGACGTCAGATAGACGACATGGTTGCAAAGGGTACTAAACCTCTTAAGTTAAAGCAAGACATGGGGGAAAGGTTAATAAAAATTAGGAAAGACGCAGAGGAAGGAAAAAGCGATTGGGATAGAAACAGATCTTACCAGAATGTTGTTGACTCAATAGATGAAAATAATGTTAGCCATTATTTTAACGAGAACATTTTAGGTAAAACAACTTTCAGAGAAGATTTTATTAGCGAGGAAAATCCTGTTTGGAGTAAACCAATTAACATTGAAAGCAATCTCACTCTTATGGGTGTGGACCCTACTCCAGATGGTGTTATTTCTAAAGATGATTGGGTACTTATGGTTAAAGACAGTGCCACTAAAGATCTTATAATGGATGAGATGGAGCGTCAACCAGATATAGCAAAGCACTATATAGCTGACTGGGTTGTTAATACTGAAGAGCAGAACGTTACAGCTGGGCAAACAAAGGCATATAACGATAACTTAAAAGAGTACTATGAAAACCTTCCTAATGCAAAAAGAAAGGCGGAGTTTGAGGTTGAGAACGCTGAAGCTTTAAAGAAAGCTTATGGCGCTAATTTTTAGTAGAAACTAAATAATATGAACGGACAGCAACAAGGTTACCCAGAAGAGTTACAGATTGTCGTAGATAAAATGGAGGCCAATAAAGAGCCTCAGTTTAACATTGACATTATGGTACGGAGCTACTACGCATCTAAGCAGGATGCAGGCTCAGGGCCAGAGCCGACACCGGTAGCTGATCAGCAAGAAGTAGAGGAGAACGTTGGTATTCCAAAAGAATCATCTATTGATCAAGACTGGTGGAATAACGCTGGGTTAGATAGAGACTCTTACTTTAACGAGCAGGGTAACATGCTACCTGAGCCTGTCTCGCTTACAGCTGTTGATCCTGGGTGGGATCAAATACGTTTAGAAGAAGAGAATGCTATTAAAGCTCAAGCTGCTTTAGAGAATGCTGAAAGCTACGACTCATCAGACATAAGTGAAGGTGAGGGCGATAGAGAGTATGCTACTCAAAGCATTGTTAAAGCCAACCTAGCTACGGAAAAGCAGAAGAAAGAAAATATAGAAAAAGCTTCTACCGATTATCAAGAGTTTGTTGGCAATTCCTTTGCCTATAACTCTATAACGGACGAAGATATAGAAGCCGAAGCTCCTACACTTGAGAAATATGAGGCTTATCAAAAGAGGATCCTCAGCGGGCAAGCGAAAGGTCAGGAGTTGATGAGTTATGAGGAGTACACAAAGCAGTTGCATGGCGAGGAATATTCTAATAGTTTACCGTCAATTATAACGGCTAAACATAATGGGTATGAGTCTGATTCTATGTTTAGAGATACTAAGATAGATATAGCAAAAAGCGAGTATGCTGAAAAAGCAAAGTTAAGCCCGAGTGAAACGAAGAAGCTGTTCAACGCTAATGTAAACCCGGCGCATCCAGAGTCTATGGAGCCTTTCTCTACTCTTGATGGGGATAACAATGTGGTTTCTTTTGAGAATGAGTACAATAATATAGACCCAAACCAAGCCGGTAGGGTTTTAGCTGACGGGACAAAGCTAGGTGATACATTACGCAAAGGGGTTGAGGATAGGTTAACCACTCAGAACGACGTCGAAAGTAATATAGCTAACGTAAAAAACTTTGTTGAAGCCTTCCCATCGTATTCGGAGACGTCTGTTCTTGGGGCGGTAGTAAAAGGCTCAACAGGGTTAGATCTTGGGTTGTTTTTGAAAGGTGACACACAGAAGCTAATTGAAAAGCGAGCTAAAGAGGATTTTAAGTTGCTAGAGAGCAACGTACAGAAAATAGCCTCTGAAGCAGACGTAATAGGTTCTCAGATTAAAAACAACGGTGCTCTTTTAACTAAAGCTCATGAAGATCTTAAATCGCTGGGTGATGTTCGGTCTAAGATAGATAAGTTAAAAAACGGGGAGTATACCACTGAAGCTCAAGTTAAGAGTGCTAATCAAAAAATAAGCTCACTGGTAAATGACTACACAGCTAAGTTTAACGCATTTGACAAATACAGAAAAGCTCACAGCACCCTAAATAACGCCGCAGTGCGCATTGGAGGGGAGATGAAAGATCTAGACGTGGATGTAGAAAACTTAGGCGCGTTTACAGAGTTTATTGGAGACAATTACGCGATAGGTACACAGATGGCTTGGTCTGCCGCTAACGCCGCTATAAATCTTGGGCAAGGGTTTGCTGACTTCGCGTATATGGCTAATCCTTTTGGTGCTATGTCAGACGAGTTAATTGACTGGGCTGGTGAAGATTCTCTTACAGCATCCATAGTGGAAGGGCTTAGGATAACAGCTGCTCCGTTTACAGGAGGTTTAAGCTTGTATTCTGGAGACAGAAGAGACACTATACGGGATGCCATAGATGGTTTTCAAGAAAACGTATCCTCTAAAATTGAGCAACCACCCGCGTTTAGTAGTATAAAAGACGCAGGTAGCTTTGCTGAATGGGCTGCTGTAACAGGTATAGCACAAGCGCCTCAGTTAGCTTTAATGTATGCCACTGGTGGTACTGCAGGTTTGATTTTGATGGGTGCTGGCGCAGCTGGAACGAAGTACAACGAGATGGAGGAGAACCGCGAGACCTATAAAGAGTCTGGTGGGTTATATGGTATAGACCATTCCTTTGCAAGCATGTTTGCTGTCTCAACATTTACTGGGGTTATTGAGTCGTTATCTGAAAAAGTTACGTTAGGGCAACTCAACGCAGCAGGTAGGGTTATGAAAAACGAGGTGTTCAAGGCTAGTGGTAGAAGAGGCATTGCAAACTACTTAAGAAACGATGTATTTACAAAGGACGCCTTTAGATCAACTTTGCGAGGTGGAAAAGATTTGTTTGAAGAGGGTGGTTCAGAGTTCTTAGCAACTGTAGGTGGCAACGCTTTAACTATAGCATCAGGAGATAAGTCAGTGGGTCTCTGGGATGGGGGTCTTGAGTCATTTGTTACAGGAGCTATGATAAGCTCAACTATTAAAACACCTTCTTTATTCAGGGCTGCCGTAGCTCCTTTCCAGTCTAAGACAACTTCGCAGATCTTAAACAATAATCTTGATATTATTGAAAGACATCGCGATATTGCTTCGGGAGAGATTAAGGCTTCAGAGCCAGCTAAGCAGTTCGCTATAGATATTATAGACGAGGCTGTTCACGAAAATAAATTAGCTTTAGAGTTAGATATAAAAAGAGTTGATGTATACGAAGATGCTGAGAAGTCTAGGTTGATAGAGATAGAATCAGACAACATAGACCTTCGCCGTAAAGCAACCGCTATAGCTCAAGATGAAACATTAGATAAGTCTCAGAAAAAAGAGATGATTAATGATCTTCAGACAAAGCTTAATAATAACCTTGATGAAAAGCAGGGCATTATAGACAAATATCCTGAGGATGTAGTTAACAAAAAGTACAGTGAGACATCGCTGGGCCGTCAACCCGCAGCTAAGACATTTGAAGAGAACATAGAGTTTGCTAAAAAGCATAGTGCTTTGTACGGGTTGGAAGTTGATGACACTATGTCCCCAGCAGAGATAAGAGATTACTTACTAGCACAAGGAGAATCTCAAGAAGATGCAGATGCTAGCGTTCGCGCTGATGGATTTATTCTTGGGAATAAAATAATAATAAACAGAGAGGTAGCGATGGCTAAGGATGCCGTGACCGTTGGTAGCCACGAGCTGCTGCACGGTATACTTAGGAAGGCTATGGGCGAGGGAGCTATTTCAACGCAGGTTATATCGCAGCTAAAAAGATCTATAGGTAGCCAATGGTCTGTGGTCCAAGAAAGAATAGACGCAAACTACACCCCTGAGTATATGGCGAAGAATCCAGACGAATACCTCACTCTCGTCTCGGATGCTATAGCTAAAGGAGAGATTACCTATCAAGAGACTGTATTTGACAAGCTAAGAGACTCCCTTAACGAGATACCTATATTCAAAAAGTACTTTCCTAATATTAAATTCAAAACAGGTAGAGACGTATATCGTTTTTTAAGAGAGTATAATAAGAGTATACATAAGGGCGCACTAGCCACTGATATTGTTAAAGCAACCCAGGAGGGTGTTAAAGCAACCCAGGAGGGTGTTAAAAGAACTGAAGCCCAAGTTAAAGAAGATGGTATAAAGCCATCTCGTACAAGAATTAAGAAGAAGGGCACAAAGGTTAACACTAAGGAGTCAGTCTACGAAGCCGTAAATAAACTTGCTGAAGGAGTGAAAACCAATACTGAGTGGGTTAAGCGCGAAAATATAAACAAGGCTGTTAAAGCTTTAGAAATCGGAGGTGCTATTAGTAACATAGTGCGGGACCCAAGCCGTGGTATGTCTCTTAAGGAGCAAAATTTAACTATAGAAGAGCTAAGAACTAGATTAAAAAACTTTGATCCAGAGGCTAAAAGGAAGACTGGGTCCAACGAATCTATTACGCTTATTGAGTTTGTGAATTCTAATATCAGGTTTGGTAGAATGGATGCTAGGTTAGGGTTAGCTATTGCAGCTGAAGAGGCTAAGCAAACAAAACGTATAGATGACACTACATCTGAAGGTAAGCAAGCCTTCGAAATTGAAGCAGAGACGGATGTAAATGTTCAAGCGTTTGAAGACCAAGACATGTCAATGGCTGCTCAAGCCAAAAGAACAAAGCTAGCTGAGCAAGGCAAGTCTGAGTCGGATAGGTATTCTGGTCTTAGAACAGAACTAGGTTTAGAAAAACCTATGATGGATAAGGTACGTAAGGCTGTCATGAAGACGTTCGGTACAAAGCTACCTGATGTAAACTCTAGGAAGTTTAAAGCTGCGCTACAGAAAGCCTATAGGACTGAGCTAAAGAAACCTATCCAAGACATGATAGGTAAAGGCGAGGTGTATGACGCCTTCCTAGCAGAAAGTTTCCCCACTGTATTTAAGTTTCTTCCAAAAGAAACGTTAATACAAATGGAGCGTAACGTGGCTCCTGAAAATAGGATATTTACTAAAGAAGAGAAAACAAATATATCACCAACCGAGGTTGATAAATTAGTATCTGAAGGTAAACTGCCTAAGGGTACTAATAGGTTATCTGGTCCAACTTTATATACTAAATTACCGTACCCTGGTGCTCAAAAGGTCATGGCGTTCTTTAGAGGTAAGAACATGGAATCTACGCTAGGTTATAAGCTTGTGCCATCTACCCTTGGTACTAGAAAAGATAAGCTAGCTATGGAAATGGGTGTCGAACTTGGGTTTGATGCTACCATGGAGACCGCGCAAGATCCTGAAGTAGCCGCACGAAGAGAGGGTATATTAGAACTAACAGGGCAAGCACAAGCCGAGAACGACATCTCTGTTATGGGTAAGCAGATCGATCGAGATCCAAGCATTAAGTTTAGCCAAAGCAGTGATTTATTCGCAGATCAATCTATGTCCTTGGTGAAGGACGTTGTTAATAATGGGTTTGAAACCGTTTTCACTGAAGACGGGAAGCTTGTTGAAGGTTACCCCGCTTTTGGTTACAGCCAGAAAGCAATTGACTTTGCTTATAACTTATGGGACGACGGAACTCTTAATGATGGGAAAAGTATAGGTTTTAAAGCCAAGGTTTTCTTAAGCGATAAGTTCCCTCAAGGAGTTAAAGACGCTTTTAAAGAAGACGGTGCTTTAAAAAACAACGATGATGCTTTAGACAGGTTGTATGATGCTGTTTCTGTGCTAACAACGGAGCTAGGGCCTGGGGTTATGGATGCTATAGGTTTTGAAATAGCTGGTTTTAAAAACAGGATTATGAACGCTCCTGGCAAGACGGTTGATAAATTAGAAACAGCAAGACAGGGCAAAACAGTATATGTTAAAGACGAAAATGGGAATAATGTTCCCGGGCAGTTTTTTGAACGACTTCAAAAGCTATCTGAAAAAGTAAGAAAAAGTACTGGTGTGGCGCTGCCTTTTGGATTAGTCCTTAAGGCCATATCCATAATGAACAAAAACGCTGGGGTAAACAGTATATTTGGTAAGGTACAGAAGATACTTGACATGCCAATTAAGGCTAAAGGGGAAGGTGGAAAGCTTGAGATGTTAGCTAAATTACAACCTGAGATAGATGCGGCTAGTGCAGCTAATATAAAACTAGCCAAGCATATATCAGCTGTTTTAATTAAAGGTGTTAGAGACGGTTCTATTGACCAGGTTTCAGCGCTTCACTTGCTGCAAGCGCAGACTGGTATTGTTAACGGGTTTAGAGGTTTATCTAGGTTAGATCTAATAACAGTTTTAGATGGATCTCAAAAACCTGGGGAAAACCATCCACACTACAAAAGGGTATATAAAGAGCTGTCTAAAACAATGCCTAAAGATAAGGCTAGAATTGAAGCTATTAAACGTACCGGCTCCAAAGGAGAGCACTTAGCCCCAAACTCCAACACTATGTTTGAGATAGCTGAGTTGTTCAATGAAAAGCTCACGGACGCCGAATTAAACAATAGACTTGATGACATATTCAGGGGTCACTCTCAAATGCATACCACCATTGGTTTGACAAAAACTATGGATAAGGAGCTAGGCGCTACCAGCGACATTGATTTTAATAGAGTCAAAGCTCTAGACCAAGTAGACATAGACGCAACCGTTAGGGCTGATGGTACTCCGTACCCGATAGTTCTTGCTGAGGTTGAGATCTTAAGAGAGGTCTCTAAAATGAACTCAGCTATAGATCAGAGAAACGAAAGCACGGAGGTCATGGATAAAGCTTTAGCGTTTTCTAAATCAGGCGCTAAACCTAAGGGTATAACAGTGTTAGACTTTGATGACACGTTAGCTACAACTAAGTCGGAGGTTATAGTTATAGACCCTAATATAAAGCAAGAGAAACTTTTCAACGGTAGCCCTAAGTCGTTTAAACAGCTAGGTGATCGCACTGGGCTTATTTTTCTAGCTAGTGAAGTTAGGGAAGCAGAAGCTTATGCTGAGTCAAATAGAGGCGAAGTTAAAGAAATATACGTTGATAAATCTAAAATAGGTACAGAGGCACAATTGCTAAGCAAGATAGAGGAGTTAGGTTATAGCACCGAAGACGCTTTGGCTTATGAGCTTATTGATACTAGATTTCCAAACTCTCTTAAGCAAAGTGAGATAAACGAAGTAATCAAAGCCTTAAAGAAAGATGGTTTATCAGGTGTAGAATACACAGACGGAGCCCAGGTGGTAGGTAAAAACACTAAGAGTACGGTTGTGTTTGATAAGTCAGCTGTGAGCGAAGTACCAATAGGTTCAAGAAAAATAAACGCAGAGGAATTTGCAAAGCAAGGCGGTGACTTGCTCGCTCAAGGATTTGAGTTTGACTTCTCTGAATTTAACAAGGTTGTTAAAGGTGAGACAGCGCCTTTGTTCAACAAAGCCATGAAGCTGTACGGTAAGTTTGGAGCAGAAAACATGTTTATCTTAACTG
>JACLAB010015135.1_pt1 | contig 17787 bp, 13 predicted proteins | sample 8027921 | NCBI WGS metagenome assembly JACLAB01 (sample SAMN15725117, study PRJNA655200) | protist metagenome | isolation source: fluorescence activated cell sorting (FACS) single amplified genomes of... | place: USA: West Boothbay Harbor, Gulf of Maine | collected 2000-07-19 | reverse complement strand
CGGACGAAGGTTCTGCGAATACTCTTCGAGAAGAAATCACCCACCATGGAAGAGGACGACGATATCGAGATCAACGAAAACGTGAAACTGTACGAAACACTCAAACGCGCCTGGAACGATGAAAAGAACGCGCCGATCTTGTTGAAATTCAAATCCACTGAAGTTGCGCGTTTCCAAACTTTACTCGCTTCCCGCGAGCGAGAAATCGAAGAGATGGAAAACTCCGCGAACGAATCCGGGGACGGGAACGAAATGCTCTTATCTGCGATCGGGAGAGAGGAGTTGAACAGGGCGAAATACGTGTTGAGGAGTTATTTGAGGACGAGGATTAAGAAAATTCAACAGTTTCCCGTGCACGTGTTGCAACGAGAGCGGGAAGCGGTCAGCGGGAAGGAGTTAGCGTTTACGGAGGAATTAGTCAAGGCGTACGAAGAGCACGCGAAGTCTGTGCTCGCGAATTTTCCGTTGAAAGAGTACCAAAGCGCGTTTATGGAGTTTGGAGAGGAGGAAGTTGGAGAGGAGTCGATGGTGTCGCATCCGAACGAAGCGAATAAGATGGTATTTATTAGAATTTTGGAGGACGTGGGCCCATTCAAATTCGACGACGGCACGGACGAGGGGGACGCGGTTGATTTGAAGAAAGGAAGGATTCTGTTTTGTAAATTTCAGCAGTTCAAAGGGTTGTTAGATAGTAGCGAAGAGGGAGGAACGCCGAGAGCGGAGTTGCTTTGAGAGAGAGTGTAAGATTAAAAGAATAGTATTACTCTGTAAACTTGTTAAAATACATTTAGAATTCTGACACGCGTAAGTTACTCTCCTCCACGTTCGTATCGCCAGTCGGGTGGTGACGAGCGGCAGGTGTTTTTGTCGAGTAACAGATATAATCTCTCTCTCGCTTAATGAACTTAATTCGTCTTCTTCGCCGAGCCTTTACCCTTCGCGGCGGCTTTCGACTTCTTACCGTCGCTGCCGGTTCTTTGCACGACCACGAAGAACAAACTCGCGAACGAAATACCGGTGACCAATCCGGCGCCGTACAAAACGTACACCGCCCCAGCCTTGTGCTTATACACCTGCGCGATCACTTGCAAAGACTCCTCCCAAAACTTCTTCGCTCGAACGAACACACCGGGTTGTTGCAACTTGAAGCTCTCGCCCTTGAACGAAAACTTCCTCGCGTCTTTCTTATTCTCGGACGCCAAATAGTTCCCCAACGCTTCCTTCGTCCTCGCGCCGCCGGAATACGGAAACATCTTCCCGTCTTCAAAGTACATCAACGTCGGGAACGATTTAATCTCAAACTCTTTCGCCACGGACGCTTCCGCTTGCGTCGACGCGTCCACCGAGAACAGTTTCAAATCACTTCGTCCTTCCGATTTCATCTCCGCTGCCAAAGCGTCCCAATCTTTCGCCATCGATTTACAGTGGCCGCACCACGGGGCGTAAAACTTTGCGAAATACTTCTCGTTGGATGGTTTCGCTTGCAGTTGCGCTCGAAAGGCAGTCGGGGTGAGTTCAATCGCTCCATCATCATCACTCGCGGTTGTTTCACTCGTCGTCGTCGTCGTTTCGGCAGCGGAGGAAGCCGAGACCGAACGAAAGACCAAGACGCCAGCGTTGCCTTTATCACCGCTCCGTAAGGAGACGCTCGCGATCGAGAGAACGTACGCGAGGAATTTGATCGAATTTCTCATTTTGAATTGGAAATGTGTTCTGAGTATATGGTTCGTTTCTTTCGCGCGTCGTTGTTGTTGTTTCTTCTTCGCGAATGAACTCGAAGTGGTTGTTGCGTGCACTAAAACCGTGTTTTGTGTGGTATTCAGAGAGTGAGAGAAAAGGGACGTTTTTGTTCGCACGGAGAGGAAAGAGTGCCGCTCTTTGGTGAATGTAAAAATATCTCACAAACGGCTTCTTTAGGGGAAACGCATTTCTCTCTGATCGCATGTCTGCATGTGTGTTTGTATTTTTTTATCACTTTTTGCGAGAAAGACAGGGAGCGCAGAGAGAGAGAGAAGAATAAACCTTGTTTGGGAGGATATATGCCTTCCAAGATGGAGGAGGAGAGCAGTTGTTGTCCTTTTTCTCCGTCTTCTTTGTGGGAGGTGATCGTGAAGTGCGACGATATTTGTTTCACTCATGTGCTTCCGAGATTGAATGGAACTGATCTCAAATTCTTGGACAGAGTGAATGGTGAAACGAGAGCGTTGGTGAAGAGATCGTCTCGCAAGGGGGAGTTGAAAAAGGGGTTTAAAGTCAAAGAGATGTCCTCGATATCGACTTTGGAGTTTGTGTGGGAGAATAAATCGTTGTGGCGGAGGAGCTGGGACGAAACAGATTTCTGCTCGCAAGTTGCTAAAACGAATAAACTCGAGTTGCTCAAGTGGATACGAGAGGAGAAAAAGTGTCCGTGGGATTCAAGGACGATTACTGCGGCCGCAATACAAGGTAATCTGGAAATGGTAAAGTATTGCGTTGCAAATTATTGCCTCATCGATAGTGAAGCGTGCGCATATGCTGCCTTAAACGGTCATCTCGAGATACTCAAATACTTACGCGAAAGCGCCGTGGGCATACGTGTAGCGAACGCGCCGTGGGATTGGAGAATTGCCGCTTGGGCGGCTGAAAATGGTCACCTTCACATACTCGAATATCTTGTTGAGCGTAAGTATAATAAATATAACGAATTGGCGTGTGTATATGCGGCCAAGAACGGCCACTTCGACTGTTTGAAGTACTTACACGAAACCGCCAAAGCGCCTTGGGACTCTCGGGCTGTACGAGAAGCGCAGTGGAACAACCACACCGAATGTGTACAATACCTCCTCGACAACAACTGTCCATTACCATTTGGTTGGCGATACGAACATGGCGAGTTAAAACGCAGTTCATAAACACATACAAACAAACAAAGCTTTTGAAAACACAGACGTACACGCAGCGCACCAACTCTGAAAGCCGTTTCGGGAGGAAAAATGAAAAAGGGCAGCCCAAAAACCTGAAAAATGGACGAATAGACCACACAGTTGTTTACAACGACAGAGAGAGAGACTCGCATATACGCACATAATAATCACACGCACAGAAAAAGCAGAGACGCAGAGAATACGCACTTACGCTGCACATACCCTTTTCGTCGTCTTTTGAGAGCATTCGATATATATCAAAGCGAGGATTGGGATTGGAATTTTCCCAAACATTATCCAAAAATCAGATACGTCTCAGCGCCTTTTCTATTCAGAAAGAGAGAGAAAGAACGCGAAAGAACAACTCGAGCGATCAGAACATGCGAGCGACATCACTCGCTCAAACGACTTCTTGTTCTTCTTCGAACAAAAGTTTTATCATCACAAAAAGAAGACACAAAATTGGAGGCAAAATGCAGACCAAAATGAGACCAAAGAAGGCTGCTTGTGCTGCCTCGGCGGCGACGAGCGGAGGAGTGCAAACCATCGGCGAAACGTTCAAGAAACTCAAATCGGAAAACAAAATCGCGTTCATTCCTTTCGTCGTCGCCGGGGACCCGAACTTAGAAGCCACGGCGAAAGCTTTGAAGATTTTAGGTGCGTTACTTATGCTCGTCTTTCGTCTTCTTTGTCTTTGTCTTTGTCTTCGTACTGACGAAACCACGCTCTTCTCGCTTTCTTTCTTTCTTTTTAATTTCTTTGAAACAACAAACAAAACAGACGCGGCTGGCGCAGATGTCATCGAATTAGGCGTTCCGTATTCCGACCCGTTAGCGGATGGTCCGGTGATTCAAGCCGCGGCGACGAGAGCTTTGGAAAATGGCGCTACGTTAGATAAAGTCATCGCCATGGCGAAGAAAACCATCGATAACGGCAAAGGCGTGAAGGCGCCGATTGTGATGTTTACGTATTTCAATCCGATTTACCAGAGAGGCGTGGAGAAGTTCGTGCAACAAATCGCCGACGCCGGCGCGAGAGGGTTGTTAATTCCAGACGTACCGTTGGAGGAAACGTACGAGACGAGCAAGATTTGCTCGAAATACGGCATCGATTTGGTCTTGCTCTCCACGCCGACGACGCCGACGGAACGCGCTCGGCAAATCGCCTTGAACACCAAAGGCTTCGTCTATTTGGTTTCCGTCACTGGCGTGACTGGGATGCAAACCAACGTCGCCTCGAGAGTCGAAGAGTTAGTCGCGGATTTACGTAAAGTGACCGACGAACCCATCGCGGTTGGTTTCGGCGTCTCCAACGCCGGACACGCCAAGCAAATCGTCAACTGGGGCGCAGACGGCGTCATCGTCGGCTCCGCGTTGGTCAGAGCGTTAGGCGAAGCCGCCTCCGAAGAAGAAGGGTTAAAAGCGTTCGAAGAGAAAGCGAAAGAGATTCGAAGCGGCGCGTGCAGAGATTAAAAATTATAAAAGAGAGAGACCAGAGAGAGAGTAAACGCTTCGCATACGCATCAACATTAATCACATCGATATAATCTTAATAATAATAATAATACTATTAATACAATTCTCACTTATTCTTCTCCAGCCACTCTTTTATTTTGACGTCGTTCTCTGTTTTCGCGGTTCGTCCGTTATCCACAAAGCTCAAATAGTCTTTGAAATTTTTCTTCGAATACTCGAGCACTCGTTCTTTCTGTCTTTCCTCTCGTTTCTCTTCGGTTTTTTGTAACAAAGTTTGTACGAATGCATTCGACTCCGTTTGCTCGTTCGCTTCCAACGCGTGCGCAATCGAAGAGGTGGAGAGAAGGACGAGGACTGTTTGAACGAGGAGGACACTTTTCAGGATTTTGTTGTCGTTGTTACTGTTACTGTTGTTCCTTTTTCTAAACATCTTCGTTTCCGTTCTTTCCCCGGCAACACGTGTGAGATTTTCAGTATTACTTTTGTTTTGCGTTGAAAACGATGACGATTCATCTAAAACGGAGAAAGACGGAAAGGCGCGAAAAGATGAATGCGCTCTGATGATCCTCTGACGTCGTTTTTGAACGACAACAGGAGTAGAAGTACCGACGGAGGAGAACAGTAAAGAGGACATTTGTGTGTGTTGTAATGGAGCAAATGCAAGGAAAAGATTCCCCTACCTTTAATGTGGATGGTATCGATGCAAATGTGACCGATGCATGTCAAAAGATGTCCACAAAATCAATTAATTATGGCAGTATGAACAGATTATGTACGAATACTAGGTTATTTACGCGTTACATATATGTACCATATACTACATCGTTGCTTTTCCGTTACATAAATAGTATTCGCTTTCCAGACTACGCTGCGCTACTGTAAGACAAAACTCTTTTCTTCTTTTCCTTCTCTATCTCCTCAAAAAACGCTTTGACATCATCATCGTTCGCAAAACTCTACTTACTACTACTTCAAGGCGCCGGCGCCTTCCATCATGCACAAATAGCAGACGCTGATGACGAGCGAAATCCACATGGCCGGGAACCCGATTTTGAAAAACTGACCAAACGTGACGTGGAATCCAGCCTCGTGGGCGATACCAGCCATGACGATGTTCGCGCTCGCGCCGATGAGGGTACCCATGCCCCCGAAATCAGCCCCGAAACATAACGCCCATCCTAAACCTTTGATGTGGACGCCTTCGACGTTTTCGGCGATTTGGACGATGACGGGTAACATGGTGGTCGTGAACGGGATGTTGTCGACGAACGCGGACGCGACGGCGGCGACGATTTGGACGAGGACGATAGCGACTTGCGAGCGCTTTTCGACTGGGACCATTTCGATTAACGCCGAAAGCGCGTCGGAGATTTCTCGCAATAAGCCGAGTTCGGCGACGCCTTCGGTGAAGACGAACAAGCCGGCGAAGAATAAGAGCGAATCCCATTCGACTTTTTCCAGAGCGTGTTCGAAATCGTGTTCTGGACCGGTTAAGAGCACCGCGATTGCGCCGAATAACGCGGCATAAGACGGCGAAAAGTGAATCACCGGGTGTAAAAAGAACAAGACTATGACAAAACACAAGACGATGCCGGATCGAATCAATAAAGGCATGTCTCGAATCGGATAGTCTCTTTTCATTTTCTCTAAATCCACCACCAACTTTTGGGAGTAAAACTCTTTCCCGTAGTGCCATCGGACGAAGACTAAAACAACCGGGACGGTTAAAACGACGCCCGGGGCCATAATTTGTAAGAAATCGTTAAAATCGATGTACTCTTTTAAAGCGTTTCCGACGATGATGTTTGGTGGATCGCCAATCATAGTCGCCGCGCCGCCAATGTTACCGAACAAAGCCAACGGAAGTAATAAAGGTCTCGGATCAATTTTCAACGCTTTGCATAAGGAAATAATCACCGGCGCTAATAAAAGCATCGTCGTCACGTTGTCCAAAAACGCAGACAAAATGCAATCGAAGAGCATGAGCATCCACGTCAAGCGCCACATGTCGCATCTCGATAACTCGATTAAACGAACGGAGAGGAATTCAAACACCCCGGATCGCGCGAGCAACGCGACGATAACCATCATCCCCCAAAGCAACGCCAACGTTTCGTGGTCCATCCACTGGATAATTTTCGCCACGGATGGGAATCGGTGTTCCAATGCCAAGACGTACAAGACCGCGGCGGCGCCGAGAAAAGCAACCAACGTTCGGTGGATGACTTCGACGATGATTAAACCAAACACGCCGATTAACAAGACCAACGCGATCCATTGTTGCCCGATGCCTACCAAGCCAACATCTCGTATCGTTGCTCGAACGGAGACGTTTTCGGGACAGTTTGTGCTGACGGTGATGTACACGTCGCCGTTCGATTTCTTATAGTTGCTGAGAATGGTGTAGGACATTTTTTCAACCGACGGTCCGGGCCCGCCAGCCGAGGCCGAAAGTAACGCCCTTCGATATCCACTATTGTTATTGTTGTGGTTCACTCCTTCTTCTTCTTCTTCTTCTTCTCCTTCTCTGTGCGCACCCGTCGGATCATCGGAGCTTCCTAAATCGTGCAACTGTATGTCTGCCAAGGCGGCTAAAACGACGTCGCCTTGTCGTATTTGCGAGTGCAAATAATACACCGGAACATCCGTCGTGTGATGCGCGTGACACTCGCTCGCGCCCATTTTCACCTCCATCATCCCTTTACTCGCGTGTGATATGTGTTTCTTCGAAATCTCCGCGTGTTCGTGCAACTCGACGATTTCGTGCGACAACGCCGGCGCGACCAACAATACGTAGTCTTCCTCGTACTGTTTCACGAACACCGTCGTGCAACACAACAAAACCAACGCGATGCCGGTTAAAATAGCCATGACGATCAACTTCTTCTTCGATTTGACTTTCAGCTTCCTCGGCGTGAACTTCGCGTATAAATCTTCGCCGGCTTCGGATTCGCCTTTTTCCGATCGCCCGTCTTCGCCGCCACCAAACGCTCCTCTCAATAACTCGTATCGATTGACTCTTCCCATGGCGACTTTTTTTCTCGAGAGTAAACCTTCCGATCGATGAATGCGCGTGATGTTATCTTTGATCAACTCCAACCCTTTACCGAGCCTGGTTGGTAACGACCCCAACGTCGCCTCTTTCGTCTTCAACGCGTCCGAGATTAACAGCAAATCCTCCGTCGTGCGTTGCACCGATCGTAACGCTAAGCGTCTCTGACCTTGGTCCAAAACTTCGTCCACCTCTTTCGCATTTTTCTTCTTCTTCGTCGTTCCATCTGGCGCCATCACCATCAATTCCTCGCCTTCTTTAATCGTCGTCGATTTTGACTTTTTCGTTTTCGTCTTTTTATCCAACGACGGATCGTCTCGCATGTGCCGAATCTCCTCGGCTAAGAATTTACTCGACGCTCCGGATAACGTGTTCGCGTGTTGTAAATTCGTCGCGCTGCTCTTGTTCTTTTCGTTGTTGTTGTTGTTGTTGCTATTATTATTATTATTATTACTGAGTTGCTCTTTGTTCTTGTTCATCGTGTACTCCCGGAGCATTTGCTTGTGCTGCGGCGACAACGACGGACTGCTCGATCGCTCCATCCCCGCCGGCGAAGAAGAATTATTCCCCGAGGCATTCGCCGTCCCGAAAATCTGCGCCAAAGACGGCGCGTGCTTTATCCCACCACCACCGCCGCCATTACCACTCGCGTTGTTGTTGTTGTTATTGTTCCCGTGACTCCCGCTCTCCTCCTCTACCTTTTGCTGCTGATATAAATACTCGTCTCTTCCTCCCGCTCCGGACACCACTTTCGCGTCCCGTATTAAATCCGTCTCCGCCGCCAGCGTCTGCGCACTCTCCATGGTTAACGTCCCCCCGGGCGTGGTTTCCGGACTTTGCGTATCCTCCAGACCTTGAAACAATTGGTGTCTGCTCAGTTCTCGTTTCAATCGTTTCCCGGAGAGGCCGGTTAATGTCAGCGCGTGGTGTTCGTTAAACTCGAACTCCTCCTCTTCCTCTTCCTCTTTTAAAGCATCTTCGTCGTCATCTTTCAAATCATCATCGTTTTCTGTCGTTGATTTCCTTAAACGCGGTCGTGCGCTGTCCACGGATGCTTTTCGTGCGGAGGAGAGCTTTTTTAAGTCATCGAACGACCCGCCCATGTCTCAGATGTGCTCTGTATGCAGTCACGACGCTTACCAACTTTACGGATAAAATCCCGAACAGAACAGTCCTAAAAGAAGGTTTACGAAAGAAAAGAGGACACTTTGAGCGCGTTTCAGAGCAGAAACCCACAGAAAGAGCGGATGAGAGCAAAGAGACTGTCTTTTCGGTCGCTTTTCTCGCGCGTTTATCGGTGGATGCGTCTTCTTTTCGAAGCGTTTATGTATACATACGAATGGCGAATTTTGCGGCACTTTTCTCCCCCTTAAACGTGATTTCTTACAGTCCTTTTACAGCATCGAAAGAGAGCAGGGGTGCATAAAAAGCTCCGATTGTGATGATATCTGGAGAAGGAGTCGCGATGATGACGAGAGGGAGGAAGAGGAAGGTTGGGCAGAGAGATTTGTGGGATTTGATCGCGAATAACGACGATATTTGTTTCAAACATGTGCTTCCGAGATTGAATTCGACGGATTTGAAATTCTTGCACCTGGTGAACAGTGAAACGAGAAAGTTGATTAAAAGATCCTCTCGCGAGGGAGAGTTGATGCAGAGGTTTAAAGTTGAAGAGATGTCGTCGATATCGACGTTGGAAGTCGCGTGGGAGCATAAATCGTTTTGGTCGGGATACTTGGACGAAAGAATTTTCTGCTTGGAAGTTGCTAAAACGAATAAACTCGAGTTGCTCAAGTGGGCGCGAGAGGAGAAAAAGTGTAAGTGGGATGATAGGACGATTGATGCGGCCGCATATCGAGGTAATCTGGAAATGGTCAAGTATTGCGTTGCAAATGAGTCTCCTATTGATTTAATGGCGTGTGCATGTGCTGCCTTAAACGGTCGACTCGAGATACTCAAATACTTACGCGAAGAAGTCAAAGCGCCGTGGGATTGGTATACTGCCACAAGGGCGGCTAAATATGGTCATCTTCATATACTCGAATATCTTGTTGAGCGTAAGTTTGATAAATATGGCGTGTGTGCGTGTGAGTATGCAGCCGAGGAAGGTCACTTGGATTGTTTGAAGTACTTACACGAAACCGCCAAAGCGCCTTGGAACTATAAGGCCGTACGACAAGCGCACTACTACAACCACACCGAATGTTTACAATACCTCCTCGACAATAACTGCCCTTTACCATCGGGTTGGCGATACGAAGGAGGAGCGTTACACACGAATTAGAATATTATCATCATCATCATCATCATCATCATCATCATCATCAGTTGTAATAACAGAAAGAGAGAGACAGAGAGAAATTTAATTAGGTAAAAAAAAGCATCAACTCTCTTTCGTCACACAAAAGAGAGAACAGAAGTGAAGGTGTTATTCGTGTTGAGGAACACACATTTACACGCTTACGCACACTCACAGAGTTTAGAGTTTAGAGAGTAAAAAAGCAATTTCTTCAAGAACATGAGCGCTCCTTCTTCCTCTGCACATCATTCTAATCGAATCCCCATCCTGTTGGGGAAAATGCACATCCACCTGACCTCCAATAAGAAATCCTTCTTCATCTTCCTCTCCATCGGAACGATCGCATCCATCGGAATATCCTGCGCAGCCGAAGAGTACATCCTAAAAAGAATAGAAGGGTTTCACCACTACTGGTTTCTGGCCTTGTTTGAGCTCGTGGTGTTTAGTGTGATGACGTTTGTTTGGATGATGATTACGATGGATAACGAGGGAAAGGGTGATGTGAAAGACTTTGGGAGCAACACCAACGGTGTTGAAGATGTTTTGAAAAGTACTCCTACTCCTACTAAGAAGAAGAAGAGTAGTTCTTTTATGCATCACGAGTATTATTTGAGGATAGTGCCGCCGTTGAAAGCACCGATACACTTATACGTCGCCTCGGCATCTTTGATTGGGATATACACTTCCCTCGGGAAAGTCTCGTACAAATACATCAACTACGCCACGGGGACGGTGTTGAAATCGAGCAAACTGATACCGGTGATTCTCCTCTCCTCGGTGTGGCTGAAACGAACGTACCACTGGTTGGACTATTTAGCGTGCGTTTTGTTAGTGATCGCGTCGTGTTTTTTCGCACTAGGGGAACACGAAGGGAACAAACAGTTAGACGCGGAAGATCCCACGTTGTACGCGTTTGGGTTTTTTCTGTCCTTCTTTTGCGTGTGCGTCGGCGCGGTACAGTCGAACGTGGTGGATAAGGCGTTGAGAGATTACGAGGCGACGGTATCGGAGAACATGTTGATGACGAATTCGATTGGAGCTTTGTTAGTGTTCGTGGTGGTTTTAGTCAAAGAACAGGACGCGTTTGCGTTTTTCTTTGGCGATTGGTTTTATTTAAGTTTGATCGCGTTTCGATCGATCGTGTTTTGGCTCGGCGCGGTGTTTTACACGACGCTGGTGAAGCATTTCGGCGCGGTACCAGCGGTGGCGATTACCACGTGCAGGAAAGTTTTGACCGTTATATCCTCGTTCGTGTTCTTTTCCAGCGATAAACCGTTTGGCGTGACGTATTTTGTCGCTCTGGTGTTTTTCTCTGGCGCCGTGGCGTGCGAATTTTTCAAGCATAACACTAAGACGAAGAGTCAACAGTTGGAAATGGCAAGGAAGGACTCGGACGTTGAGAAAGTATCGGATAGGAGTACTTAGTTGAAAGATAGTAATAGTAATAGTGATAGTAGTAGTAAAGTGATGATGATGTTGTAGTACCGCACGGTGGTATTCGAGATGATGATTTTGTAAATGTACAAAAGAAACGCTAAAACCCGTCTAAAAGTCTTAAAACTCTTCTCCTTCGCAACCATCGATGATTTCCCAATCGTCTTCGTCCTCTTCCTCTCCTCTTTTGTTGTTTTCCGTTCGTTTCGAACTGCTGCTATTCATACTGCTATTCATTTTCTTCTTCGACAACACTTTTTTGGTAACCACCGTAATCAAAGGCGTCGATCCGCTCTCGCGTTCAATATTCGTCAAAACATCCACGAACGCGTCCAAGGAGGAGGAAGATGCATTATTCATCTCGTCGTAATTAGTATCGTTACCTACTAAAAATCCAACGACTAAGCTCGGATCGAGCGCGTGAAACGGCGTGTATAAAATGCCGTGTTCCGAAGCGCTTCCGAAAAAGGAACGATAATACGCAGATTCCGTCGATTCGTCTCGCGAACGCTCGCGAGGTGACACGTACGCTTTCGCGACATGTGGGTCGAGATATATTGCTCTTGTCTCTTCTTCTTCTTCTTCTTCTTCTTCTTCTTCTTCTTCTTTTTCCTCTTCTTCTTCCTCCTTCTCTCCCCCGCTATAACTATCACTACTCTTCTTACCGCTCGTAAACCCGACGATGTAATACGACGCGGTCTTCTTCCCTCCGACGATACCTACGCACTCGCGCACGCTTAGAAATTTCTGTAACGATTTCACGTATTCAGGATTAATCGCGTCGCTCGCGCCGCATCGTAAAGGTACTAAAATCAAAACGTCTTTGTCCGCGTGCGTTTTCATTTCCTCTCGAACTCTTTCCGGGTAAAACTCAGGCACGCCTCCGCCGCACCCGTCGCCGAGAATGAGACAACGAACGTTTTGAAAAGAATCCAACCTATTCATCATTTTCCCGTATCGTTTACAAATCTCGGACGGTGCCATCCACTGACCGGGGCACAACGCATTCTCGTCCTCGTCTCCTTCGTATACTCTTCTCAACCCGAATACATTCTTTGTCTTCTTCTTCTTCTTCTTCTTCTCCTTTTTATCCTCGTTTTCATCGTCATCGTTATCGTCCGAAAACATATCCACAATCTCCTTCTTCCTCTTAAACTCCTCTCCCTCCTCCTCCTCCTCGCTTACATCTTCTTCGCTTCTCCTTAAACTCCTCCGCCTAAATCTTCGCGCTCGAGCGCTCCTCATCAACGCTTCCCCGAACAGCATCTGCGCGCTCCTCAGCGTGCACCCCCACCCGCAATCCGTGGTGTACCCGCCCACTTGGTTCGCCACGAAGTCTATGGACTTCATTTTCATCGTCGTCGTTTCTTTCGTATTCGTGGTAGTATTCGTATTATTCGTAAAGAGGAACATTTTTTTGCTCTCGATGGGTGGAAATTCCGAGACGTAGGAGCTGAAAAAGAACGCATCCACGCGACTGATGAGTCGATCGAACGCGGTCATTCTCTCGCCTAAAATCATAACGACTGTGTTTCTGACGCCTCTGTCGCTCTCGTCGTGTATTCGTCTCGAAAAGAGTGCGTTTTTCATCGCGTACATTCGTTTCGAGAATTGGAGTTTTTTATACGACACGAAGGACTTTTGCAGAACTTTCCAAAGCGGATTTGTTCTGTTCTCTGATGCATCATCTTCGCTCGAAAACAACGCCATTACGTGTATATGTATGTGCACCACCGGGTTTTCTTCTTTTCTTTTTAATCTATTACTAATAAGCGCGACGAATACGCGTGTATTTATGCGTGTGTTTAAACGGTTTTTGGGAGAGATTTTTCAGTATTTAGGGGAAAATATTTCTCGCATGTGACATTTGTATACACCACACAAAGACACGCACAGAAAGAGAGAGAGAAGAATAAACCTTGTCGGGGAGGAGAGGATATACTTATTCCGCGATGGAAGGGAAGAGCAGTTGTTCTTCTCTGTCTTCTTTGTGGGAGGTGATCGTGAAGTGCGACGATATTTGTTTCACACATATCATTCCGAGATTGAATCAAACTGATCTCAAATTCTTGTACGATGTGAATAGTGAAACGAGAAAGTTGATTAAGAGATCATCTCGTGCAAGAGATTTGAAGAAGAGGTTTAAGGTTCAAGAGATGTCCTCGATATCGACTTTGGAGTTTATGTGGGAGAAGAAATCGTTGTGGCCGTATTACTGGACCGAAACATATTTCTGCAAGCGAGTTGCTGAAACGAATAAACTCGAGTTGCTCAAGTGGGTGCGAGAGGAGAAAAAGTGTGAGTGGGATAGATGGACGATTAATGCAGCCGCAGAACAAGGTAATCTGGAAATGGTCAAGTATTGCGTTGCAAATGAGTGTCCTATCTATTGGAGGGCGTGTTCAGATGCTGCCTTAAACGGTCATCTCGAGTGCCTCAAATACTTACGCGAAGAAGCCAAAGCGCCTTGGGATTGGAGAAGTGCCGCTTGGGCGGCTCACAATGGTCATCTTCACATACTCGAATATCTTGTTGAGCGTAAATTTGTTCAATTTAGCGAAGGTGCGTGTGTATTGGCAGCCAAAGAAGGCCACTTAGACTGTTTGAAGTACTTACACGAAACCGCCAAAGCGCCTTGGGGCTATTGGAGCGTTCAAGAAGCTCACAAGAACAACCACCCCGAATGTGTACAATACCTCCTCGACAACAACTGCCCATTACCAGAAGGTTGGCGATACGAAGGTGGAGCGTTACACACGAATTAGAATCATCATCATCATCATCATCATCATAGGTTGTAACATCAGAAAGAGACACAGAGAGACACACGAAGCGCACATCACCCTAAATTAGAGGAAATATCTCTCCTTTCCTTTCCTTTCCTTTCCTTTTCCCCATAACTAAACTATGATGCTCATCATCACCGCTTTACTCCTTTCTCTCTTCACCGCATCTCCTCTCGACACGCAGGCGAGACCGACGGAGTATTACTACAACACGTTAACCCGAGGTATATTCAAAATATGCACGCATGCGGGCGTGTTTTCTTCGCGCTTTTCCACACATTCCGGAGTTGGATTGGAATTTTGAACTTTGGTCGACCTTTAATATTAACGCGCGTAAACTCTCTCTCTCTCACTCTCTCTCCCTTAAAAACACAGAATCGACGTGGCAAATGCCCAGTTTCCACGGGTACTCCGTCGCGTACGTCGACGCAGATACCGGGAGGCGGTTTTGGCAACACGAGAAGACCGGAGAGACGACTTGGTACTAAATTCATATTCTTTCTCTCTTGTGTCTTTGTGCTTCTTAAATTTTCTCGCTTTGCGCTCGATGTGATGCGTCGGTCGGTTTTCGGTCTCTCTCTCTCTCTCTCTCTCTCTCTCTTTCTTTCCTCGCTGACACAACAACACAACACTCGTGTTTAACATTCTTTTTTAATCAGGCAATCACCGGGCGATTGGGAAGAAATATACGGCGAGGAGACCCCGGAGACTCCGTATTACGTTCATCGTAAAACCCGCGAGACGACGTGGACGAAACCGGAATATTTAGCGTGGACGCGCGTAGAACACGATTGGAAAGAAGAAGAGGATGGAAACGAAGAGGAGAAAAAGGAAGACAACGAAAGCGTACCAGAGGAAGGGGCGAGTAAAAAGAAAGGCTCTTGGTTTTCGTCCAAATCTTAGTAAAATACGAACGAGCGCAAAAGCTTCGTCGTCGCCAGGAGTAAAGACCAAACCACGAGAGAAGAACACAGAACACACACACACACAGACAACACGTACTACTGTATTAAACCAATACTTTTGTAATTACTTTTCAGGATATACCACTTTAATATAACTCTACTCTATAAACGTGTCGTAAAACTCGTAATACACCAGCTTGACCCTTCACAAGAAAACGTTTCACAAAATGAACAGAAGCTCTCTGTTGACATTTGTATTCGCGATTGTTGCGATCGTTATCGGTCTCGCATCCGCGCGCGAGGCGCAGTATTTTTACAACTCCGTCAGTGGCGAGGTACTGCGCGTTTGTTTTGTGTGGTGTTCTCTCTCTGCGTTTATGTTTACCCGTCGTGAATACATTCCGGATTTGATCTCTCGAGCGGCTTTTTTCCATTCTGATGTTTACGATGCGAATACTACTAAACTGACACTTTATACTCTCTCTTTTTCCACACAAATACGCATTAAACAGGCGACGTGGACGGATCCTCTCATCGCGCCTTGGATAGACGAGGAAACCGGGAAGAAATATTGGACGACCGCCGATGGGACTGCCACCTGGGAATCCCCAGGAAATTGGAAGGAAGAGTGGTCCACGGAACACAAGATGCCGTTTTACGTGAACAAGAAAACGAGCGAATCCACCTGGGATTTACCGGAAGAATTGGCCTGGGAACGCGTCAATCACGAGGTGGAGGATACTTTGTGATGTATTCTATCGCGAGAATGTGAGTGTGAGAGAGAGGGAGAGGTTGTTTTTGTAAATCTACATCTATACGTATTATATTATTATTACTCGTAAATCACACTCTGTTCTCCGCGGCGGAGGCGGATAAACCTACGTCTTTCAAATTCTGCGCGGATTGATACGCGCTTAAATGTTCCATGCTCGGGGAGACTATGAATCGATTCGCTCTCCTCGAGCGTTCCTCGTTGGACAAACTACTGTTTTCTTCGTTCAAACCACCGAGTGAGTTAAACTTGGCTTTGCTCAGCTGTTCGCTCGAGCTGAAAAACAAGTGCATGGAGATTAAAACTATGCTCACGCCAATGCAAAAGTTAATCGTGATTTGATGTCCAAAGAGGAACGCGGAGACTAAACCGGTGAATATCGTCGCCACGGTGCTGCTATATTTCTTCAAAATCGTATCCGCAAACTTAAAGAAGAAGGAACTCAACACGCCTTGCGCGGCGTTGTTGGCGACTAATAACATGGTCATCGAGTTATGTCCGGCGAATAAGCTCCCGATGTCTTGAAACCCGTTTCGCATCCAGACAATCATCAGCGCGATCGTGTTGAACATTAAACCGTACAAGTACATGAACAAATTTTGCAAGTGCACGGAGGTTTCAAAGTTCTTCTTCAGCGCGTATTCGTTATACACGGACGCTAACGACGGGACGACGATAGAACACAAGGTGTAAAAATAACACCCGAGCGATCGAGGATCACCGGGAGGATCCGTCAACCCGCCGTGCTTCGTCCCGTGCAACGGTTTACACGCCAACTGGTTCACCGTGATGCCTAAAATCAATAAGAACAACGCTTCCCACTGCAAAACGCTAAAAACTCTCCCCATGAACGCTTTCATGAGCAACGCGATCGAGAGCACTTTTAAATTCGAAAGCATTTTCACCGTCGTCGGGTGAAAATACAACTGCATGACGAATTTTATGTAGTTATTAATGGCGTACAATCCCGCGGGAACAACGAGCAACCTATTGGACCGCCACGCCAATTTCGCTTTCTTCATCGAACGCAAGTTTCTTGCCTCTTCGCCCGGTTTCCGCATCTGTTTATCACATATGTCGCGCTCGTTCGTTTCGTTTTCCTTTTCCTCCTCGTCCCCGCGGGTTTATTCTTCTTTAGGAGGATGTGGAAGAAGAGTTCCTCCAAATCGGTGTTGTGGGAATTGATCGTAAAGAACGACGATATTTGTTTCACTCATGTTTTACCGAGATTGAATGGAACGGATCTCAAATTCTTGTATGGAGTGAATGCGGAGACGAGAGCGTTGATTAAGAGATCGTCTCGTGCGGGTGATTTAAAAAAGAAGTTTAAAATAGAAGAGATGTCGTCGATATCGACTTTGGAAGTTGCGTGGGAGCATTATCCGTGGGATGATTACTGGAAAGATGAAACAGATTTCTGCTGGCAAGTTGCTAAAACGAATAAACTCGAGTTGCTCAAGTGGGCGCGAGAGGAGAAAAAGTGTAGGTGGAATGAAAGGACGATTAATGCGGCCGCAGAACAAGGTAATCTGGAAATGGTAAAGTATTGCGCTGCAAATCAGTGTCCTATCAATGAGTTGGCGTGTGAAATTGCTGCCTCAGAAGGTCATCTCGATGTACTCAAATACTTGCACCAAGAAGCGAAAGCGCCTTGGTGTTGTGGTACTGCCGCTTGGGCGGCTTTAAATGGTCATCTTCACATACTCGAATACCTTGTTGAGCGTAAGTATGATCAATTCAACAGATCTGCGTGTTTTAATGCAGCCACGCACGGCCACTTGGACTGTTTGAAGTACTTACACGAAACCGCCAAATGGCCGTGGGACTCCGAGGCCGTACGAATAGCGCACGAGAACAAACAAACCGAGTGTTTACAATACCTCCTCGACAACAACTGTCCATTACCATTTGGTTGGCGATACGAACGCGGCAAGTTACACAGTTCATAAACACGCATAAATACACACGCAAAGCTTTTAATAACGCAGACAAAAACACAGAGAGAGAGACATGAAAACTCTTCGTCTTCATCCTTCGCGTATTCTTCGCGCTCGTATTTTTCTTTCCTTTTGCCCCAAAACCTCCTCACAGTAATAAAGGACTGAAGCAAAACTCTCTCACACTTACACGCACGCTTTTGCGCTCACGATTACGCGAAAAA
>JACLAB010015672.1_pt1 | contig 17809 bp, 11 predicted proteins | sample 8027921 | NCBI WGS metagenome assembly JACLAB01 (sample SAMN15725117, study PRJNA655200) | protist metagenome | isolation source: fluorescence activated cell sorting (FACS) single amplified genomes of... | place: USA: West Boothbay Harbor, Gulf of Maine | collected 2000-07-19 | reverse complement strand
AAGATCAGACGCGCGCGTCGCATTCGTTCGGGCAGACGAACCGTCGCTCTACTGATGCAAATGATGCAGTGCTCAGTGAACGCGTCGACGACGGCGATGACGAGGCGAAACGACATCCGAGATCGACGATGGCGACGGTGAATGAGGTGGATAGAGTCCGCGTCGTCGTGCGGTTGCGACCAGGGCAAGGGAGGCGTGGGGCGGAGGCGGACGGGACGACGGTGCGAGTGCGTGAACGAAGACGAGGACGACGCGCGCAAGCGATGAGGAATGATAGTGAAAGCGAAGGCGAACGTTCGCAGACTGTGGCTTTTCGTGGACCGTGTGCAGGTGAAACTGTGACGCAGGATGCGTTCTTTGACGTGTGTGGGGTGAAGATGCTGTTGGATAGAGCGATGGAGGGGTACGCGAGCGCCGTCTTCGCATACGGGCAGACGGGAAGCGGTAAGACGTACACCATGCTCGGTCGAGCAGGAAAGCGAGGCGAGAGCGAGTCGACGGCGCGTGCGAACGACGTGAATGTCGATGCAGTTGACGGAATCATCGGGAGGTCCATCGCGTACATGTTTCAACGAGATGAGACGCTCGCCCTCCGCGTGACGCATTATGAAATTTACCAAGACAACATCATCGATTTGCTCGACAGCGAGTCAACGCAGCCTTTACACGTGCGCTGGTGTAAACACGAAGGGTTCTACGTTCCGAATCTATCTTCTCGAGAGTGTTTCGGTGCGAGCGAGACGGTTAAGTGTGTTCGAGAGGGTGCGGCGCGGCGACAGGTGCGTTCGCACAAACTCAACGCCGAGAGTTCTCGATCGCACGCCGTGCTCACCGTCAACATTAGCCGACGCAAAAGTAACGATACCGACGATGCCGGTGACAGATATGACGACGAGAATGAGGATGGAAAATCATCTTCATCGGCCACGACGACGACGACGCATCAATCGCTGGGTAAGATTACCTTTGTCGATCTCGCGGGAAGTGAACGATTGAAGCACAGCGGCAGCAGGGACAAGGGAACGTACGAGACGGGTCTCATCAATAGAAGTCTCTTCGCTCTCGGAAAAGTCATCTCGACGCTCGCAGACGAGGCGCGAGACCCAAGATCGGTGGCGTCACACGTGCCTTATCGCGACAGCAAGCTGACAAAGCTACTGATGGATTCTCTCGGAGGCCGATCGCTGACGCTCATGATTGCGTGTTGTTCGTCCAATGCGGATCACGTCGAGGAGACGATACGAACACTGCAGTACGCCGCGCGCGTGACTTCGATCGTCAACACACCCCCAGATCTTGAGGACATTCAATCTGGTCCGTGCTCCGAGGACGATTACAAGCGCACCATCGTGTCTCTAAAATCTGAGAACAAAACGCTTCGTCGCCGAATCGCGTCGCTTTCGCGCTCTGGCTCAGAAAAAACCCCATCGACACCGTCGTCATCACCCTACGACGCATTGGCGACATCGGATACGCCAAACCGCTATCGCCGCTTCTCCAATTCCGTCTACCACACCTCGAACGTCATCTCACGAGTCTCCAAAGTCGAATCACTCCTTCGAATGTACGCCGACGAGAACCGGCATTTGGAGCGCGAAAACGAAACATTACGTGGCGAACACCAATGTCTCACTCTCGAGCTCGGCGCCGCGCTTCGCGAGGTTGAAAACTTTAAATCCATCGTCCATCGTTTAGAATCTGTCTTTCTCGGGGCGTGAGTCGAACGAAATCGATCGGGACTGTAAATGCGACTTGTCGGGCAAGTTTGTAGGGTAAACAGTTCAGCACATCGTTGAATCTTCACTTCACGCCACGAACACAAGATGCCCACCGTCGTCGCCGTCACCACAGACGACGCGAAGTCCCGCACTGTCGTCGCCGACGACGGCGTTACCGAGGGCGAACTCCTCGAGATCGTCCCGCTCGGTGCAGGGAGCGAAGTTGGACGTTCGTGCGTGATCGCAAAGTTTCGCGGGAAAACTCTCATGTTTGACTGCGGCGTCCACCCGGGTTACGCCGGCATTGCGTCTCTCCCGTACTTTGACGAGGTGGATTTGTCCGAGGTGGATGCATTGCTCGTCACGCACTTCCATCTCGATCACTGCGCCGCGGTGCCGTTTCTCGTCGGGAGAACAGACTTTAACGGGAGGATCTTCATGACGCACCCGACCAAGGCGATTTATCACATGTTGATGCAAGATTTCGCTCGGTTGCTCAAAAGCGCCGACCCGAACGACGTGTTGTTCACGGAAAAAGATTTGGAAGAATCGATGAAACGGATCGAAGTGATTGATTTTCATCAAGAGGTGGATATCGATGGGATCAAAGTGACGCCGTATAGAGCGGGGCACGTGCTGGGCGCCTGCATGTTTAACGTCGACATTGGCGGATTGCGTGTGTTGTACACGGGTGATTACAGCCGAGTGGCGGATAGACACTTGCCGGCGGCGGATGTGCCAGCGATTCCGCCGCATGTGGTCATCGTGGAGAGCACGTACGGAGTGTCGCCGCACTCGCCGCGTGAAGAACGCGAGATTCGCTTCACCGAAAAAGTGCAGACAATTTTGCGTAGAGGCGGACGGGTTTTACTCCCGGTTGTCGCCCTCGGACGCGCGCAAGAGTTGCTGTTGATTTTGGAAGATTACTGGAAGCAAAATCCAGATTTGCAACGCGTGCCAATCTATCAAGCGTCCACGCTCGCTCGCAAGGCAATGACGATTTATCAGACATACATTAACGTTTTGAACTCTGACATGAAGGCGGCTTTCGAAGAAGCGAACCCGTTTGTGTTCAACCACGTCAAGCACATCAGCAAGGCGAACGATTTGGACGACGTCGGTCCATGCGTGGTACTGGCGACGCCATCGATGTTGCAATCTGGTTTGTCGCGTGAGCTCTTCGAGGCGTGGTGCGAAGATCCAAAGAATGGCGTCATTATTGCTGATTTTGCGGTGCAAGGCACGCTCGCGCGCGAAATCTTGAGCGACATTAAAAAAGTCACGGCTAGAAACGGTCAAGAGTTACAGTTGAACATGTCCGTGGATGCCATTTCCTTTAGCGCGCACGCAGATTACCCGCAGACGCAAGGTTTCCTCGACACGCTCGCGCCTCCGCACGTCATCTTGGTGCACGGCGAAGCCGGAGAGATGGGTAGATTGAAGCGCGCGCTCGACGCCAAGGCGTCTGCCGACGGGAAGCAAATGAATGTTTACACGCCGAAAAACTGCCAACCCGTCGAAATCATCCACAAGGGTGAGAGAATCGCAAAGATTACCGGCTTGTTGGCGGAGCGGGAAGTCGAGGAGGGTGATCATGTCGCCGGCGTTTTGGTTCAGAAGGATTTTGGCACCATGTTGCTTGCGCCAGACGACGTGAACAACTACACGAAGCTACGCACGTCGCTCGTGACTCAGAGACAGCTTGTTCCGTCCAAGGTTCCCATTGGCACTCTTCGATTCGCCCTCGAGGCGCTGTTTGAAGGCTTGCACAAGATTTCGACGTTGATGCCAGAGGAAGAGGAGGAAGAGGAGGAAAAGGAACATACTGACGAGGGTGCGCGGGAGCCGGCGAAGAAGAAGGCGCGAACGAAGAAGGTCAAGACGGAAGTCGCAGAGGTTGAAGCGGCTCCGGGCGAGAACAAGTTTGACGTCACCAAGGCGGATGGTTTATCCATCAACGACGGAATGGTGACGGTGCGCAAGCGCTTTGCCGACGAAGTGACGGGCGTGGAACACGTCGTCATCGAGTGGAACAGCGACCCTCTCACGGATATGATTGTCGACGCCACGCTTTCCGCCATTCTCCAGCTCGAGACCGAACCCGAGGGTTTGAAGGAAGCCGAGGAGGGTCTTCGCGACGCGATCAAGGACAAGGATACGCTCGAGGCTGAAAAGTGGCGTCTCAAGGTCGTCGCCGCGATGCTTTCGGCGCAGTTTGGTAAGACAAAGGTGAACGAAAAGAAGGGTACGATCGCTATGAATGTAGACGGGGCGGACGTCGCGATCGAGTACCGCACGAGATCCGTTATATGCGATAACGACGCGCTCAGACAACGTCTTGAATTGACCATCGGTAGAATTGACGAAGCGATCGCCGACGCGGCGTACAGCAACGTCGTGCGTTCCCTCTCAGCGAGTTCGACCAAGTTTTAGCGCCGGTCGTACTACCGCACGTACCCTGGTTGTTTGTAAAACAGTTGAATGAATACTACACATTGCGAATACTTTGTCGACCAATCGATTTCACTGAATCACGCACGCGCTCTCTTCCTCTGGCGGCTGAAGTTTCGCGCGCATCTCTTCAATCACCTCCTTGCGATCGAGCCGTTCGCGCTCCTCTTCATTCTTCTCCCCCGCGAGTTTAAACCCTTGTTTTCTAAGCTTACGCATTCGATCAGACGTGTGGGAGAAATCAGCCTCCAAATCCTCCACCAAACGCGCCTGAAGCGCCACCTCGTTGTGAATCGCCTCGCTCGTAACCTTCAGACTTCCCACCAACGTATCCAAATCATCCAACGCGTCGTCTTGTTCTCGCATTTGCTCCGATTGATGCTGAATCAGTTCCTCCGTGTCCATACTCCGCGTCTCCTTGCCTTCTCTATTCACATCGTGCGTCTTTGTCAACACCATCGTCGCCGCTCGATCGAGCCCCGGAACCTTTTCAGCCGCCCTACTCGCGCTCGCCACAAAGTCGCCGGCGACGTTGCCCACCGTCGTCGCCGCAGACGAAACACTCTTCCCGATCGCCGCCCCGAACGCGTGCACGTTCGCCGTTGCCGCGTTTACACCGATGACGCCTCCGCGATCGTTCGCGTTCGAGCCTCCTTTCGCCGCCGTCGCCGGTTCTCTGTTCAACGCTCCTCGCAACTCGCGCGCCTCGCGTTGAAACGCAGTCAGCGTTTCCTCCCTCGCTCGAATATCCTCGTCGTTCTCGGCCCCTTCCCCGACGCAATCCTCCAGTACGTCCAAGAGGTCATCGAGACGGTTCAATTTCCGTCGCGTCACCGCCACGCGTCGCGCGCGATCGGCATCAGCAGACGACATTGACGTCGCTGACGATGAGGCTTTGGTGTTGCCGTGCGCATCTTCACCGTTAAATCCGTTCGTCGCATCAGCGCGAAGCTCATTGAGTAGTTGACGCGTGGCGCGAAGTTTCGTCGTCCAGACGTCCGACATGTTGGCTCTCTTCACCGTCCGGCCGTCCGGCCGTCTGTCGCGGCGCGAGACGTAATGTCGTCACTTTCCTTCGCAACAAGATGAAGTCAGCAGCAGCGGCAGCAACTCCATCCGTCTCGACGTCGCGCGAGCGCGTCGGACACGGCGAACGCGCATCGAGACGACCGCGCGTATCCGCTACGACGTCGTCGCGTCGACGCGGGGACGCGACGCGGGCGCACGGAGAAGGCAAAGGCGGACGAAGAGCATTTCTCTCAGCCGCGACCGTGTCGCTCGCGTTGGGTGCGCCATCCTTCGTCGTCGTCGGTGACGGCCGAGACGGTGTCGCGGCGGCGCGAACCGAGTTGCTGAGCGAACGGTTGAGTGAGAAAAAGTTTCCAAAGCAAGTCTTCGCGAGCTCGCGTCCTGGGACGATGACGTATCCGGGATGGTTGGAGGGCGAGTGGCTGACGACGACGGATTTCGCGGGGTACGAGTTTCCGTCGAAATTGATCGATAAAGGGAGCCTGACGCGAGAGGCGACGACGCCGGGGTTTCAAAAGTTGTCTTTGGCGTACGTGCCTGACGTTGGGCGGGATACGACGAGGTATCGGATGCGGTTCACGAGGGGCGGGAAGCGCGAGAATCCCGTGACAGAGGATAGAGTGTTCAATTTGACGGAGATAATAAATGCGTATATCGGTGAGGACGCAGTGGAGGAGGTGGAATACGACGGGTCAAAGGATCCAAATCGGGCGACAATTCGCTTGAAGCATGGGGTGTCAAACAACGCGGAGAGGATTGAATTATTTACCAACGCGCGCGAATCAGAGACGAGACAATCCGACCAGACGTTCTTCGCGAGCGAAACCTTGAGGCAGGTAACGCTGGGGTATTCGACCTCTTACGGTGTTGCTCGCATGGTCCCTACGGATTACACTCACGTTTGGACGTACACGCCGTTGCCAGATGTCGACAGCGGTTCGGTGGACGAACAACGCGTCGGCCAGACGGATTCAAAGGTTGTCAACAGAGTCAAGGTGACGCTTTCGACGGCTGGTTATTTGCAGCCGAACGATGCGCTCAAGTACACCGCTCGGCCGACGTCGCAGAACGGTGTCCCATCGGCACCGGTGCCGCAGGTTGGCGCCGCATCGGCGCTTGCGTTTGAGCCCGTCGTGTTGTACTCGCATGTCATGCTTTTAGAGCGCGTCGGATGCGTCCCGTGAGACGCGCCGTCGCCGTCAGCCAATCGTGTATCACCAGTTTCGTACCTAGTATTGTTTTATTTCACTTGCGCATCGATTTCGTTTCGCCTCGTGTCGTTTCGATCGCATTTACGCGTTCCCGTACGCTACTCCGAGCGGGTTGGTTACAGTTGAGAGAACGACTGAGTCTTTAAGACAGCACTCCAACGTCTACCGCGCCAAGAGTACGCCGCAGACCGCGACGGGCATTCGCGAGATTCATCTCGCAATGTCCGAAGCCGACGACGGGTTCACGTTCCCGTCCCCGGAGCCCGAACCAGGGCGCGCGGACGAGACGCCGTCGCCCTCGCGACCGTTTGCGTCGTCGAGCTTTCCAACGACTGGTGTCTTTTCAGGGAATGCCCGCGACGTCACCGTCATCACGCTCGGTGTCGCCGTCATCGCGTCCGCGTGCACGTGTTGGATGCTCCAGGTGCTCGCGTATTTACTGCGACCGCTGGTGACGGCGACCGGCGCGGCGTTGCTGCTTCGACCGTTGGTGGACTTCGTCAGCGATTCAAAGTATCAAAAGGTTGTGCTGCGGAGAAGCAAGCTTCGGTTCTGCTGCAGCCGCAACGTGATCGTCACGATTCCCAGAATTGTCGCGATTTTGTTCGCTCTCTGTGTCGTGTGTGGGGTATTCGGGACGCTCATCTGGGCCATGTATCTGGGTAGAATGTACGTCGTGGTGCACTGGCAGGACCCGGAGTGGATTGCCGGTTTCAACACGCGCATCAGCGAGATTGGTAGAAGCGTGAGCGACTTGGCGACGAGAGTTTTCCGAAAAGATGACGTCGCGGAGAAGGCGTGGGAGCGCTTGCAGCACAACGCAGAGAATGTGTTGAGAGATGAACAGTTTTGGGAGACGCTTGGAGCAGGCGTTTTTCACTACATTCAGGATGTCATGCTCATGCTTTTTTACACGTTGTTTTTGCTCGCGCCGCGACGAGAGGCGACGCGTCCGCGTTCGTTAGTGGCTAGACGCATTCAAAAGGCGACGAGGCGGTTCGTGAGCATAATGGTTCAGATTGCCATGGTGCGCGCGCTCCTCGTCGGTTCGCTTCTTGGTTCTTGCGGAGTACCGTGGGCGCTGGCAATCGCGGTGGCCATCATCTCGTTCTGGCTTTTTTTCATTCCAACGCTCGGTTCGATTGTCGCTTCTCTTCTTCCGTTGCCCATGATTGTCCTCCTGCCGGGTTTGTCGGAGAAACAGCGCATCACGGGGGCGTTGATTCCAAACTTTGTATCTTTTCTAGTTGGGGATTTGATCGGACCAGTCGTGTATCGAAAGGGTCTCGACCTGAACGAGGTGACGGTTCTCCTCGCGCTCGTGTTTTGGTATTCCGTGTGGGGCGCAGCTGGCGCCGTTCTCGGCGTACCTCTCACATGTGCGCTTAAGATTGTTCTGGAGGAAATGCCGCACGAAGGCGCGCACGCTCTCGCTTCCATGATGGCGCCTCCGCAGTCGCGAGAGTCAGTCGACGATGACTTAGAATCACCCGTGCATGTCCGCGTCCCAATGACGCTTTCATTCATCGCTTGGGTCCAGCGTGTCGGCGCTAGACTTTTCAAAGCTCGCGATACGCAACGAAGAGATAGGCGTGACGAAGAGGCACTGCTACGCGATGAATCAGTTTCCGAAGCGTGAAACGCGGATGGCGCATGGTTAATCGGACGCGAATGTGATGTATAAAATCTGTAGCTATCATTTACATTAGTTGTAACCTCACCGAGATTCACTTTGTTCACCGCTCGAAACAGTACGTCTTCAAAGTTTCAGAAATTTGTTCAATTCGGAAAGGCTTGGTGAGATATGCCGTAAAGCCTGCTCCGATGCACTCTTGTCGACTTTCCTCCACTGCGTCGGCAGTCACAGCGACGATTGGAACCTTACTCTCCGGGTATGCTTCTCGAAGGCGTTTGACACACTCAACACCGCCCATTCCAGGCATGTGAACATCCATGAGAACGATGGAAAACGCATCGAGTCTATCGTCTTCCTCTGCGACACGCGCGAGCGCCTCCACTCCATCCTTTGCCACGGTGATATCCGTGTGTCCCAGGCGACTCAAAACCGCCTTTGCCACCTTCATATTCACCGGATGATCCTCAGCGATGAGGATGCGCAATTTCATATTTGGCGCCTCGTGTGGGGTTTCTTCGAGCTTTGGTGTCTCCGTTTGCGAACGAAGTGAGACGGCTGTATCAGTTGTATCAGCATGATGCGCCTTTGCGTGGAGGACGTTAACGAGAGCACGACGCAAGCGGTTGTGTCGTATCGGTCGAGAGATTTCGTTGACAGCGATGAGATTAGAGAAGAAGTTTCTCACGGCGGCCCCCTTGGCCGAGTCGATCGTCGTCTCGGAGGGCTCGGCGCTCTCTTGAGCCCAATGACACCTGGGATCAGATGTATCGAAAGTCGTCTGCTGAATGTGCGGCCAGTTTGAGACGATGAAAGGAGGTAATTTACTCACGTCAGACGAGTGTGCACCACTCGATGCGATGCTTTGAGTGTTACCTCGGCCCGTACTTGCGTCTATGAGTCCCCTGTCTTTCGCCCAATCGTACACCAACTCGATGAGATTCTTGCTGAGCTCGGCAATGACGGCAACTTCAGACACTTCTTGATCATTGTCCATTGTCGTCGTCATGTATTTGACGAGCTGAGCTGCATTCACAAACACGGTAACATCGAGACCCCATCGCTTGAGTACAGCAGTCAAAGTACTACGAAGCATGTCAGATTCATCAAACAGCACAACCTTTAGTTTTTGACCCTTCTTTCCGTGCATCGCGGCAAACTCTTCGCTGAGATCTCGCTCAAGCTCGGCGAGTGCATGCGCACCCTTCTCGAGCGTCCTACCCCCGCGAGAGAGTTTACCAATAGTCATCAAGTCATCCGGAACACTCTTGCACTTGATACAAAAGTGGAAAGTTGATCCTTGACCGAGACCTTTACTCTCCGCCCACATGGTGCCTCCCATGGCTTCGCAAAGCTTGCGAGAAATGGCGAGACCGAGCCCCGTGCCGTCATACTTGCGTGTGGACGATGTGTCGACTTGCTGGAAAGATTGGAAAATATCCTTGATTGTCTTCTCATCCAGACCAACGCCAGTGTCCTTGACGTAAAAGTGCAAAAACCAGGTGTCTTCTTCATCTCCATCCTTCGCTCCATTCTTCTCACTGTCGTTGATGGTTCGTTCAGTCTTGCCTGCGAAATGCGGGCACATGTGTAGGAAACAATTCAACGGCGCGAGCCAGTCCTTCTGAGTCGAGGCCAAAGAGCCGGCTGAGTAGTTCCTGACCAGTTGGGCAACGTGTTCCTCTTCACCTTCCTCCTTGAAGGCGAGACGCGCCGCTTCGGTAGCGTCAGCTCGGCCGAGATATAATCGAATCATAATGTTGCCCGAATCTGTAAACTTGATGGCGTTTCCGATGGAGTTCAGTAGCACCTGCTGCAAGCGCATCGAATCACCGAGGACAGTCTTTGGCACGCCTGAATCGACGTGGTATCCAATATTGAGCTTTTTCTTGGCGGCGTGCATCGACGTAATCTCCAGCACGTTGCATATGACAACTTCTGGGTGGAAAGGCTCAGACTGGAGCACGAGCTTATCCGCTTCGACTCGGCTGAAATCCAGAATGTCGCTAATGAGGGCCGTCAAGGTCTCCCCGCTCGCGCGTACCGTGGAAACGTATTCTCTTTGCAAACGATCGAGGTTCGTGTCCTCCAGGAGTTGGCCAACAGCGATGAGACCGTTCAAAGGCGTACGGATCTCGTGCGACATGTGGGCGAGGAAGCGTGACTTGGCCTCGGTGGCTGCTTCGGCTCTCGCCACCTGCTTAAGCGCGCGAAGTTCATCGTCGCGGCGTTTGAACAACTCGGTGACGTCAGACTGAATACCGACGTAGTAGATCACTTTGCCTTCCGGATCGCGAATCGGCGTTAGCGACAACTGGTTCATGAATTCCTCCCCAGTCTTCTTGTAGTTTTTCAGCACGACGGTGACGGGTTCTCCTTTGGACGTCGCTTCCCGCAACTTCGCCAGCTCTTTCTGATCGGTTCCTGGCCCTTGTAAAAATCGACAATTATTGCCGACGGTCTCCTGGACGCTGTAACCCGTCATGATCTCAAAGCCAATGTTTGCGTAAATGAGAGGTTGGTCCGCCTGCGTAAAATCCGCGATCGTAATACCCTCAGCGCACGAATCCATGGCAAGCTCCTTCACCGCAATCTGTTTTTGAATCGACGACGCCCCCTTACATTGTCTGTACAAAGCTCTGAGCGATGCTAATTCGTTCTCCAGTCGCTTCGTCTTGGATCGCTCCGATTTCAGAGCGTTCTCCAACGCCCCTCGCGATTCCTGCGAGCACTCAACGTTGGCGTTATCGTCAACGTCGTACGTCGCGGCATCCTCGACCGCTCGTCTATTCACGCGCGAGAAAAAGAAACGTTCGTATTTTTCACAATCAGTCTCCCGTGCATTCGTTCGCGTTCGCATCCCCGCGTCTCGTTCCCGCGTCCTCGCGCCCCGCCCTTGCGTTTGTCCTAACCCCAGCGAGCGTCCATCTTATGCCCTCGCTTCGTCTCGTCATCGCCGCATTCGCACCTCTTCAACCCCACGCCTCCATCCGTCACGATAGCTTCCACCATCGGCGCATCGTTCGCCGTTTCCGCGTCCCCGGCATCCGGTTTCCGGCCGTATCCAAACGGGCAAGACATTTATTTCGTCACGTGGAACGGAACGGAGCGAGACGAAATGAAATGAAATGAAATGAAATGAAATGAAACGCGCACGCGCACGCCCGGACGTCAGCGTCCGCGAAGAACCACGCGGTGTGTGCACCCGTTGCCGTGGACCCGTGTCCTCTCTCGCCGGCGTCTTCGCGGCGTCGGCGGGTGACGCGGGGCGACGTTTCGTGACCTCGATAAGGAGCCTTGTCGCTTTTCGAGCTGCCCGGGTTTGGATTATCATTATCCTCGTCGAGTCGAGTCGAGTCGGATTGGAAGAAATGTCGGCGAGACGCTTCGGGCGAGTCGAGGAGTGGGAACGAACGAATGAGATGAAAAGCATTCTATGGGATGGGTGCGTACACGCGAGTCTCTGTCTATGGTGGGCTACGCCGCAGCATCGACGGACGAGTCGAGGCGCCGGGGCGTCAACGACTCTTGCCGAGCCGATGGTACTTTATGGAATCGACACCTTCGCGCCCGGTGAGTTTTATCCGAGACTTGTGAGCGTTGGTGTGGATTCTTCGCTTCGCTTCGCGGTCGTACATGAGCACGGCGCCGGTGACGGCGACGTTGTACGACGCGCTGCGCTCTCCACACGTGGGAAGCGCAACGTGATGTCGGCACGCGCGCAGCATGGTGGTGTTCAATCCGTTATCTTCGCTGCCGAGGATGTACACCGCCGCACGTGGGTGCTCAAATTCTTCTAGCGGTGTGCCGCCCATCTCGACGCCGACCCACACGGCGCTCACTGGTGACTTTTCTGCGAATTCGTTCCAATCCTTAAACTCAAACGCCGGTATCTGCGTCCAACTCTTCGCAGTATCCGTCGCCTCCTTCTTGAAGCGGTCTCCGATGACAAAGACAAAGCTCGCACCGAGTTGATACGCGCTCCGCCAGAGCGTTCCGAGGTTTGCCATCGTCTTGCAGTTGTAAATTCCAATGCCAAAGAAACCATCTTGGGCGCCGGGCGGCGGCGTCAAGAGAGTCGAAGCCGCCGACGCGTCCAACACGTGCTCGAACGGCGGAAGCTCGGACGTCGACGCCCGAGGCTCGGGCTTACGCTCGATCGAAAATTCACATCGAACCAACTCGCCGTCTCGCACCGTCGTCCAGCACTCAGGCGATGGACACTCGCCGTCAGAGAGTCGTCTCCAACCGCCGACGAGGTCGTCGTACACTCTCACGTCGAAACGCGCGAAATCGACGCCATCGGCGGCGAGCGCGGAGATCACATCGACTCCGACGGTATCGCCTTCGCCGAGGTCGATGACACGGCCGCTTTTTGGCGTGCCGCCAGGGAAAATGTAGCGGAGTACACGTCGCATATGGCGAGGCTAAAAGTGGTGCGCGTTGGCTCTGAAACGTGGAACTTTGTTTGGACGAGGAATATGGGCGTTGGTAAGCACTCATCTGAAGTCGAATTTAATATAGTACTAAGGTGTGATCGCGGTCGCGTCGGTCGATGGCGCGTTGAAGGCTTCCTACTAAAGGTCAATCACTCGGCTGAGCTTGGAAACCGAGTTGAGCACTCGGTCGCCATCCTTGATGATTGACTGGTAAAGCGCGTTCTTGACGTCCGGTCTGTTGGTTTGCAAGACGCCCGAAACCTTGTCAATCTTGCAGTTGAGGCGGCCGTCGACGATGAAGTGAGAGAGCTCCCGATCGATGAAGTCTTCGCTGACGTTGAAGCTGTCCGCCATGCTCTTTACCGTCACGCTCTTGTAGCTCTGAAGGTACTGCGCGTAGGCGACGACGCGAACTTCTCTGAGGAAATACCTATAGTGCGGGTTCAACCAAACAGACTTTTCAATCTCCGACGCAACAATCGGAAAGGCTTGCATGAAAGTCTTGTAATCGCACCGATGGAGCGAGTTCAAGAAATCGCCCAACCCCGGCAAACGGTTGAGTACGCTCAAAACCTCGGGCGAATCAATCACCTTGGCTTTCAACTCGGTTCGCGGGAGGGACACAATGGCAGAGACTACGGTGAGGAACACAAACGAGTCGTAGGAGACCAACTCGTACGACGTAAAGGTGCTCAGCGAATCCAAAAACAGTTTGGTCGCCGTCGCGAAATCGCGCGTCGCCGCCGCGTGCAAGCCCTCGTACACCTTCAAGCGGTTTTTACGCTCCCAATCGCCACCGCCCGGTTGTTCAAGCAATTCTTTAATCTTCGCTATCAACTTCTTCACCTCGTTCAACTCCAACCTCGAGAATCTCAAGCGCATCATCGCGAACGCCCCGTCCATCTTCTGTCCGACGGACGCCGTCTTCCTCTCCGTCTCCTCATACGCCGCGTAACACTCATCCAACTCACCAACCGCACCGTAAAACTTTGCCTTCTCAAACATCGCGTCCCGAATCTCCACATCACCGAGATTCTCTACCGCGTCTGCGATCTTCGCGTCGATCTCGGCTAATCGCTTTTGATTCTCCTCCCGCATCTTCGCCACCTTCGCATCGTCCGCCATCCACCCGAACCGCTCCGCCAGTTCCGTGTACGCGTTAACCATATTGCGTTTTTCAACCTGATCCACCACTCGCGTCTTTTCCTTCTCCCCGCGCGTGAGTTCATAGTCAAAGATCATCTGCGCCAACGCCACATCATCATCCATCTTCGTGTCGACGACCGGCGCGCCCTCTTCCTCCCCTTCCGCGGGCGGCGTTTCCGTCATCTCCACATCCTCCTTCGTCATCCCGTCCGTTCGTCCGTGCCTCCGTCGCAAAGTTGCAAAGTCGTTCCGTCGTGGACGCGCCGTTGTGAGAAACCACGTGGAGTCGAATCCCAGTGAAAACGGTCGCCAAAAAGAGCAGTCAGTCAGTCAGTCAGTCAGTCAGTCTTTGCTCTTCACGACCCCGCGCGCGCGTCGACGGACGAACAGGTGGGGATGTCGAGCGATTGTGACGGTGTGCGCGCGGTGACGCCGTCGATGGAGGGGCGACGAGATGCGCGATGCGAAGAGGACGCTGAGGGTGAAGAGGCGGGCGAGCGGGCGGCTGAAAAAGTGCTCGGGCGTAGAGATTCGACGACGGTGGAGTACGAAGAGGAGGAGATAGAAGACGATGATGCGGGATTGTCTTGTTCGTCGAGCGAATCGTCGAGCGAATCGTCGTCGTCGAGCGAATCGTCGTCGTCGAGCGAGGGGTACGGGTTCGGGAGAGAGTCGAGCGAGATGTTGGCGCTCATGGAACGACTGGCGGTGCAGAGACTTGGGGTGTCTTCGAGCGAGCTGCGTGAAGCGACGATCGAGCCGGTGCTGGATTCTTTCGATTTGAAGGGTGTCGCGGAGTATATTAAGAGCGGACGGGCGAAGAATGTCGTCGTGATGACGGGGGCTGGGATTAGTGTGAGCGCGGGTATTCCGGATTTTAGAAGCGAGAGCGGGTTGTATTCTCGGCTGGGGGAGTATGATTTGCCGTATCCACAAGCCATCTTTGAGTTGAGCTACTTTAGGGAGAAGCCAGAGCCGTTTTACAAGCTCTCAAGTGATTTGTTTCCGGGAAAGTACGCGCCGACGCCGACGCATCACTTTGTCAAACTGTTGCACGATCGTGGCGTTTTGCGGCGATGCTTTACGCAAAATATTGATTCGCTCGAGTGCGCGACTGGTCTTCCGGTGGATAAAGTCGTGGCTGCGCATGGGAACTTTGATGCCGCGCACTGTCTCAACGGCCACGAAGCGGACAGGGACGTTGTGGAGAAGGCGTGTCGGGTTGGAAAGCCAATGCGATGCGCGAAATGCGGCGAATATGTCAAACCAGACATCGTCTTCTTTGGCGAGAATCTCCCAGAGCGCTTCTACGACTGCGCGCAGGAAGATTTCCAGCACTGCGATTTGCTCATCGTCATTGGCACGTCGCTCGTCGTGCATCCTTTCGCGGGTCTGATTGAACGTCCTCAAGAACACGTTCCGCGGTTGCTCATTAATTTAGAGCGCGCCGGCGAGGCGCCGAATTCAGAGATAACTCGCTTGTATAGGCTTGCCGGTTTGGGTCGAGGAACGGGATTCAATTTCGACGAAGAAACGAATTACCGTGACGCTTTACACCTAGGCAAGTGTGACGAAGCCGTTTTCGAGTTATGCGAGCTCCTGGGTTGGAAGTCTGACTTGGAGGCGCTCATAGCGAACTGTTCCATCAAGAGAAATTTGTAACACTCATTCTTTATTCGTACGTATCGCTAGGTTTACTGTGGCTTATCTAATGTTGTTGCGTCTATCAAGCGAGCGGGCTAATCAGCCGCGTGTTCAGGCGTATCGGGTTGCTCAGGTTGCGTATCATCACCCACAAAGTTGAGCGCTTCGGTGAGATCAACTTGTTGCACCGTACTCACCTTGTGGGAGTGAGAGACGCCCTGAATGCAAGTGGCTTCCTTGACGATTTCCGGACGGAATGTGGTCGCGATGAACTGCGTCTTGTTGTTCGCCTGAGATTTAATCATGTGAGCAACCGCAGTTCTATATTGTGGATCGAGTGCAGCATCGATTTCATCAAAGAGGTAAAACGGCATTGGGTCGCAGCGCTGAATAGAGAAAATCAGCGCGACGGCGACAACCGTCTTTTGACCACCTGAGAGTTGGTTCATCTGCATCGTCTCACCTTGCCCGAAGCTCACCTTGATCTTGACACCGCTATACTTTTCACTGAAACTAGATTGAGCCGCCGGTGCGGGCGCCTCTTCACCTTCATTTTCAGGATCGCGAGCGGCAACGCGCTTACGTTGCATGACGAGCTCACCACGACCACCTGGGACGAGGCGATGGAAGACATCCTTAAAGTTCATACTGACTTGCTTGAATGTACGCTCGATAGCTTCATCCTTCTTACGATCCAAATTGTCGATGAGCTCCATGATCTTATCGTACTCCTTACGCTCAGCCGCACGTCTTCCTTCATACTCCTCGCGCTGCTCGGTGAATTGCTGATACTGATCGAGTGCCTTCTTGTTCACGTGACCAAGCTTTGAAAGTTGTTTGTTCGTTTTAGCAAGAAGCTTGTGTAGCGACGAAACAGATTCACCACGGTATCGATCGAAAGCGTCCGATGGTAATGATCCGAGTTCACGAATCTTCTTTTGCAAACGCTCGCGAGTCTGAGAGTGCATTGCGCTCTTCGACATGAGAGTCTCCATCAATTTCTCACGGTCCGAGATGCTAGTCTTCATCGTGTCTTGCAGTCTGCGGAGCTTGTCAATTTCTTCGCGAGCTGTTTCAATGCTTGCCTGTGCAGTACGAAGCTTGTCGGCGATGCCGTCATAGCCCTTGCGGGTAATCGCTTCGTCATTTTGCGTCGACTTCAAAACGCCCTCGAGCTTTGCAAGTTGTGCGCGCAAACTATTCATGTCGAGTTCGCCGGAAGTGATGGCGATTCTCTTAGCGTGACGGTTCAAGTTCGTCTCTAAAGCTGTTTGCAACTCGCTCAACTCAGTGTAGACAGTCAAACGACGCGCAGCAATCTCAACCTTGTCTCGCTTGAGAGAGTTGATGCGAACGGTAAGTTCTTCAAGTTCCTTCATCTCAGCAGCGCTCAGTGTGGCATCGAGCGCCGTGCCGATTTCAGCCTCCATGTCAGCGATACTGATGTCCAGCTGTTCTATGTCCGCCTTGATGGTGACCATACTCTTTTCAGTTTGCTCGATGAGCGAAGTGGCCCGAGCTCCCGTGTTGCCGTAATGTTTGAGTTCATTCTTCAAGCGTTCGACGCGCTGCGCGCTGTGACGGCGGTTCGCTTCAAGGCGGCTAATGTCGCCCAAAACAGTAGACATTTTCTGTTCAGCAGTCTGAAGTGACTTTTTGACGTCGGTGCTATTCTTCTTGAGTTCATTGCGGTTAATGTTGAGCTCGCGAAGAGCGCGCATCGCGGCAATCCTGCTTCTGCTCGAGTCTTGATAACCACCACTCATGGAACCCTTGTTACTCACAGTGTCGCCGTCCATCGTGACGCAGTTGAGTTGCGTGGACAGCGCCTTCGCGACAGCCACGTCAATGTTACGGCAAATGAGAACTCGTGCAAACACTTGTTTGAAAGCTGGATCAAACTTGGCGTCGTACTTGAGTTTCGAAAGAAGCGGGAAGGCATCAGTGCCATCCGGATACGTGACGTTTGGCGCCGTCATGCGGTTGAGCGGTAGGAAGGTGACACGACCACCCTTCTCCTTGTTCAAGTACTCGATGATGCGGCTACCGATATCGTCGTGATCGACGACGATGTGGAAGAGTTGGTTACCCGCACTCGCCTCGATGGCGCTGTGGAAGCGCTCGTCAGTCTCCATGAGCTCAATGAGCGGGCCATGGACACCTTCGATACCGTGCTCTTTGACAATGCGCTGGACAGCCGCCATACCACGCCGCAAGTCTCTCGGCATGGAGAACTCGAGTTGCTTGTCGCGTTTCTTCACTTCCTCCTCGAAGGACGCCAAAGAGTTGTCGAGCTCGTTGTCCTTACGCTGGAGGTCCTTGCGTTCGTTCTGCGCGTCATTTCTTTCCTTCATCGTCTTTTGATACTCGGATTCGAAATCAGCGAGCTTTGTTTCTTCCGCAATGAGATCAGTTTCCATGTTGGTGCGATCCTTTTCATCGTTCGATTGAGCAGTTTTAATCTCGACCAAGTCCTTCTCGAGAGTTTCAATATCCTTTTGCTTCTGCTTGCGAGTCTTCTTCATATCCGTGATCTGG
>JACLAB010005063.1_pt1 | contig 17814 bp, 6 predicted proteins | sample 8027921 | NCBI WGS metagenome assembly JACLAB01 (sample SAMN15725117, study PRJNA655200) | protist metagenome | isolation source: fluorescence activated cell sorting (FACS) single amplified genomes of... | place: USA: West Boothbay Harbor, Gulf of Maine | collected 2000-07-19 | reverse complement strand
GCAGCTCGAGCGGTCGGCGAGAAGCGCCGCGGAGGAAAACATATTACATCACAGAATGAAGCGACTTGAGGCGTGTCGACGGGCGAGAGATTTGTTGGTGCTGGAAGCAGAGGCGAACGCACGGTCGCGAATCGGACAACTCTCCTCGCAGCGGTCCGTCAAGACGGAGATGGCGTCGACGGGCGCGCTCTACGATTCCAGCGGGCGACTGGGCAACTTTCAGGATCCTGGATACGCTTTCGATACCGATCACAAGGGTTATGCGCTACATGAGGCGATGCGCAAGATGATGGAGACTGAGGGGTTAGATGCGATCGGTCGTTCCGCTCACGTGAGTGTCGAATCTGACCCACTGAACCAACTCGCCTCTCAGGTGACCGCCGCGCAAGAGCGTTTCGTGCGACGGCCACATCGCAGCAAAAAGCAGCAACCAGGCAGATCCCCGGAAGAGACAGCATTAATTGAATTCGTCATGGGCAATCCGGCACTTGAGGTAATGGCTTCGTTGACCGCGCGATTGCGCCGGCAGAGGGAATCGAGGAATCCGACGCTTGAGCACGCCGACGACGCGAACGACGAAGTCGACATCGATGAGGACGACGTGAAGCAAATCGCTTGGATCGTAAACACTGAAAGTCCAGCGTATTCCATCGATGTCTGTCCAAGTGACTCAACGGTGCGAGTTCCAGATGTCTTGATAGCGGAACGCACTCGTCAAGAAGCCACCGCTCCCCGCGAGCCCGTCACGGCTCTGTTCCCGCTAAATTTGTCGAAATTTGTTACGTATAGCTTGTAAAACCACTTGTAGTACCACGTGGAGTACCGCGCGACGCAACTTCCCTCCGCCACTTGTGCCTTCGATTTCCTGCGAGTTCGCCGTCTCGGGGTCGCGGAAGGGTCCAAACCCTTCGTCAGGCGGCTGGCTCGCCCGCGCGCGTTCTCAGACGTCGGCGCGCGACCTCTCACGAGCCAAAGAGTGAAACGCGCGAGAGACCACCGAGTCAGTCGCCATGGGTAAAACTCCCGCGCAAGAGAACCGCCTGCGCGCGAAGAAACAAGGCCAGTCCCACGAAGACGTCAAGAAAGAGCAAGCCGCCGACGCGCGAAAGATCAAGGAGCTCGCGAACAAAGACGCGACGTTCGGGATGACGAAGGGAGCGGGGATGAATCGTAAGCATGAAGTTGCCATGCAGCGGTTGCGGGACATGAATGACCCGACGACGGAGCTCGGGAAGGCGACGCTCAGGGCGGCGAAGAAGAAGGCCAAGGAGCAGCAAGAGTTTTTGTTGCGAACGAAGGGCATAGACGTGAAACAACCAGAATTACAGCCAGGGGTGGACCCGAAGACGGTGCTTTGTGAGTTCTTCAAGCACGGATGCTGCGCGAAGACGGCGGACAAGTGCAAGTACTCGCACCAGTTGGATATCGCGACGCGGCAGCAGAAGCGAAGCGTGTTCGAGTTGCCGAGCGAGGACTCTATCGAGATGTGGGATCAGAAAAAGCTCGAAGCTGTCATCGCGCGAAAACACGGGCAGGAAGCGAACACAAATAATGAAACCACGATCGTCTGTAAGCACTTCTTGGATGCGGTCGAGAAGAAGCTTTACGGATGGTTTTGGCACTGCCCGGGCGGTGCGGACTGCAAGTACAAGCACAAGCTACCGCCGGGTTTCGTGTTCAAGAGCGAGCTTCGCGAGAGATTACTCGAGGAAGCTCGCGCGCGAAAGACCGATCAAGACATCCTTCGCGAGAAACTTATCGCGCTGAAGAAGAGCGGGAAGAATACGACGCCGATGACGCTGGATGTGTATTTGGAGTGGAAGAAGGAACGCGTCGACAAAATCAAAGCCACTGTGGAGGCTTCACGGGAGGAGCGCATCAAGAACAACTTGCTTACGGGGCGTGAGATTATTGAGCAGCAGCAGGGTGGCGTTGAGGCGGCGGTCGATGCCGGTGCGAGCGCCGGGGACGACGAAATCGCTCGATTGATGAAGGCGCGCAGAGAGGCGGACGAGGAGGCAGAGCGCAAAGCCGCTGAAGAAGCTGCTGAAAACCTCGCTCGCGCCAAGAACTTAGGTGATCTTTACAACATAGAGATGTTGCCAGATGAGACCGATGACTTCGCTGATCTTGAAGAGGAAGAAGACAACTTCGAACCGCCAGAGGGTTGGACTCCGGACGCTGTCGCTCCGGATGGCAACGATGGTCAAGAGAAAGCTGTAGCAGTGGAATCGGCAGAAGAATCGGAACTCAACGAGAAGAAGGCTCGTCGAGAAGCCGAGCTCAAGGCTTTGGAAGAGGAGGGTATCAAGCTCGTCCAAAAGTCGACGAGAAAGGACAAAGAGGAAGAGCTATTCAAGCCTGCGGTCGAGATCCCGGACGAGGCGTTAGGCGATGGCGAGATGGATCCGAAGAAGCTCGGTGAAATGATCGCGGCGAAGCGCGCAGCCGAGGAAGCTGAGAGAACTAAACATCTTGTCGAGATGGCAGAGGAAAGGGAGCGAAAAGAGGCCGCAAAAGCGGCAAAGAAGGCCGAAAGGGAAGCCGCGCGAGCGGCGAAGAAGAAGAAGAAGAAGGGTGACGACGACGAAAACGACGACGTGACGACCATCGAGGCAGCCCTTGGCAAAGTTGAGCTCGAAGAGACAGGTGCATCGATGAAACGCATGAGTACTGGTGTGTTGGCTTCTCGTCCCACCGCACGAGATATCAAGATTATCAACTTCTCCATGGGTATGGGTGGTCGCGAGCTCATCAAGGACTGCGACATCGAAATCACTATCGGAAGAAGATACGGTTTGCTCGGTCAGAATGGCTGCGGTAAAACGAACTTTCTCGAGTGCCTGGCTCGCCGCGAAGTCCCAATCCCGGATCACATTGATTTGTATCACTTGCGTGAAGAAGCTCTTCCGAGCGACCGATCGGCAATTCAAACCGTCATCGATGAAGTTCAAGCTGAGATGGAACGTCTAAACAAATTTGAACAGCACATTCTCGAAACTACCGGCCCAGATGACGAACGTTTGGAGCTCATTTACGACCGATTGGAAGAGATCGATCCGACTACGTTCGAAGCGCGTGCATCTGAGCTTCTACACTCACTCGGTTTCTCACAAACCATGATTCACCGCCCAACGGCGGACATGTCTGGTGGCTGGCGGATGCGCGTCGCGCTTGCCAAGGCGTTGTTTGCCCAGCCCACTCTTTTGCTGTTGGATGAGCCGACGAATCACTTGGATCTTGAAGCGTGCGTGTGGCTCGAACACTACTTGGGACAGTACAAAAAGTGTCTCATAATCGTTTCTCACTCGCAAGATTTCTTGAATGGCGTCTGCACGCACATCATTTGGTTGACGCAGCAAAAGCTTACGTACTACACCGGTAACTACGATACATTCCAGAAAACCGTGAACGAAAACAATATTGTACAGCAAAAGAAGTACGAAAAAGAGCAAGCCGACATCGCACACTTGCAAGAATTCATCCGCTCGTGCGGTACGTACTCAAACATGCGCAAACAAGCCGAATCAAAGCAAAAAATTATCGACAAGATGATGGCCGCAGGTCTTACACCGCCGGTCGCCAAAGAGCATGATTTCAAGTTCGACTTCCCCGAGTGTCAAAAAGTTCCGCCTCCCGTGCTTCCGTTCACGAACGTGTCGTTCGCGTACAATGGTAAGAAGGAGGACTACTTGTACGAAGGGTTGGAGCTCGGCGTCGATTGCGACAGCCGTATCGCGTTGGTGGGCCCGAATGGGGCCGGTAAATCCACGCTTTTGAAGCTCATGACTGGTGAACTTTCGCCGAGTGTCGGCACAGTCGATAGACACCCAGCTTTGAGCATCGGCAAGTATCATCAGCACTCAGTCGACGTGCTTAACAAGGAGATGACCCCGCTGGAATTTTTCATGGCTGAATATCCCAATACCCTCAAATTCAAGCGTGAGATGGAAGAGTGGCGCGCTTACTTGGGGCGCTACGGCGTCAGTGGTCGTATGCAGACGCAGAAGATTGGCGAGTTGTCGGAAGGTCAGCAGTCCCGTCTCGTGTTTGCCATGATTTGTATGCAGCGTCCGAACTTGCTGCTTCTCGATGAGCCGACGAACCACTTGGATTTGGAAGCGATCGATGCGCTCGCCGAAGCCATCAAGCGATACAACGGGGGGCTTGTGCTCGTGTCGCACGATTTCCGTCTCATCGACCAGGTCGCGGACAAGATTTGGGTGTGCGAGAACAAAACGGTGCGCGATTGGAAAACGGATATCAGAATGTACAAGAAGCACTTGAGCGACAAGGCAGATCGTGAAGCGCGCGAGCGCAAGGCCAAGGTTGGCAAATAAATCAAATACTTTTACGGCGTTGACGTTGATACTACACCATTCATTGAGAAATTTTAATACTAATCCCATCCTAGTTCCTCTGATTCGCGCGTCACCCCGCCGCCGCGCCGCCGAATTTCACCGCCACCGCCGTCTTCATCGCCACCAACCCCATGTCCGTAAACCCCAAAAATAGCGTCAGCGCCGTCATCCCCAAAATCACCGCCACCGCGTTCGACGCGATCGCTCGCCACGTCTTCCCCGACGTCAGCGGCGCGTTCGGCCATCGCAACAGCGGCGTCACGAAGCTCAAGTTCTCCGGCTGCTGCGCCATCCACGCCCGCATCGCGCGCGCGGCGTACTCCGCCAGCGACTCCTCTCGCACGTCGTCGTCGTACGCGCCGTCATCGCGCGCGAGCGCCTCGCGCGTCACCGTTCGCGTCTCCGTTCGCGTTCGAAGCCAAACCGCGGCATCCATCGCCGTCGTCGCGCCCCGCGCCGCGCGCGCGCGCCGCCGCGCCGTCACCGCGCCGCTCGACGCGCGCGCGACGCTCGAAGCCGCGCGCGCGCGCGCCGTCGCGCCGCACCGCGTCGACGTCGTCGCCATTCGTCGCGCTCTGCGGACCCGCAGAATGTCGCGCGGCGTCGCGCGCGCGCGCGCGACGCCGGCGCGTCCCGGCGCGTCCCGCGCGAATCACGGGCGGAGGGATGCGCGCGTTTCCAGCGCGTCCGCGCGTCGAGTCGCGCGCGCGTCGCTCGGCGTCGACCTCGATGAGTGGGCGCGCCCGCTCGAGCGCGCGCTCGACTTTCGACGCGACGGCGAGCGAAGCGCGTCGAGCCGCGCCGCGTCGCTGTTCACGACGGCCGTCTTCGCGCGCGCGTACTGGCGCGGGTATCGACAGCTGTTCAGGGCGCTCGGGTACCCGGGCGCCGAGCGAGAGGCGTCGCTCGCGCTCGCGACGCTGCGTCACGGCGGCGCGCTGCTGGACGTGTCCACGGGACCGGGGGTGATATTAGACCTCCTCGCGCGCTCGGGGAAGTGGGAACGCGTGTTTGGGTTAGATTATTCAGCGGAAATGGCGACGCTGGCGCGCGAGGCGTGCGGCGAGCGCGCGACGGTGGTGGTGGCGGACGCGTGCGATTTGCCTTTCGCCGACGCGCAGTTCGACGTCGTGCACACGAGCGCGGGCGCGCATTGTTGGGGCGATTTGAACGGCCGCGGCGTTCCAGAATCGGCTTTTCGCGAAATGTATCGAGTTTTAAAACCGACGGGGGAGATGCTGCTGTCGACGGTTGTCCTGCTGAAGCCGACGACGGGTGAGGAGGAATACTCGCGAAAGCCGAACACACCATTTTACGACGAACGCGCGGTCTGCCGGATGATTCAAGACGCTGGATTTCTCGATGTTGAAGTTATCGCAAAGGAGAAGTGTTTCGTGGCCGTCAAGGCGGTGAAGTGAGCGACGCTACTGTAGCTTGATGAATAGAATAAAAAATCAGCAACGAAACGCGTGCGCGCGCATCAAATCAACGACGAAGGATCTGTTTCAGCGCTTGGTCGATCCTCTCGTACTTGAACTTATAACCCACATCAAGCGCGGTTTTGGGTTGGATTCTCTGCCCTTGAAGAACTAGAGTGGAGCCTTCGCCGAGAACCGCGCGCAACGCGAAATCTGGCACCGGTAACCAGCTCGGCTTCCCTAAGGTCTCGCCGAGGGATTCGCACATCTCCCGCATGCGGACCGGTGTCGGCGCAACGCAATTCACCGGACCTTCAAGTTTTACGTTTGTCAAGCTCTCCATTATGATCCCCACCGCGTCGTCTCTATGAATCCAACTAAACCACTGCTGACCGTCGCCCAAGGGCCCGCCCATGAACGCTTGGAAAGTCGGCACCATTTTCCCGAGCGCCCCACCATCACGATCGAGCACAATCCCCAATCGTAGCAGCACCACTCTACAATCTTCTACCCCACTCGCGGTTTGTTCCCACGCCTGGCAGACTTGACTCAAATAGTCGTCGCCTGGCCCGCTCGCTTCGTCATACGTATCCGTCTCACTCGTCCCGTAGTACCCGATCGCTGAAGCGTTCACCAACACTTTAGGTCTCTTGGCGTCGTTTGTGATCGAGTTCACGTGTTCGACGATCGCCTTAGTGGTTTTCACCCGGGACGCCATGATTTCACCCTTCACCTTCGGGTCCCACCGCGTGCTGATTGGTTCGCCAGCTAAATTGACGACGTGCGTCGCGCCGAGCAACCCGCGTCGCCACTTATCCGGAGTCACAAACGCGACGTCACCCTTTGGGAGATTTTGTGGAGAGAGCTTCGCACGAGCGCGGTTGACGTCTCGCGTGAGCACTCGCACTTCGGCGCCGCGCTCGAGGAGCGTCTCCACTAGCTTGCTACCCACGAACCCGGTTGCGCCCGTGATGGCGACGACTAGCCTGTCATCGGACGATTCTACGGACACGTCGTCGTCCACGTTCGCGAAAGGCGCGAGAGCACCCCGACGGGCGCGCGCCGCGCGGAAAAGATGGCGAGGACTTGTCTTATCCACCGAGCGGGACGGCGAGCGTAGGCGCGCGGTGGGCGTCGCATTGCTCGCTGGAGCGCGATTAAACGCGTTACATGTGGCCATCGACGTCATCTCGCGGTTTGAAGCTCGCACCCAGTGCGAGCGGCGTCGTCGACTGCGGCCTCACCAGCGACGGCTCGACGCTTTTGCAGGAAACTGTGCCGCCGAGCAGCGTCGGGCGTCAACCTTCGAGACGGATTCCAGTGCAGCGCTCGTAGCAGAAATGCGTTGAACCGGTCATCGTTGATATCGATGACTTTTGTGCGCTTGCTTCTCGTTTTGTGCTTTGAGGACGTTCGATCGCTACGTTTGTCGTCTCGTCGACTTCTCGCAAACGACGACTCGCACACATGAAAGTCGACTCGGCGATCGGAGTGCGTTGCCGCGCTTAGAATACGGCGTGGAGGAGGCCCAATCCGCGATGTGATCGCGCTTAACTGGCGTGCCTCATCATCGCCCACAAATAAAGTTTCGCCAGTCGCGAGCTCGGCAAGAACGCACGCCAAGCTCCAGACGTCAATGGGATGGCCGTAATCGATTCCGAGCATGACTTCCGGAGCGCGGTAGAATCGGCTCTGAATGTACGTATATACTGGTTTTCCTTCGAAACACGCGCTTCCGAAGTCGATGAGTTTGACATCGAACGAGCCGGGATGTTCTAACAAAATGTTTTCGGGTTTGATGTCACAGTGCACCACTTGCATGTGTTTTAGGTACACGAGCGCATCCACCATTTGCTGAGCGATATGGCGGACGTGCTGAATATCCAGCTTCGCGAACGCCCGCGCTTCCAAAAACTCGTACAAGTTGATGTGAAGCAGCTCAAACACAACACACAATCGATCGCGAAACTTTAAATGTTCGAGCATCTTCACTATGCGACTCGTACCACCTTCGACACGTTTGAGCACCGCAACTTCCACGCGAGCTTGACTCGCGAATGTTTCTTCAGGAGAAATCAGTTTAAGTGCCACTTCGCGCTTATATTTATGGTCAAAGCAACGCACAACTTGACCGAAATTTCCCGCGCCGAGCGAATTGAACATTTCAAATCGAAACGCCACGTGCTCACCCTTCCTGATGCGAAAGGTGAGACCGTCCTCGCCACCGCCGCTGTTAGCACCAGGATCCCGCGATAGCGCTCGGGTATCGTCTGCGAGATGTTCTAGAGTCGGCACGTACCACACATGTTTGTAACGCAAAATATCGTTTCGGTCCGTCACTCGAAGCCGTTTCCAAAACTTCTGCATCGCCTCTGCGATCGACATTCCGATCGAGTGTCCATGCCTAGACCTACGAGCTTCAGATATCCGTTGGGATTGACGTTTATGCCTCGCGGTGCCAGGCCGGCCGGTGGCGCCCGCGCCATGTCGTCGACTTGAGCGCGCGCTGAGCGGCGGTATGGTTGGTGTAAACTTAGGGGTCATCGCCGTTTCGTATGACGATGCCCGCTGGCCCACGCCGAGACACGCATTGTAAGTTCCATATGCGTTGTCTCGCACTCTGACGTTTGTGAGCGCGTGCGAACGTAAACGAGATTGAGTCACGGTCGCAGTGGCAAGCCTTCTCGGTGAAAGTTCGGTCAACGCGCCCACGCGGCGAGGAGCCGTAGAAGGCGTGCGACAAACTGCCCCGCCCGGTTTAGCGACTGGGTCAATTGTCAGTGATGGGAAAATGCGCCTACGATCGTTTGTCGCATCTCGAGCCCGCATCGGCTTGTGAGGTTGGCACGCGCGTTGGCCAAATATAGGCGTCAGCCAACAATTAAACTGCTCATCTAATTTTCAAACGTTGCTGTTTTTCTAGCTAACCGCTCCGGAACACGTCCCGAACGTCCTAACATTATTTCCGACACTATTTATGCGCTTCCGCACGGCTCTTTGCCTGCTCCAGCGCTTCTGTCAATTTCTTCGCGGCCGCAACTTCCTTCAGAAGTGCGAAGACCAACGGGATGTAATTGTGTCTACGTCGTATATTCTCATTCCTCCATTCGGCTACTCTAGCCTCTTCGACTTCCAATTCGTGTTGCAGACGCGCGATCTCATCCGCGTCGCCAGAGCTCGACGACCGTAGCAAGTCGAGTCGAGTCGTAAGTACGACTCTCGGATCCTTCGTAACGGCCATGAGATTAAACTTTATCTCATTCGACGCGAATGACGCGATCTTCTGTTGAATCGCCGGAACCGCTACGTCTAACCAGTGCCCGTCGCCAAAGCTTCCGTGATTGATCGGTCCTGGGTTCAAACCATCGAGTTCGAAGACGCGGCCCGCTCGAGGTACGTATGCGACAAAGTGAAACACGTCGTCGTCCTCTTGCGCAGGTCTAGACTGCAAGACGATCGGTTCTGGACGCGCGAATGAATTATGCGCGTCGCGAATGATATCCGAGTTCGAGATGCTCATCCCTTTCGTTTCAGCATCGAAGTCGAGGGTGAAATCTCTGAGCGTTTGGAGCGTCTCGCCCAACTCAACTTCCTGTTCGGCGTTCAACAACACGCTAAGCACCGCTTGCGTGGCACACGCGTTGTGAATCACTTGTGACGCAAAGAACAAACCTTGCGGTGGGTTTTCATCGATCTCAACTGCGCTCGACTTGTCACCGCCGCGCCACTTGAACAGAAATACGAGTCCGTAAATTGGTTCGTTACTACGGATTTCGTCAACGTCTAGCGAGTAGAGTTCTTTGAACGCGACGCCACGCGCGCCGATTCGATGGACCAGTTCGCCGAAGACCCCGGGATCGCTTTCGATCAGGCACCAATCCATTGAGTGCGCGCGTGTAAGTGTGCGGTGGGAACTTCAACCGAGTGGTCGCGCTCGACGGCGAAGGGTGAATAAAGAGTTTGTATAGTACAGCAGTTGGCGCGGTAAAGTGCGCGTCGCGTTCGTCCTATCGCGATGCTATTCCATGATGTCGTCGACAGCGCCACCGAAGCGGCCCCACAAACCAGATCGGCGAGCGACGGGCTGTTCGGGCTCTTCCTCGGGTTTATCGAGGATGTGCTCGTCGACGGATTCTCCGGGTGCAAGCGCACGACTCTCGACGATTATTTCGTTGCCGTCAGAGTCATACTCGACGATTTCAAGAATCTCTTCGGTCTCTTCAAGGTAACCAGGTTCTTCTTCTTCTTCTTCTTCCGGCTCGTCTTCACTCGGTTCGTGTTCCACTTCGGTTTCATAGGTCGTGGCGATCTCGACGCGCTCGCCATACCTGCGCTCCATCGATTCTTCCACGTCGTACACGACGGTGGGTTCAGGTGTAGGCGAAGGCGCCCTTCGAATCGGTTCTACTGGCTCCGGCTCGGGTCGCTTTGGAAGTTCTGGCATCTCGAACGCTGGCTCGTCGCCCAAGTCAAAGTTCACCGTGGTGGAACCGACGTTCGGATCAGCCTTCTTTGGCTCGGGTCTAGCCATGAGCTTGTCCCGCTCCGATCTCAACTCGTTCAGCTCTGTCAGCTGAGATTTACACGTTTCGTGACACTCATCGAGAAGCTTCTGCAGTTCTGCAGCGCCGTCGTCATGCGGCTGTGATTTCGCAAGCACCAATGCCCTCTTAAGTTCCGCGATCTCCACCTTGAGAGTGATTAGGAACTCTTCAGCGCCTTGAGCGCGCTTATCATTCATTCTAGCCCAGTTCTCGGCGTACTCGACGGCCTCTTGGCTTGACTTAATCTCTTCTTCCAACGTGGTGATCTCTTCTCGCGTGGACACGAGTTCGATTTCAAGGTCGTGAATCTTAGCTTGAGTCGCAGCCGAATCGCCTGTTGCACCAGAGGCTTCGAGCTTCGCGGCCTCAATAGCCTTTGCAGACTTCTCGCGTTCATCGCTCAATTCATCTTCGAGATCACTGATTCGCTCTTTGAGTGTGGCCAGCTTGCCACGCATGTCTTCTTCGTACTCAATTCGCACATTCGAAAGCTCGCTGCGCAACTTCGTAATCTTTGCGTCGCTCGCCTTTTGGATGCGCTGACTTTCAAACATGAGCTCTTCTTGCTCGGCGGCGTATTCTTGGACTTGCGCGCGAAGCTTAGCCAATTCAACTTCGGCGTCGTTCAATTGTTCTTGTGTACGTTCGAGCTTGCGCTGAATCAAGTCAGCATTTTGTCTGGCTTCAATCTGGAAGAAGTTGAACTCCTTCGTGATAAAGTCCTTGGCGACACGCAAACGTTCGAGCTCGGCGAGAGCCTCGTCGAGTTGCTCCCTGAGAGATGCGTTCTCGTCGTTCAGCTTCTTGCCTGCGTTGATGAGGTCGACACTCTTTGAGCTCACTCGTTCGGCTTCAGCGCCGAGTTCATTCTGAGTGCTCTCGTACTCAGCCTTGAGTTCTTTCACCTGCAACTCAAGACGCTCAATGAGCGTGGTTTGCGAGGTGATCTTCAATTGCAGTTCTTTCTTCACGCGCATAGTTTCCTCTGAAGCAACATTCGTCGCATTCGTCGCGGCAGTTGCCTCACGTTCTCGCGAGGACAGCTTCTCTCGCAGCGTGTGGACTTCACGTTCTCGCTTGGTGCGCTCCGTTACGAGTTCTGTTTCAAGATGTTCAACCTTCGTTCTGAGCACGTGAATCTCTCGCAAAAGATCGGGATCGCTGCTTGATGATGCTCGAGATTTATCCTTCGCACCTCGCTCGAGTTCGTCCAATCTAAGACGGAGTTTCATCATGTCAGAAACAGCGACGTCACGCGAATCCGTCATTTCAACAAGATCGCCCTCGAGATCTTCGATGATTCTCGCATAATCCCGTGCCGCATTTTCGCGATCCTTGATCTCTTTATCTATGGCGAAATTGTGATCAGAGATGATCTTTTCAACTGCTGCGGCATGTTTGCGCTCAAGCGAGATGATTTCTTGCTCGAGCTCTGAGATGCGCTGTCGCAGCGTTTTCACGAGTTCATCGTTCACACCAGTATTTCCCCCCTTGACGCGTTCGGCGTCACTCAACTGCTGACGGAGCGAATCAAGCTCTTTCTCCAAACGTTCTTTTTCCGAAACATGCTCGGCGGACTTTGCTTTGAGCGCGTCCAGCTCAGACTGCAACGAGGGGATGATCGACTGTTTCGCTTTCAGCTCAGCGAGCTTTTCTTGCAAAGCGGCCAGTTTCGTCTCCAACATCTTTCGTTCGTCATCTTCATTTGCCGACGCATTCACTTGCTTTCTTAGCTCATCCAAATCTGCTTGCAAAGACTTGATCGTTTTCGTCGCAACTTCACCGTGCAACTTTAGTTCCGCTTTTAGCGACCCTGCGAATGAAGAAGCCAGAGACAAAAGTCTCTTGATACGAACATCACGAATCGTGTATCGTAACAACGCCACCCAGCGTAGTTGTGCGCGTTCGGACTTGTCGAGGCCATCTTTCTTGCCCTCCATAGCTGCAAATCGCTTTGCTGCAGACGCTGCGTCGGCCATTGCTCGAGATTGCAGATCGTTGTAATCTCGCTCGAGTCGCTTAATCTTTTCCTGAGCGGCAGCTAGTCCAACGCTTTGCTCGCCACCAGAGAGAAGCATCTTCTCCAAATCAGAAATCGTTTCATCTCTCTGCCCGATGATAGCCTGAGACTTTGTCATCTCGTACGAAACTCGGATCTTTTCCTTTTCGAGCTGTGAGATCTTCAACTTGAGATTAATAATCTCCTCCTGCAACGTGCGCTCTCGCGCCTCTGAGGACGCTTCAGATTCAGTAGCACCGGCGAGGCGCTTCTGCATGCCGTCGAGCTTGTCCTGTAACGAATGAATGGTGATCTGGGCGGTGTTTCTGTCCGCAACGAGTTCTCGCAACGTGGCCTTGCTGTGGCCGAGAGCAATATTAAGGAAACGTCGATGGCCTTCCTTCACTTGCAAGATACGGCATGTCGTGCGCCAACGAAGCGCGGCACGTTCGGATTTCGTTTGCATCGTCGCATCATCGTGCGCTCTCTCCAATGAGACACATCTCTTTCGTAAAACATCCAACTCCTGCTCAAGCCGCTGAGCAACGCGTGCAGCATCATCTGCGTCTGCAGCGGACTGAGCCTTGAAGTCGTCGTACTGCATTCGCAACTCGGACAACTCGCGACGCGTAGTGATGGCGTCTCCCGACATTGAAGATTTTGACTTCTCCAACTCTGTTTCATGCTCGAGTAATAGTCTTTCGAGCTCCTCAACTCTTGAATCGCGAAGTCCCAAAGTACTAGCGTGACGGAACTTGAGCACAGTGAGTTCCTTCTTTTGAACTTGAACGAGATCGGCCATTTGCTGCTCAAAGTCAGCGTGCGCTTGCTCGGCGCGTTTCGCAGCGTCAGCGGCTTCAGCGCGCATGCGCTCTCTGAATTCTCCAAGTTGCTGCTCGAAGTTCGTCACCATGAGTTGGTATCGAGATTCCGAATCTTCAGCATCCGATGCCGCTTTCGACTTGTGTCGAGCAGACAGACTTTCGAGTAAAGTCTTAAAGTTCGCCTGCGCCTCCAGTTCACGTTCAGCCGCTTCATCTGCCGCTGCGCGCAGTTGCGCCTCATGTTCAGCCTTTAACTGTTTCACGCGAGCATCGGCATCATCCAACGCCTTCAGCTTTGCTTTCGCTTCAAGCATCTGGTCGTTGAGCGAGCGAATCGTCTTGTCGCACGTCGCAGCCCAGCTGCGCGCCTCGACGAGCTCGGCGGACGTAAACGATTTTACGAGCGCGACATGACGCTGGTGCAATCTTCGTGCGCGCAAGACGCGACACATCCAGGACCAACGCAACGTCGCTCGTTGAGACAAAGCACGCGCTTCCGCGTCTACGAGAGCTTTTTCAGCGCCTGCGAGTCGCGAGCGGAGAGCATCACCGTCATTCGAAGCCTTGCTCGTCTTCGATGATAACCCTTCCAACTCGGCCCGCAGCGTCTCAATTGTGCTCGCCAACGTCAACTTTTCTTCGGAGGACACTTTCAGTAACTCTTTCAGATCGCTGACAGATTTCTGAAGCGCGGTGATATCATCGGCCGCTCGACCGTTTTCACCCTTCGCCGCTTGTAAAGCGATTTTGTAACCATTGACATCTTTTTCGAGCTCAATGATTCGCGCGACTCGCTTTGCTTCTTCATCTGCGCTCCATTGTGCTTGGAGACTTTCAATTTGGCTTCGCGACTCGGCGAGCTCGCGGCGTAGAGTGATGACGTCCCCTGTAGAGGTAGACTTCAACGCCTCCCAATCGTTCTGTGATTCAAGCAACAGAGCCTCGAGTTCGTGAATGCGTTTGTCTCGAAGTCCCATAGCACTTGCTTGACGGAACTTGACGACAGCAGAATCCTTTTTGTGAACCTCGGCCAGATCGGCCAATTGTTGCTCGAAATCCGCTTGCGATTGCTGCGCGCGTGCTTCAGCGCTGTCGGCATCAGCTTTCATGCGCTTGCGTAAATCCTCGAGCTGCTTCTCGTACTCTTCCTTCATCTGCAGGAAACGAGCGTGTTCAAACGTTGCATCGGACTTTGCTTTATTCTTCAATCGCTCCGCCAAGTCATCGAGCTGATTTTTGAAATCAACCTGCGCCTGGTGCTCGCGCGCAGCACTTTCATCTGCGTCCATGCGCGCGCGCGCGCGAAGATCTTCGATTTGCTTGTCGTAGTCGGATTTCATGCTTTCGGCTCGACCCTTCGCCTTTTCCGCGTCAAGCACGAGTTTATTCCGGAGGTCGTCAAATTGCGAAACAAGGTTTGCATTTTCGTCCTTAAGACGCTGCAACTCTGAAGAAGCGTTTGATTTCGTGGAATCCATCGAGGACTGTGCCTCTTGGAGCAAGAGTTCGAGTTCAGCAATCCGCGCGTCGCGCACGCGAACAGTCTCGTCGAGATCTTCGAGCTCCTTCAGCTTTGCTTTCGCTTCAAGCATCTGGTCGTTGAGCGAGCGAATCGTCTTGTCGCACGTCGCAGCCCAGCTGCGCGCCTCGACGAGCTCGGCGGACGTAAACGATTTTACGAGCGCGACATGACGCTGGTGCAATCTTCGTGCGCGCAAGACGCGACACATCCAGGACCAATACAAAGCAGCGCGCTCTGACTTGGCTTGCACGAGCGCCTTTGCGCGCGTCGTGTTGGATTCGTCTAGCTGCTCACGAAGAATTCTGAGCTCGCCGTGCAAGCGCGAGACTTGACCGGAGGATGAGCTCCTCGTGGACTCAAGTGACGTCTCATATTCACTAATAGCGGTCACCAAACGCTGGCGTTCGAGCTCAAGCTCATTGATACGGGCGTCCTTCTCCTCAATTTCATCCTTGTGCGTGTGACGCGCAGCAGTGAGAAGTTTTTCGTGCTCGTCGATGGAAGCTTCGAGGCGCTTGACGAGCGCTTCCAATTCAGTAATGCGGCGCTGATCAACGTCCTTCTTCTTCAACGATTCAAACTTGGCGCGCAATTTTTCAACTTCGGACTTGTTCTTTTCATCCGTCTTTCGAGCCGACCTATTGGCATTGTCGAGTTTCTTCTCGAGATCACGTATCGTTTCTCGCAAGGCATCGGCTTCTCTTCTGGAAACCTTCACAGCTTCGTCATATCGTTTTTTCGAATCCTTGTCCAGCGTGTCTAGGTCCTTGTTCAGTTGCTTCGCGAGTTTACCACTCTCGGAGATTTTCTCCTCCAAATCTTTGACTTTCATCCGCGCTTGCGCCTCGTCCGAAGCCATCTTACTCTTTAACGTAGCGATTTCAGCTTGATAAGCTTCTTCCTTCTTCGCGGCGTCGTCAGCGCGTTGCTTCAGTTTGGCGTTGGATTCATTCAAAGACGTAATCGTGCGCTGAGTGAACTCCACGTAGAGTTTATGATCGGCTCTCATGCCACGAGAGAAGTCCTTCGAGGTACCGAAGAATTTGTCATGACGATCTCGCTGCTTGACATTCGTAAGGAGTAGTCTCCATCTCGCCGCCGCGAGCTTCGCGGATGATGTCTCCTGCAGCCCGGCATAAAGCGAACTCATTTCATCGAGACGGTTACGAAGCGTCGCGCATTCCGATCTCAGTCGCGATTCTTCTGATGAGAGTCGCGATTTCGTTGATTCCGCGCTCGACTGGAGTTCTTTCATGCCATCCTCCAGGGAGGCGATGAGCTGTTGAAGCTCCTCAATTCGAGCTTCCGACGCCTTCTTCATCCCCAAACTTTTTGCAGCTTCATTTTCGAGTTGCTTCTTAAGATTGCGAATTTCGTCGTTCAGAGAGTTAATTGTTCGCTCGCATTGCTTTTCAATTGCGGCCCGATTCTTTTCCGCTTCTTCAAACCGCTTCTTCATAGCGTTCAACTCGTCGTCGCGTCGCTTTCGCAACATCTTGACCTCTTCGTCAGCCTTTGATTTGCTCTTTTTACTGTCTTCGAGCTCCTTCTTTAGCGCTGCTATTGTGTCACCAAGCGAGCGAACTGTTTTTGTCGTGCCCTCGGTGTGAAGTCGATATTCAGTCCTCATCGACTTGGCAAAGTCGCGCGCTGTGTGCGTAAATCGGATGCCACGTTTTCTCAGACGAAGCTCGTTGGCCAACATCGACCAGCGAATACGAACACGATCTCTCTTCGACGCTGCGTGAGCTTCCGCTTCCGCTGTCCACGCGTCTCGGATGTCTTTGATTTCCTGCTCCAGAGAACGAGAATATGCCGTCTTCGTTTCGTGTAACGAGCTCTGATAACCTTCGACCATACCTTCGAGCACCCCAATTCGATCGTCGCGCGCCTTCATAGCGACGTCGGTCTGGAACATCTCGCCTTGCATCTGTTCGATTTGCGTCTCAAACTGTCTGGATTGCTTGTGCATTTCCTCCAGGTCCGTCTTCGACTTTGCGATAGCACCTTCGAGCGACTTGTTCTTGCTAGCCATATCAGCCAGCTCCTTCTTTAGCGCTGCTATCGTGTCACCAAGCGAGCGAACTGTTTTTGTCGTACCCTCGGCGTGAAGCCGATATTCAGTCTTCATCGATTTGGCAAAGTCCTTTGAAGTATTCAGGAATCGAGCGTGTCGCTTACGCGTGCGAAGGAGCGAGCACAATGCAGTCCAGCGGCTCGTCGCGAGTTCACTCTGCAAGACGTCGATACGCTCTCGCAAATTTGAAATTTCGCCTTCAAGATCGCGGGAATACCGCGTTTTTGTTTCGTGCAGAGATTCCTGATACTCAGTCACCATATTTTCAAGCGCTTGAATACGATTATCGCGGGCGGCCAACGCAAGGGCATTCTTGAATTTGAATGCGTCACTCTCACGAATTTCGCTCTTCAACGCCGCCGCAAACTGTTTCGAATTCTGGAAGAATCGATGGTGCCGAGCCTTGAATTTAAGGAAGTGCACAAAGTGAGACCAACGAAGCGCGGCCAGCTTCGATCGATGCTCGCTGTCGCCTTCTGCAAGACGCTTCTCTAACTCGACAACACGTTCCGCGAGCGATTCTTTGTTGGCCATCACATCACTGAGGTCCTTTTCAAGCCTTTTGATCGTCTTGTCAAGGGACCGTATCGTCGCAGTCGCCGCGGCAGCGTGCTGCCTATATTCCTCCTTCATGGATCTGGAGAAGTCTTTTGAAACGGCGTAAAACCTGGCGTGCTTTTGAATGATTCGGGACTTACCATACATCGCGGCCCATCGCATTCTTGCCCGTTCACTCCTTCCGTTCGCGATCGCTGAGGCGTGCGCAGCCTGTTCCGCGGTCAACGCGCTTTGAAGGCGTGTAACCTCACCCTCGAGGTCGCGGGAATACCTCGTCTTTGTTTCGTGCAATGAGGATTGATACTCTTGCAACATTCCTTCGAGGGTCAAAATACGCTTCTCTCGAACATCCAAGCTTTCCGCGTGATCTGCCCTGAGCTTCGCAATAATCGCTCGCAGTTCATCGTTGCGCTTCGTAAGTTCGGCGTTTGTTGCTTCGGCTTTGTCTTGAAGAGACAAACTTCTTCTGCTGTTCGATTCTTGCCCTTTCGCGGCCGAGTCCAGTGAACTA
>JACLAB010000819.1_pt1 | contig 17837 bp, 10 predicted proteins | sample 8027921 | NCBI WGS metagenome assembly JACLAB01 (sample SAMN15725117, study PRJNA655200) | protist metagenome | isolation source: fluorescence activated cell sorting (FACS) single amplified genomes of... | place: USA: West Boothbay Harbor, Gulf of Maine | collected 2000-07-19 | reverse complement strand
CCAACCGTGAATGAGGTCACCGCTAACAGGTAATAGAGCATGTTTTGGTTTTTGTCCGATATTGATTTGCTTTTGGCAGCAGCGGCAGCGGCTCCTCTTCTTCCTCCTCCTCCTCCTCCTCCGCCAAATCGTTGTTGCTGTTGCGAGGAAGAAGAGTGCGTGAAAGCTCTCTGATGCTGTCGACGCGCATTTGACGCCGCTTCCCGTTGGTGTTGCTGATGACGACGACGATATCCGTGCGACAAAGATTTCCCCGAATTGGTTCTTAACGACGAGGCAGACGAAGATGGCGACGCGAAGCAAAAACTCCCCACGTTTCGCTTTAAAAAGTCTGCCGCGTGTTCAGACGCACGCGAAGATGCCGAAAACATCGACGTAAATGCTTTCCGTCGCGCGTGGTGGTACATATCGCTCTCCTTTGCTTTTTGTGGTGTTTTTTTCCTTCGAAATAGGATGAAAAAGTTCTGAAGATGCGAACTCGCGAAAATGTCACGGGGACGCTCAGATGTCTACGTACTAGTATGACTTACAACACGCGCTATATATCTATCTATCTAAATTATGCTCAAGAACAGGCATATGAACCCAGTCAACAAAAACGGAGCGCTCAAATATTGCCAAAACAGTAAACTGGCGACCCCGGCGGCGGCTTTTTCCGGTTCTTTGGAGTACATCATGGTTTGCAAGACCATATTACTCGCGGTTGGCGTGCATCCTTCGATGAGGAAGATGAGCCAGAAGGTGTGGTCGGTGCCACTCGTAGACGGTAAAGCGGAGCTGTTGAGCTTTTTGAAGAGGAAATAGACGCCGACGTGGACGAGAGGGAGGAGGAGGAATCGAACGGAGAGGACGCCGACGGCGGTTCGTTTCGGCGCGAAGGAGTGGTCGGGGCCATTCGCTAAAGTTGCGCCGATGATGACGAGGACTTGAGGAACGGCAGCTTGACCCATGGAGTAAAGCGCTCTGTAAACAAAGTACAGAGCGCCTTCGGTGTCGAAGAATAAGTGCCGAGTGAATGGAATTATTCCCAAGATCAAACCAGATATCGAGGCGCACATGTTGACGTTGACGAAGCCTTTGACGACTTGTTTGGACTTGCGATAGGATTCGGAGATGGTGGTGGAGAGACGCTCGAACGATGATGGGTTTCTTCTGAGCGTGGTCGTGGTAATGGGTAGTGGAGATGTCGTCGTCGTCGTTGTTGTGGTCGCTCCTATGGTGGTCACACCGTTGTCATTGTTGTTTTCGTCGTTCAACTCGCTCCCTCCGTCGCTTCCTTTGCCAAACCCTTGGTTATTACTACTTTTGAATCTACCGTTTGATGATTTCGGACTGGACGGCGGCGTGAGTCGTTGTAACTCCACGTCTCCTTCCGGAAGATCTTCGTCGTCGTCGTACTCGTCAAAATCCTCGTTGAAATTATCAATCGTTTCCTCTTCTAAATCGTTGCTCGCGTTTTGGAGGTGCAAATTCCCATCGCTCTCCTTTGCCTTTCTCGACGTCGTCGCTTTCTTCTGTTGATGCGATGAAAATGTCTTCGGCGGTTTGTGTAAGCTCGGACCGACTATCCACATAAGCGGACTCAACGCTATCAAATACACGCCAATGTACAACACGCACTTATCCTTATCCTCCTCGGTAAACACTAAATTCCCAACCTTGCCTGTCTCCGCGATCGCCACCGAGACGACGACTGGCAGTGCCAACGCGTTCCCGAACGTACAACTCGCCAACGCCGCTCTCTGAAACCGTTCCGGCGTCTCGCAGACGTTGTTGGTCATCCATCTCCTATCCGCATTCCTATTACCGCCACCGCTGCTAAACACGAGAACTCTCCCAAACACGTACCCACAAACGACGTTAAAACACGCCGCCACGGGTAAAAGCCACAACTTCTTGAGTTTTTCCAACGTCACGCTCGCCCCGATCGAGGTCACCAACAAACACGGTAAAAAAATCGTCCCATTCAGAGAGGACAAGTTTTTCGTCAACTCTTTCCCGAGTAAGTTTTTCCTCCGCGCGAACGCGCCGAACGCGCACATTATGAACAATTTGGCGACCGCGCGAAAGGCCGCGAGGAATATTTCCAGGAACAGCGTCATTTCTTCTTCTTCTTCTTCGTTAGTAGTATTGTTCCGAAGAAGAAGAGGGCGTGGAGGCTGCCATTTTAATGGTGTTCTTAGGTAAGTTCGTTAAAACCTCTTTCTGGCAAAAATTTGCCTCTCGAGCTTAATAAATGAAAAACGCTTAAAATCGCTTTATTTTCCCATTCTCGTAAAACTCCGAACAACATCGACACACGAACGCGCATAAGAACACACACACACACACACACACACACACACACAGATATCAAACAACGATGAACACTTCATGGACCGGAGGCCAGCAACAAGCGGACGAAGACCGCGCCAAGTTGGAAGAGTTTGAAAAAAGAGTCGACCCGAACAACAAGCAACAGACGGATCTTCTGGAAGAGATGCGACGACACACGGAACAGTTGGAAAAATCTCGAAAGTACGAAGATCCGAGATTGTCGTTCTCGACGCCGGAGTTTAAAGAGGCGCAGAGGAAGTTTCAAGCGAGATTTAACGTGAATTTTGATCGACCGATCGAGTATGGGATGGTGAAGAAGTATCCGTGGTCGACGCCGACTTTGCAAAAGTTGGAGGTGCCGGTGGATGTGGACGGGAACCCGTGGCCTTTGGACGAGAACGGGAATCCGATCTTGAAGGAAGGGGTGGACATGGAGCCGAGCAAACAGTTTGAGAGGATGGCGCAAGGCAGTCGTTAACGCGATGCTGCGGGAAAGACATGTTGCGAAGAGAGAGAAAGAGAAGGAAAGGGAGAGGGAGAGAGGTAAAAAGGAAGGAAGGAAGGAAAAGAGAGAGAGCGTGTGAAAACGTGTACATTTTCAAGACGACTCGAACAAAAAAATATCTATCATTGCGACTGTTTCCTCACTGTACACTTTCTTTGTCTTCGTCTTCACCTTCGTCTTCGTCTTCGTCTTCGTCGTCCGAGGACGATAACACGCCTATTTCTTTCAAATTATCCTCGCGATCGGTGTTGACGGTTCCAATTGTTGGCGTTTTTTTTTCCTCGCTCGTTTTTTCTTTTTCTTTCGATTCGTTGACGATGGCGTCGAAACCTCCAACTCGCGAAGGAAGTCGCGCGAGACGCGACGTGTACGACGATGGATTTGTCGGTTTTCTTGAGAATGTCGATCTATCGCTGTTGTTATTACTACTTCTTTCGCTGCAGTTCGTACCCTCTCGTTCCTTCGTTGTACCAGTCGTAAACTTGTTCTCAAAATCTACGCAGTTCAAAACGTCTTCAAATACGCGCGTCTTGAGCTCTTTATCTGAAACTGAATCTGCAGTCATTGAAGGACTCGCGTTCACCTCGATCAGCCACGGTTTTAAATGTTCGTCGAGCATGACGTCGTACCCATACAACTCAAAACATCGCTCGTCGCGAATCATGGACGATTTCACCGCATCGCACGAAAGTTTAATCATGCGTTCAATCTCTTTAAAACACGTCTCTTCCGCGCGAGCGTCAAACGTCGCTCGAATGTGTCTTCGAAGTTTATGAAGAGGCCATTTCAAATCGCACACGCTCGCGTTGTAGTTATCGCCTTTCTTTTGCACGCTATGGTTCGTCAAGTGCACGAAATAGTTCTCCGTCGAGTTACTTTTGATTTTACTCTCATACCGCTTGGAGGAAAATCGGGCAAAGCCTTCGCGGTAAACGTACGCAACGAGAGGCGAAAACGACAGAACGAGCACGTAGAGACGCATGTCGAATTTCCTTCCACCTATTAAGAGTGGGTTATGAATGTACTTTTGCGCGACGTAGTTTTCTTTGCATATGTTGATGGTCGCGTTGTTGTTTTGTGGTTGTTGTAGTTGTTGGAAAACGTGTTGATTCTGATGGGAAGGAGAACAATGTTCGCTCTGTTGCTGATACTGCAAACACGAACCCGTGGCAGTAGAAAAGCCGCTCACGTTGTTATTCGCATTCAACTCCTCGTCGAGCTTCTTCCTTCGATTTTGCCATCGCCGTATTTGCGCTCGTTTCCAGACGAAGAAAATCCCTCTTCCCTGACTTTGCCCGATCGGTTTCATAATCCACACGTTGTTGCTTTTATCTCCATTTTCATCGTTATCATCGCCGCCGTCCTTCTCCTTAGCGGTTCCACTTATCGTTCTTCTCGCGCTCCCCATCGCCGCCGCCGCCGTCGTCGCCCCATCAAACTCTCTCGTAAACAACGCCAAATCTCCCGGCAACGCGTACGTTTTCGGACTCACCCTCTCAAACGCTTCCGCCTCTCGAGAGTCTCCGTTTTTCTTTGCTCTTCGACTGGCTCTCTGTAAATTCTTCGCCAACAAATCCTTTCGCGTGAGCTCCGAGTGGTTCGCAAAGTGGTTCACTTTTCGCGCGCTCAATTTTCCGGCGAGCGTCGACGATCCGAATCCTCCAGCTGGCCACACCGTAAACGTGCTCGTCCCCCCACCTCGCGAGTACGATATATTCTGATGTATCCATCCAACGTCGGCGTAAAAGAAATCAATTTTCGGCGTCAAAGTCGTCGTAACCACCGACTCGGCGCCTCTTCCGATCCTCTCGCAACGATCCTCCTCCTCTTCCTCCTCCTCCTCCATCGTGTTCAATAAAGTCGTTTTTTCCGGCTGCATAAAAAGCGGAATCTCGCGCCAATCTTTCCTCGATTTCATCACCATGTGCGGGATGGTGTTCGGAACGAGCGTGGAGAAGCGGTAGATTCTTTTTCCTCGCGCGTGCTCGTGATGCTGTTTGGTCTTCTTCTTTGTCTTCTTCTTTGTCTTCTTGGTCGTATTTTTTGACTCTTTTCCCGAGCTTCCTCCTCCTCCTCCTGCGGTCGAGAAATCATCGCATTGCTCCAAAGCCTTTCGAGACGACGACGAGTGCATCGTCGTTATCGTCGTCTATATTTATGTCGTCGCCGTTGGTCTGCGTGCGTTTTGACGACAAAACCAGCGTGATAGATGTGAAGGGTTTTTATGAGGGCTAAAAATAGGAGAATTTTCCCTTTCTCTCTCTCAGCGAGTGCTGCGCGCGTGGTAATTTCTTACCGTTTTACGTTGTTGTTTTGTTTGAATACAATTACACTTCTCTAGGCTAAGCGGTGTTCTTTGCGTACGTATGTATATATATACTCGCTCGCTCTCGCTCTCTTCGTTAAAAAACTCATCAGAGAAGAAACGCGCTCTCGCAAGATGATCACCTTTAATCGAAAAGCTAAAAATTAAAACCATTCATCTTTCTTGATCTGTTCGTTAAACTTCTCCCTCATCTCCGGCTCGCGTTCGAAAATTTCATCCATGGTCACCCGTTCCAAACTCTCCCTCTCTTCCTTCAGAAGGACCAACTCCTTCTCCAACTCCTCGATCCTCTTCGCGCTCTCCGCCGCTTGCTTCTTCGCCTCGTCCTCCAAAACTTTAAACGCTTTGGTCACGTCCTCAACTTCCGTGGACTCGTACTTTGGCAATTTTAACGTCGTGTACGCTTTTTGGAACAAATCTACGATTTCCGGGCTGTTGGTTAACTGTTGCTTGAACTTCGCGAAATCCACATTCGTCGAGCGGTCGGCGTCTCTTTGCACCGCGTCTTTGATATCCGCCATGGTTTTCGCCAAAGAGGCGAGCTCTCTTTTCGTTTCCTCCGTGGCGCCTTGGGCAATGGCGGTGTCCCAGGAGGATTCATCCGTAGATTGGACCGCGTCCGCGGAAAAGAGTCTTCGTTGTTCTTGAACCGAGGCGGACGCCTGTTTTGTATAGAAAAAGGATATATATTTACCCCAAGAGAGAAAGAAAATTTCGGTGAGTACGACGAAAAACAAACGCCGCTTTAAGCGGGGTGGGAGGTAGGGAAGAGAGAGAGAGAGATCAAAGAGAAACATCGTGAACTGCGAACGACGACGAAGCGCTCTAAACTCTCTCTCGCTCTCTTTCCTAACGGAGAGAGAAAAAGAAACCACAAAGGGATCCGAAAATTCTATTCCCCGGGGACTTTCTGTTTGTGATCGTTTTCCAAGGGCAATAAAAACACAACGACGAGAAGAAGAAAGAGAAAAGAGACAAAATTTCACGCACCCGTCGGAGTCCACCGAGAGCAAAGGTTCGTCTCGTTGTTGTCGCGAGCATTATTCTTGCGCTTTGAGCGGGTGTGCTTTGCCGGAAAGGCGTGGAGATTTGACGATGAAATTTGCGGTGAAAAGGGGAGCAAAAGAGAGGGCCACGCCTTAGGGTTACAGACCCTAAATACTTGTTAAAAAATTTTTGTCGTATTTTCGAAAAACGACAGACTTTTGACGAACACGAAAAACGTGTATGTTTCCGACGACGAAAACGACGACGAATGACCGCGACGCGACGTTTCCATCTCCTTTCTTCGCGTTCCACCAAACGTCTATGCATTTTCCGCGGTCGTTTTTCCAGACAGGACCATTATTCTCGGACGAATACGACTTAAACGGAAACGAAAACTTTGACGACGAAAACAACAACTTCTTTTCGACCCAAACGCTTTTACGCCGGAAAAGAGTCACCGCGAAGCAGTTTCACTTTCCGTCGCAAACGTTTCTGCGATATTTCTGGTACGCGCGATTCGGGTTAATCGTGTGCGCCGAGCCGTGTGGAGGAAGAAACGACGATGTGGATGGTTTTTTGAGGAAGGTACGCTCGATGGGGACGACGATACCGACGGACGACCACGGAGGTTTTCGAAGACGAGGGCAACAACAACAACAACAACGACAACGGGAGGAAAACTCGTATTATTGGTACCGACGCGGTGGTGGAGGAGGAGGACGAGGGAGAATTCCGAAACCGAGAGAAGGACGAGGAGGAGGAGGAAGAGGGGGAGCGAAGTTTTATCGGCACTTTTCTCCGTCGTCGTCGTTCCGCGGCGACGCTACTCGAGGCCTCGGCGGGGGCGTCGGCGGTGCTGGGTTTCGACACCACCGGGATGAAGGAGCTTCGAGCGGAGAAGACGGCGGCGTGTGGTCGATGGTTCCTTTGATTTCGGCGTCTTCTCATTCGTCTTCATCGACGTGCTCGTCTTCGCAAATCTCGTCGTATGGAGGAATGAATATTCCGTATTATGGTTCTCCGTATGTAGATTATGAAGCGGCGTTCGGACTCTCGCCATCTTTTCGAAGAATCGGCGGCGGACAAAGCTCGACGAAACGAAGATTAAGACGATTAGAGGAACGCATCGCTTTGGGGATTAACTTGGACGAGAACGGAATCCCGTTTGATCGCGAATTGACCGAGGAGCAACGGGAACGGTTGTTTGAGTTTCGAGCGTTCAAGAAGGAGTTGGAGAGGAGTGAACCTTTCGTGGAGAACGCCGAGGCACTCGGTTTGTTTTTGGAGTACGAAGAAGAGAAGAACGTACTTTTGCTTGGATGTGGGACTTCTTCTTCTTCTTCTTCGTCGTCGTTGTCGGGGTCTCCGAGTAGTACTACTACTGCTGTTCACAGTAGTAGCAGCAAAAGCGGGAGCGACAATACCAACGACGAAAATACGGACTCAACCGACGACGACGACGACGAGAACAAAGAGGACAACGACGAGGACGAACGAGAGAATCGCTACCATCAAAACGACAAAAACGACAGCAACGACATCGAAAACGAACATTCGTGTTTCGATCTGGAGACGTTCGTAAAAGACGTCGCCGAGCGCTTACACGTGGATGATGACTCTATCGACTCCGAGACGGAATACAAAGACGGAAATTCAAAAGGTACTTCCAGCGGCGTTTCGTCGCTAGATGTTTCGCACGAACAGCAATAAAGCGATACGACACGATACTATACTATACTAACGATATTACTATTCTTGATACTACTGCTCATTTGAAATGATATGCTCCTTTACTACGTTCTCTACTGGAAAATTCTTCTATATTTTGTGTATTTTCACCAATCGTCGTCGTCGGAATTGCCCTTGTTCCAGTCGTCTTCGAACTCATCATCGAGTAAGTCTACGATCACAGGCGGTACTGGCACGAACGGAACATGCGACGCCGGCATCTTTCGTTTGTGTTCTCCTCCTTCCTCCTCCTCTTCTTGAGTGTTGTTGTCCGAAGGTAAAGTCGATACGACGCCGTGGCGAGACTCCGAAATCTTCGCCATCATCGCCGGGTCGCTCAAAGACATGCTATCATTGCTCACGCGTTTCTTCGTCGCGTTATGCGTTGGTTTTTTAACCAAAACTCTCTTCTTTCTTTTCTCTTCATCAGGTTTTCGAACGCTCGGAAGTGCACCATCATCTTCTTCTGTGTCGTAATCGATTTCGTCGTCGTTGATGAACGAATCCTCGTACTCGTCCGTAGTTTGAGTGTGGTTTTCCATCGAAGAATCTGGCGGCGTGTCCTGGACGTTATACTGTTGATTTCGCGGACCAAACCGAGCAAAAGTATCACCCAGATTCACCATAGGAGTCGGTTGCGTGTACGGATTCCCACTGTTATTTGTAAATGGCACACTGCGGTTGTTCGTATCGCCGTCCGTGTTTCCAGCCGAACTAAAGTATTGCGGATGATGACGATGTCCGCCATCTCCAGTCTCTGGAGACTCGTCGTCGATGAAACGGTCATCATCAGAGTCGTAATCCTGTTCGTTCGCGTCATCGTCGTCACCTCCTTCGCCACCGGCAATATCGTCCAAAAATGTCGATTTTTTCTTCAAAGGTTTCTTGCGTTGCTGTTGCTGTTTTTGATGTCTATTGTTTGCGACGACATCAAGAGCGGCAACGCTGGGAGCTACTGGTAGCACAGGAGACGGCTCTTTCGGGACTTTTTCGCGTCGTCGTCTCTTGAAGCGCAAACTTTCATCGCTCGGAAACGAACCTTCCGAATTTTGTTGTTGTTGTTGAGTTTTCTTCTTTTTGGAGGAGTTCGTTCGCGGTACGCGCGGATCGGGAGGTGGCATCGAGACGCTTCGACGTCGCTGTTCTTCAGCTTCCTCCGCTTTCTCTCTCGCGATCAGCACATGCTCCTTTAAAATATTCAAAGGCATGTGATCGAGCGTCTTCTCGACTAACTCTTGGTTTTCTGTTGCCAGCGAGACGCGCGAGAGTATCGGTGCAGCGTCAGCAGAATTTTTGCGCAACGACGGTGGTACTGACGGTTCACGAGAAGCAGCCAAAGATAAGCGCATTCGCGCCGCTTCTGCTGCCGACGGAGATCTTTGCGGTCGAGGTTCAGGAACTGGTGACACCTTTAGGGATTCTTTTTCTTCGATTACGATGACTTCATCGTCGTCATTCTCTTCCTCTTTCTTTGGTTCCATGGTACCGATCACCGGGAATTCTTCCTCTTGCTCCTCCTCCTCCTCCTCTGAGAACAAAATCGGCTGATCAGCGCGAGTACCTGCCTCAGTAGGAGGCATATCTTGAACTGCTACTACTTCTTCTTCTTCCCTGAGTACCTCCGGTAAGAGCTCATCCTCATCATCAACGTCGGAAGAGATGACAACTTCATTATTCTCAAACGAATAGTCTTCATTGTCATTTATTATCACCGGAATATCATCATCTACACCATCTACACCAGCGCCGTAGTCATAGTGTTCTTCGTTTTCTGCATCCGTGGGATAGAGAGGGAAAATTTTTCGATCGTATTCGTCGATGTCGACGCCTTCGTTTACGCGCAAGTTCACGCCATCTCGAATCCTCTGCGCGTGTTGTCTCTTTTCGTTCACCGCACCACCAGCAATAGCATCTCCACACCACAATTCATCGTCAAAGTCATCGACTGAAGTGTTGGTTGAACCTCCCGGTCCCGATGGACTTCTCTCGATGCCTTGTAATTTCGACATGGAGCGAACAAGAAACTTAGTCATCGCACCGTGTTCAAAATTGTACACCTTTTGGTATTGACACTGGTATGGCAAGCTTCCCGCGAAACCTTTCTCTTTCATCTCTTGCAGATGCGTTCGCTGCTCGTCTTCTTCAAAAACGAGCGATGAAGATGCCATCGTCGCAGTCGCCGCTGCCTTTCCTCTCATCTCGTCGGCCTCTAGGCGGTAGGCAATGAGGAGGGATTCGTTGCCAACATCCAAAGCTTGATATTGCTTGGCCGGATTGGAGTCAAAAATGAGCGTCGAAGTGGACGTGTACTTCCTCGATTTACTACTGTTTCCTACTTGGTTCTCTTGCAGTAGTTTCGTTCTCTTCGCAAGTGACGCCGCGGTTCTCGATTTCGTGCCGTTTTTCTCCTTCTTAGACGTACTCTCGATGCAAATCAACTCGCACGACGGAAATATCTCGTCCGGAATCATCCGCGGAGTGTCTTTGCACATCACGACGTATCGATCCGGCGTTTTCATCTTACCTTGTAAATCGTGATATTTTTTCAATTCCGAGGTAAATTTGTTGTGTTCTTTTCCTTTGGTTGCTAACACGACAACTTTTCCGTTTCTCGCGCGACCGGTTCTACCCATACGCTGCACGGTTCTAATAACATCAACCACGTCGTAAAAGACGATTAAATCGACCGTTGGAATATCGAGGCCTTCTTCGCCGATCGATGTCGCGACTAAGCAGTTCAAGTTGCCATTTCGAAAGTCTTCGAGTACCGCTTTTTGTTCTGCTTGTTTCTGCCCTTTTTGTTTCTCGAAAATCAAAGGATCCGCGGCACCCTCTCCTCCTCCTGCTTTGATGTTGTTATTATTCTTGTGTTGCTGTTGCGCTAAAACTTGCTTTTCGCGATTGCGCCTATCTCGGGCGTTCTCTCCAGAGCCTTGACCGACAAAAGGTGCAACTTTTACTCCACACGCGTTCTCGCCTCTCGGTTTGATTTCTCTCAACTGTTCGACGATATCTCGAACGGTGTCTCGATAACTGCAAAATATCATCACGCGCGTATCGTTACCATTGCTATTGTTACTATTATTACTAAATTGCTCCGCGACAACTTTTACGAGCTTCTGTAACTTTGGTGAGTGCTTTGCGCCGTTCGAGGCTAACGATCGAATCAGCTCGCATGCCTCTTTGAACTCTATGTGCTTGTCGCTCAAAACTTTCACGTGCGAAAGATTACGTGATATGAAATCGTACGCTTGAGAGGCACCAAATTTTGTGAACAAATCGATGATGTGTGTGATATGCTGCGCGTGTCGCAAAGAGTGCCCGCAGGCGTCTTTATTTCTCGTCGGAATTAGACCTCTTTGTACGAACGTCGACATTTGCTGCAGTAAAAATTTTGCCGGTGGATCAGCATTTGGAAGGTCAAGAAACCGTTTCACGTTATATGCAAGTCCATTCATCATTGATACCGGTATCCCGTGATTATTATTGTTATCAACGGGGTTAAACGCGCCAAATCCCGTGGCTTGTTTCAAATGCGGTTTCATCGAGTCCTTCAATAAAGTCAAAATACCCGCGGAAACATCGTCCTGGCTAATCGGCTCGACGACAAGATCTTTTCTGAACGTGTATTTCGCCACATCTACGTCTAATTCGGATCGAAATTCAACTCTGTTAATATCTAACGCCGACACGATGTTTTGAACGCTTTCAAGCTCTTTCCCGGGAGTCGCCGTGAGCGCTAAAATTCGAAACACTGCGCCGCGTTCTTTCAACTTGGCGACAATTTGCGTGTACGCGTAATTCCCAACCGCCCTATGCGCTTCGTCCACGACTAAGCAGACGACATCTTTCGCGTTCAAATCGCCCGTTTCGATGTCGTTGCTCACCACCTGCGGTGTGCAAAAGAATACTTTCTTCTCCTTCCAATGCTCTCTGCGCGAATCCGAGACCGTTTTCCCTTTCTTCTTCGTGCTCCCCATTAGCACGACGGTTTCTTCCGACGGGATGCCACAAATATCGTGGCACGCTTGCATTTGCTGATCGACCAAAGGTCTCGTCGGCGCTACGAAAATAACTTTCCCGTTTGGAAACCATCTCTTATAATTCAACATGACCACGGCGGCGATGAGCGTCTTGCCGAGACCGGTCGGTAAACACACTAAGGTGTTGTTCAAGAGCGCATTCGCGGCGATTGCGTATTGATACTCTCTCCGATTGACTTGTGCTGGGTAAATGTATGTCTGCGCGGCGGCTAAATCAATTTCAGATACCGGCTGTTGTTGTTGTCGAAGTTGTTGTTTCTGCTGCTGCTGCTGCTTTCGTTGCAAGTTTGTCGTCATCGCGTTCCCTAAAACGCTCCCGCGCGAAATATTATCGTGACTCGTATTAAACACTCTCGGTGCGTACTCACCGGGATTCTCAAACGCGTTCGGTCGATACCCGGACGGTAACGTTAACTGCGTCCCTCCCCCTTTGGCGACGGCGTTGTTGTTTCTCTTGGTCGTTTGCGTTTGCGTCGCCTTTTTCGGCTGCTGCGCGCTCACGTTATTCCTACTGTTATTAGTATTACTAGTGTTATTAGTATCACTTTTATTAGTATCCGTCGTCGTCGTTACGAACATCCGCGCGATCGATTGTTGCTTCATCGTCGCCGGCGCCGCGTTTGAATTCGAAATGTGTGCACCTGCTTCCCCAGAGACGACGTTTTGCTCGCCTCCAAAATTTTCTTTCCGAATCATCATCTGCGTATTATTCGTCGTCGTCGTCGCCGCCCTCTTCTTTGCGTTTTCGGCGGCGACACCGCGCACCTCCTCCTCCTCTTTCTGCCTTCTCTCTCGCAACGCGGCGGCGGTTTCAACCATGGAATCAAACTTGGCCAAGTCCATCAAATCGTCCTCGTCGTCGCTGAAGAAACTCATCTTTTTACTACTCGATTTTGTATCTTAAAAAAACAGCACTCAACAAAAGACCACAAAACGTGTCACTCCTCTACCAATACCACCATAAAAACCACCGAGACGAGACGACTCTCGACCTAATCTCTCTTTCTCTCTCTTCTTCTTCTTCTTCTTCTTCTTCTCTGAATGTTTTTTGTGTGTTGTTCTCGAGCGTGTGTAGAAAACGGCGAGAAAATGACGAGGTGTCTGCTTGTTGAAAAATTCAAAAAATCTTCCAAAAAAGAACACTTTGGGGGGGCTGGTTTTTAGGTCATTTTTAAGCCATTTAACACCAGACAGAGACGAAAGAAGAAGAAGAGAGAAAGAGGAAGAACACGCATCAGAGACACACGGAAGACACACAAACGCTTTCTTTAAGTATTACATATAAAAAGACGTAAACTAGAAAAATAAAATGGGCGCCTCGGTGCAATTCATGATCACCTCCGCCATGCGGGAAATATTAACGAACGAGTTGCAATTTTTAGACTCGGAAGTGGACGAGATGAAACCAGAGTTAGCGGCGAAAATGATCGAAACCGGGACGAAAAGACCGTTTGGGGACGGACGGGAAATGCCGGAGAGTTGGAAACGAGGGGCAATGCCGGAGAGGAAAAGAGACGTGTTGGGATTTTTCAGGAATATAAACTCGTTGCAAGTGATTGTTTTAGGGGCGATTGGCGTCCTCGCAGGGTTGGTCGTGACGAATAAAATCGAGCTCGAGACGCTGTTAGGAGGGGCGAGCACGGCCTTGCCGAAGGAGAAGTTATCGTCGCACGTGAAAAAGAAGAAGAAGAAGAAGAAGAAGGGAAAGAAGAGAACGATTCCTAAACGTACGAACGTGGTTGAAAATTAAAACGAACTCTACTAAGTATTTAAATTAAAACGCGCCCTTCTTGTACGCGTAATAGCCCGCGACGAGGACGAAACCTGACCCGTCGGTAATCATGTACAGATATCCAATCCCACACATGACGAATACTCGTCGCGCCATAAATTCTAAATACTTCGGGTCTTTCGGTAACACGTTCCAAGAGTCTCTGTAGCCTTGGAGAAGAATTTCTCTGGCAAAAACAAATTGGCACAACGTGTCCCAACCGTACGTGCCGACGACGGTGAAGAGTAAGAGACCTAAAACTTTGTATCGAAACGCGTCGTCCGGCATGGAGACGAACTGTAACTTGTTATTCAAATACGGAACGACTTCGAAGGCTGCCATGAACGAACCAATGAACAAAGCTGCTAAGGAGAGCAACAAAGTTTTGTTCTCCAAGGAACCCATCATGAACGGTCTGCCTTTATAGTTGACGAGCATGACGCAGACGCGTTGAACGGTTTCGATGAGAAAGATGACCGTGTTTAACAAACACGGCTCAAACGGCGGGCCTTGTTCCCAGAACGATCTCTGCGCTTCGCTCGCGTTTTTCTTCTCTTCTTCGGAAACTTTCGCGATTGGAATCGCCTCAGGGAACGCGGCTTTCTCACCTGTCGCCGCGTGGACCAACTCTGTGGCGTAGTTCATCACGAAGACGTGGATGACGAGTTGGCCTACGATGGACAAGAATAACGCCGGGTGAAAGATGGAGCGCAACGGTCGAACAGGGGATAGCGTGTGCACTGGGGTGGCGTACGAAAACGCTAAACCTGCCGCGGTTAAACACAAACCGCTCGCCATCATTTGATTGTCCGAAGATCGAATGCCGTCGGTGTACAACACCGACAACGAAAACGCGGAAATCAAACAAGATAACACGAGCACTTGCTGCATCTGAATCGAGGACACCAACGTGCACCTGCCTTGTCGAATAATATCTACCGCAGACCGAATGGTCGGTAAGCGAGACGTGAACGGAGCCGCCATGGAAGCGTCGCCGAGTTTTACTTGCGGAAGTTCGCCGTCTAAATCGTCCAAGTTTTGCATCATGTCGCTCATGCTCGGCGCTTTACCGCCTTGTCCGCCTTGTCTTGCCTTAGCTCTTTCCATCGCTCTGCGTTTTGATTCGCGAATCATTAGTTGCGTAGAATTTTTCATGGCGGTAAACTGCGCCCACTTTTCGCCTCGCGCCATTCTTTCCTTGAACTCTTCCTCGAACCAGACTTTTTGCAACGCTTGGAGTTCTTTCGTGTCTTTTTGCTGCGCGATTTTCTCCTCCATTTTCGCCTTCTTCACTTTTTCCGCTTGCTCTTTCACTCTTTGCATCTTCTCTTGGAACGTTTCCGCCTTGGCGAGCTTTTTACCTTTTTCTCCGTCGCCTTCTTCTTCTCCTTTACTCTCGTCGCCGCCTTCTTGTTTCAATTTCTTTGTGTTTGCGGACCCAAAGCCGGAGAGGAGCGCGACGCCGACGTGCGCTTGTTTTAACGCGCCGACGTCGTTCGCACCATCGCCGCACATGTACGTGTGTCTCCCCTGTTGTTTCAAACGTTTCAAGACCCTCTCTTTATCGTCCGGAGACATTCTGGCAAATATAGACACAGAATCCAAGTAATCCCAAAGCTCGCTTTCTGATGAAGTGCCGCTCTCCGTCGTCGTCGTCGCGGCATAGCTGGCCGCGTTCAAGCTCTCCCCGGTGACGCACAACGAATACTTCTGAGCCAATTGTGGAATGCTCAAATCTTTGTAACTCCCGATGACTTGAATGCCTCCATCTTTATCTCTCTTCGCGGAGACCCATCGAAGACTGCCACCACTTTTGTTGTTCGATTGCTCGAGCTCGAGCACTGCCGCGCCGGCTAACCCTCCTTTCGCGATGCCAACTTCATTCCCGACGTGAAGGGCGGTTAAGGTAGCGTCCCCAGTCGCCATCATGACGCGATTACTCGAAGCGATGAGCGCGTTGATAACTTCTTCCGAATCCGTTCGAACGCGACAGGCAAACGCTAAAAATCCGGCAAATTCCAAATCGCATTCGACTTCGTCTCGAGATAACGGCGATTTCGCGTCGTTGACTCTTTTCGAATCCCCAGGTGATAACACTTTGTGCGCGAGCGCAATCACGCGCATACCTTTTTCCGCTAACGTGCGATATTGCGAGTCGAACCCATCCGGTTTACTCTTCAACAGCGTAGCAATTTTCTCCGGCGATCCTTTCACCAGCGCCCACGTTTGTTCGTTTTCGCCTTCATTTTGCTGAACGGTGGCGACGACGGACATGCGCTGTAAAGAACTCGCAAAGTGATTGCGCGCTAAAATTTTGGCGCTCGGGGTACCTTTCCACGTTCGTTTCTTGATCTCCTCGGAAAATTTCGGTTTCGATTTACTCGATTTCGGATCGTACTCCCATTTGGCGGCGAACAAGGCAGCTTGCTCCAACGGATCGCCGTACGTTTTCCCATCGATTTGGACTAAAGAATGACACCCGCCGATGATGATCGCGGACGTTTTCGAGCACTCGATCGGCGTGGCAATTTGCGCCGACGACATATTTTTACTCAAATCCGACGCGTCTACGACACCAACAGCGACAAGTTTATCCGAAGTAATCGTCCCGGTCTTATCGAATAAGCACGAATCAATCTTCCCCGCCATCGGTACTCGAAACGGTTCCGTGCAATACACGCCCGATTTCATCAACGCTAAAAGTGCTGTGTTCACCGCCATGGCAGTTTGCATGGGAAGTTCCGGAGGCACGACAGATGTCAAAATTAAAATACATCTCAACACTAACTCGTACTGCGAACGTTTGCCGTCCTTCATGCCAACCGTGAAGACGTGATACGAAGCCATGCACGCGAAAACCAACAAAATGAACAACAGAATCATCGTTTCTTTGGTATCTCCGGTGACTTGCTCCGAAGAAAACTCCATCATGCGCATTAACTTACCTTGCGTGGAAGAAAACCCAGTTCGCAAAACGTAGCACACGCACCCGTCGTCCGGCGTCGGCGGCACTTTTACCGGCCCATTAATACTACTACTACTATCCGAAGACTGTTGCATTAAAGTCGTTCCGGAGGATAACACGTGCGTTTTGTGAAGATCCTCGATGTCCAACCTCGCGTCTTCTTTATCGTCGTACGAGATCGCCTCCTTCATTTGCGGTACCGATTCGCCGGTCAAAGACGCTTCGTTCACCACCGCCGAGCCTTGCAAAATCAAGCAATCGCACGGAATGGTCGTTTCACCTTCCGGCTGTCTCTTCACGCTGACTATATCTCCGGGAACTAAATCTTCCGTCGAATGGTCCTCCCAGATGTTATTTCTAAACGCGTAAATTCTGCCAGTTTTCACCGCGATGCCTCTCAACGCCGTAATGTTCCTCTTCCTGGAAAACACCGTCGTCGCTTCGAAAATCAACATCGACAACATGTTGAACAGGGCGTACTTCCAATACTCGTCCATCAACCAAAGCATGCACGTGAACATTTGAAACACCGTCACTGGTCCGGTCAATTGTTCCTTGAACATTTCCATAAAAGTCGGCAACTCCACGTGCAAACAATTATCGCCGTACCGATTCATACAATCCTTGATTTCATCCGGCGCCATTCCAGTCGCGGTCTTTTTGAAGTAACTCGAAATCGGTAAATCCACCGGACAGGTCAACTCTCTCAACTCTCCTCTCGCCTTGCCGCTCTTCGCGTCTCGTTCCACCTCCACGTACTCGTACCGTTGCCTTTGAAACGTGCACCACAACGTCGACGTGTACGTAAACCCGTCCTCTTTACTCACCGAACTCAGCAAACGCATCTTCGTAATCTCCGGTTTCCCTTGGTGCGCGTGCGGCATGATTTCCAAATACGTATCCTCGTCCACCTCCGTAGCGTTGCGATACCGGAAAAACCGTCTCACTCTGACCGACCAGTGCTGCGCGAACATGATCAACGCGTGCGCGAACGCGACCGAAGCAAACTTAATCACCGCGACAAAGTCCGGCAACCACCACGCCGGCAACGTCGGAGGAATCTCGTACGTCACCGTTTGGTTAACCGACGACAGATCCTCTCCTAACAATCCGTTCTTGAATACTGACGAAGCTGATGCTTCTCCAGATGGTTCCTCCGCTCCATTTTTCACCTCCTTTTCCTCCTCCTCCTCGAA
>JACLAB010003838.1_pt1 | contig 17850 bp, 14 predicted proteins | sample 8027921 | NCBI WGS metagenome assembly JACLAB01 (sample SAMN15725117, study PRJNA655200) | protist metagenome | isolation source: fluorescence activated cell sorting (FACS) single amplified genomes of... | place: USA: West Boothbay Harbor, Gulf of Maine | collected 2000-07-19 | reverse complement strand
GCAATTCAACACCAACTTGAAGCACGCGCTAAATCGTCGAGACGAGGACGGGCAAACGGCGTTGCACTGCGCGATTTTGAGCGGTCAAAATCTAATGGTGGAGATGTTGTTAGAGAAAGGCGCGGATCCGTTTGCAACTTTGGAAGGGTCTCCGCCCGTGCACATCGCGTGTACGATGGCGTCGTTCGCCAAGTTTCGCGAGGCAAGTCTCGAGATGGTAAAGGTATTGCTACCGCATTTGACTCGACACGATGTGGAGGATGATTACCACAGAACGGCGATGAGTATTGCCGCGCAACACGGGAGTAAAGAGATTTGCGCGTATTTGATTCAAAACTACGAAGCGCCAAACGAGGAGGACGATTTGAAGGCGTATTTGAATCAGAAAGATCGATCGGGGAGGACGGCGTTGATTTGGGCGGCTAATTATAATCGCGCGGATGTTGTGGAACTTTTGTTGGAAAACGATTCCAGCATGCTCAACGATACCGATAACGATGGGAATACGGCGTTGATTCACGCGGTGAGGAATAATAGCGCGGAGTGCGTGAAAGTTTTGATAAAGAGGAACGCGGACGCGGACATTGTCAATGCGAAAGAAGAAAGCGCGAAGTGTATCGCCAAAAGAAGAGGGTACGACGATTTGGTTTCTTTGTTGAACGGTAAAAAAGGTAAGAAAGAAACGACGCCGCCTGGTGTGAATGGCTTGATTATCGCCCCGGACGCATGTTTGTTACACCACTCGTGTCCGGCCATTAAGAGAGGATGTTCATTTGATGTCCCTCCAGAAAACGTTCAAAGATTGACGTGCATCATGAACCCAGTGAATGGTACTCTGCGCGCGGCAGATTTCTCCGAGTCTTCAACCCTGAGCATAGACACGACGGAGTCGCCGGCGCAAATGGTGGACGTTTTACGATGCCACGAGTACAATTACATCAAAAAGGTGCAAAAAATTTGTGAATCTCTCCCAGACGTAACGGTACACTCCAGCGCGATTGGAACCATCGATGGCGATACCACGGTGTGTTCGCACTCATTTCACGCGGCGCTCTGTGCCGCTGGAGCGGCAATCAAGGCTGTCGATGCGGTTGTCATCGGTGAAGAGCATGAAAAGTGTCAACGCGTCTTTTGCGCGGTGAGACCGCCGGGACACCACGCGGGACCATTAGGACCAGTTGGCCTTCCTGGCGATCCAATTGGACAAGGGTCGCACGGTTTCTGTTTGATTAATAACGTTGCCGTTGCGGCAGCATACGCGAGGTGCGTGCACAGACATAAAGGCATCAAGAAAGTTGCGATCATTGATTTCGACGTCCATCACGGCAACGGTACCGAAGCGCTCGTCGCGAATACGGCACCGAGCGCGCCAAAAGTTAAAATCTCAACGCCTTGGAGCAGCGGAGAGATAACGACGAACACGTGTAAACCGTGGATGGATCCGGACACCGATAAGGATGAGATTTTCTTTGCGTCCGTGCACGGCTACGGAAGAATGTCAAATTTTTACCCCGGAACGGGACCGACGAAAGATACGAAACAAAGACAAGAACAAAACGATATCAATTTTGAAAACGAAGACAATAATAATAACACTAGCACGGAAAACGACAACACAGATACTGGATACGTTTCCGGGTACTCCTCCGCGGAAGACGAAGCCGCTGATGGCGTCGTCAAGGACGATCAAAAAGTGTTGGCGGAAATGGAAACGGCGACGTTTGAAAAGCCGCCACCGAGAATCGTTGACGTTGGTATGATTGGCGAAGGTAAACGCGCCGAACGAGGGAGTTCGTGGAGACGCGTTTGGCGAGCGAAAGTTTTACCCGCTCTGGATGAATTCAAACCAGACTTAGTGTTCATCTCCGCTGGTTTCGACGCGCACTCTAAAGATGCCATTCAAGGACCAGTCAATTTAGGCGTCAAAGAGTTAGATTACGAGTGGTTGACGAACGAATTGTGCGAAATTGCGAACAAACACGCCGGGGGAAGAGTTATATCAGTCTTAGAAGGCGGTTATCGGATTCAAGGCAAAGCTGTCTCTGCGTTTGGTCGCTCGGTTGCATCACATTGCAAAGCGTTGTTCGCCACGCACAACACCGATTGTTTCGACGAAAAGTTAAACGCGCGTATTTTGGAGAAAGAAGTCGCGAAAAAGCGAGAGCAAAGAGAGTTGGTGCGTTTAGAACGCTTAGAACGAGAGACCGAACAGTTGCGCAGAAGACAAGAGGAGAGAGAACGAGAACTTTTGCGATTGCAAGAGCTCGAAGAAAACGGCGGCGTCGAAACTGAAGAAGGAGGCGCGCCTACTGAAGCGGCTGAAGCGGCAGCACCACCGCCGGCGGAGGTGCAGGAAGTGGGAGGTAAACGTCGTCGTCGCGGTGGTGCGGTCGATTACGCCGCCCTCAACGCGAAAATGCTCGAAGAGCAACAGCAAGAACATAAACAAAAAGAAGAAGAAGTAGAAGAACAAGATCCGCCGGCGGTTCCCATCGTTATTGACGACGACGACGAGGAGAACGAGAATGTTGACGAAGAAAACATGGAGGAAGACGATGAGGAGGACGACATGGACGCCGAAGAAGAAGACGAGGAGGAATTAGCAGACGCTTGAATATAATAAATAACGCATTCTCTAAAAGAGAGAAAGAGAGAAAGAGAGAGAGCGTTTACATGTTCACATTATTATTTACGAACAAGAGTTACTCGACGACATCGAAAAAAGATCAAAATCTCAAATCAAAATATCTCGAAAAGAGATAAAATTCTCTCACAACTTGAGATAAGCACAACACACACACACACGCACACACTTTACTTACGCCTTTAATAAAATGATTGCCCAAGCCTCGTCGACGATGACGATGATGACGACTACGACTGCTTCGTCTCGGTCCGCTGTCGTCGCGAAGAAGAACTCTTCCTCCTCTTCTTCTTTCACATCATCATCATCATCATCATTAAAAGCCATCGGGAACAGGAACACCAAGAATACTAATAATAAAAAGAACAACAACAACGTCGTCGTCGCGAGAGCTTCGCTCATGGATGATCATTACGAAGTCATTTCTAATCTCGCGAAAGGTGGTGGTGGTGGTATCCCAGGCGTGGACACCTCGGAATTCGATCAGATGTTCATCAACGTCGCGTCGTTTATTCTCCCAGCCTGGGGGATCATCGTCGGGACTATTTTCGTCTTTGGCACCATAGCGAAAGTGGCGTTCCCGGAGAAATACGACGAAATGACGACGAAAGCGGAGAAGGAATCGTTTAAAGGACAGATTGATTTGGATAACTTGAGCGCTGACGATTTGGCGGCGGTTGCGGAGTTGGAAGCGGAAATGAAAGCGAAAGGCAAAATGTAATTAGAAAGATATTATTATTATTAATACTGAAACAACAACATACGTATCACAACGTGCCGTGTTATGAAACGTACGCGCTCCTCAACGCGCTGAACACTTTTACTACCAACATTCTAAAACCCAGGGACGAGCGAGCAGCTCTTCTCTCTGTACTCTTTATACCCAGGCGCATCGCCGTACTTCTCCAGAGCGTTCTTATCGCCTCGTTTACTCGCCATGGTCATCAAAAACAAAATGAACGCGCATCCGATGGAAGCCGGAATGAACGTGGACCATTTCGTCAACATAGCAGGCACGCCGGCGACGTATAACCCGAGCCAAAAGAGAATTTCGCCCAAATAGTTCGGGTGTCTGCAAAACGCGTAAGGGCCTGTTTGGCAAAACTTGCCTTCGTTCTTTTGATAATGGAAATATTTCCATTGGTCCGCAACCGCTTCTAACACCAACCCGACGTATTGCATGACAACGCCAGCCTTCAAAATCTCGTGGTGCGCGACCACGTTCGCGTGTTGATAGTGGAAAAGCATGGGAGAAGCCATCAAGGCGTAAATAAACCCACACCCTACGATGACCATCGTTTTTTGCAAAAAGGACTTGCTGTTCTGCGCCTCGGGCGACGCCTTCGCCTTCTTCCCCCAGTCCTTCCACGTCTTCGAGCGAATGGCTAAGAAGATGCCCAATCGTAAACCGTAGAGTAAACCTCCCAATATGTGCAGCTGACAGAGTTCAGGTAAAAGAATTCCACTGATGCTTGCTGATTTCAACAATATTCCCGCGCTCGCCGCGACCGAGAGACCGTACCCGACGCTGAAAGAATACACCGGGTTAATGTACGCCAAAGTGACGGGTAAAATTGCCGCCGCGGTAAACACCGGAAACGCCAGTGGACTTGCCGCCGACAAACTCGCCGCTACCGCCGCGCACATGGCGACTGGTTTCGCGGCAACCACCGCAGTTGCCGGCGTTTTCTTCGCCGCCAACTCAAACAATGGTGATATAAATTTTTGCTGACTGGATGTCTTTGTTACGACTTGGCGTTCTTTTGTTGTTGTTGTTGTTGTTCTTAATAATTTGATTCTCTTCCCTCGAACAGACCCCGAAGAAAAAGAAAACAAATGCGAAGAGGATTTTGAGGAGGAGGACTTTGAGGAGGTGCGGATGGTAGGGGTTGTGTTATTGCTCCTCCTCGTCGTCGCGAGAGGAGAGACACTACTCACAGCAGAAATTGAAGCAGTTGAAGGGGAGACCATGTACCAATTTTACGAGTAATTGATGAGATTTGAGTGAAAATGAGGGAATTTCGTTCGTGTTTGTTTGTTTAAAGTGAATTGTGGGAAGAAGAGAGAGAAAAAATTAACGAGAAGAGACATTTCCTCATTTAGTCTTACTTCCTGTTCTCTGTTTCGGAAATGACCTTTGTCTCTTCTAATATAGTATTCATCGCGCAAACAAAAGCCTCCTCCTCTTCAGGAGCATCATCTGCTTCAAGAATCCCCAAACTCGCCGCATCGTTGTTGTCGAGGTCGAGGACGACGACGAGCGTAATAATAAAACGACGACAAAAACGAAATGAATCTTTTTTGTATTCAACGACGACGTCTTTAACGACAACAACGACAACGAGTGCATCATATTCATCAACGCTGCCTCGACTTTTGTCTCTTCAAAAGCATACGCTAGTAGACGACGGGGAAGGTGGTTCCTTTGTCTTCTCTTCGAGGAGACTGTTGTTCTCTAACGCAGGAAAAGCATCATCATCATCGAGTAGTAGTAGTAGTACTAGTAGTAGTAAAAAAAAGAGGAGTCAAAACAAAAGGAGTCACCACAAAAAGACAATCAAGTGCGAAAGCGAAACCCGAATAGCGTCAGTGTTGACCTCTTTACCGCAACGCTTGGATTTATATTTCCAACGACGATCGTATCGGATGCTTTTATGGAAAACTATCTTTATTTTTGTTGGTTTTTATTTAGCTTCGGTGATTACTTTATCGTTTGGCGCGTTGGGCATCAACGACGTCGTCGCCGGCGCGTTGTGCGTGTTCGTTTACGAGACGATCACGAGGTGGTATTATAAAACGAGCAGACCTGGGAGGAAGTTGGAGTTTGTGAATTGCTTCAAGTTAGGGCTGGTGTATTCCTTAATTGCAGACGCGTTCAAGCTAGGTTCGTAATCATCATCATCGTTATTGTTATTAATATTATTATTCTACTCGTAAATATATTAATCTTCCTTCCCGTATTGAGGGCGATACTCCACGTCTACTTCCATCCCTTTCTCGTCTATTTGTCGCAGCGCTTCGTAGACTCCCACACCGACAGAAACCGATAAATTTAAACTCCGCACGTGCTCTTCGTCGATGGGTATTCTCCGAATCCCTCCCGTCGCTTCGCAGTGTTTGTGCGCGTTCTCTGGTAAACCGCTGACTTCGCTCCCAAAGAGCAACCAGTCTCCCGGTTTATACGCGCCTCGCGCGCAATGCGACTTCCCTCCAAACTTTGAAAACGCGACTAATCTTCCTCTTTTCGACGCTTCAATCTCTTGCCAATACGTATAAAACGCGTCGTACGATTCGTGCACTTTCACGCAAACGCTTTGCCAATAATCCAAACCCGCGCGTTTCAACTTTGCGTCGTCGAGCTCAAAACCTAACGGTCCGACCAAATGTAAAGGCACTTGCGTCGCCGCGCACGTGCGCGCAATCGTCCCGGTATTCCCGGGAATTTGTGGACACACTAAAACTACGGTCAAATCTGTTCTTTGCGATGAGGAGGCGAGTTCAATCCCTCGGACTTGTTGCGCCGATGCCATTATTTGTATATCCCTTTTTCTTCCTTGTTGTTGTTGTTGTTGTTGTTGTCTTTTATTGTGGTGGTGGTTATTCAATGATGATGATGATTTGCAACAGTTTTGTCGTCGTCTGAAGTAATAAGAAGAGAGTTTTGTAAAGGCACAGCAAGATGATGATTTATACGTCGAAGTTGCAAGCATTTAATAATAAGCCTTTGTGTCTTACTCTCGATGTTGTTGTTGTTGTTGTCGTTTTGCGGGCGGTTTATTATTAGTGTATTATAGGAGTAGCAATTATTAATTAGGGGAATACAAAAAAAATGAGGGGAAAATTATTTGTCTCGAGTTCCCTCAAAAAGACAACTCTAAGAACACACAATTTCTACAATTTATAACCATCATCACTTTATGATGATGAGCTCCTTCTTTTCCTTCTTTTCCTTCTTTTCCTCCTCTTTTGAAAACGGTCTCGAGATAGATTTCCTCTTAGTATGCGTATTAAACGCGATAAAACTCTCGTACGCGGTCGTTTTGCTCTTAATGTCTTTGACGTTTCTAAACGTAAGAGTGCAAAGATTAGATTCGATTTCCAAAAACGTCTCCTCGACGTCGACGATGTTTCGACCGAAATCGATTGGTTTCTTCCATCCGTTCACCTCGGATGGTGGTGGAGGAGAGAGGGTTTTGTGGCAATTCGTGAAACTGATGAGAGAGAAGTATCCAACCGCGAGGGTGGTGATTTATACCGGAGATAAATGTGATGATGGGAAGAGGAAGAAAAAGCTAATATTGGAACGAGCGAAAGAGAGATTCGGTTTAGATATAGATATTGATGATGATGATGATGATGATAATAATAGTGACAACAATGAGAATCGACGACGAGGTACAATAGAGTTCAAAAGGGTGTACTTTCGAACGTTATCGCAAAGCAAATGGTATCCGGTGGCGACGATTCTCGGGCAAATGTTTGGTATCGTCGTCGTCGCCGTAGAAGCGATATCCGGGTTCGCGCCGGATGTGTTCGTGGATACAATTGGAGCGGCGTGGGCGTACCCGTTTATTCGTTTCTTTTGCGGCGAGAGCACGAAAATTGTTTCGTACGTGCACTATCCGACAATCAGTAGCGACATGCGCGAACGCGTCCAAAAAGGAAGTTTGATGTATAACAACCGCGTGTTTTTCGCAAAAATTCCAATTTTGAAGCAGATTAAGATTGTCTATTACACGATTCTAATGTCGTTGTACGGGTACTGCGGAGGTAACTTTGCGGACGTCATCGTTGTCAATTCAACGTGGACGAAAAATCACATCGATCGACTTTGGGGCGCGTTCGCCAAGAGGAGGGCGAGAAGGACGAAAAAGAAACTCGCGCCGAGACGAGCGAACGAAGGCGAAGCAATTGTGGTGTATCCACCGTGCGACGTATCGTCGGTAGAATTAAAAGTAAAAGAAGAGAGTATTACTACTACCAAGGTGCTAACAACGACGACGAAACTGATTCAGTTGAAAAAGAGGCCTCCGCCTTCATCGCTTCCGGATGCCGCCGGCGACGGTGACGACGACGGCGACAAAGAAGTGAAAAGGAGTCGACAAGAAAACAACACGCCGTACGTAAAGAAAGCGAAGCGTTTGATTTTGGGAGAGTATAAAGTGCCACACTTCTCGGCTATTGCGGTTGGTCAGTTTCGTCCGGAAAAGAACCACAAACTTCTCTTGGAAAGTTGGAAACTGATGAAGACAAACGTCAAGACGAATAAACATCCGGCGTGCGAAAAAGCTGTTTTGAAACTCGTCGGAGGATTGCGAGACAAGAACGATTTGCGGAGATACAACGCGTTAAAAGCGATGGTCAAAGAAATGGGCATCGACGATTCCGTGGAGTTTTATCACGATGTCGATAACGCGACGTTAAAGGAACTTTTACAACACTCCATCGTCGGTTTACACGCCATGACGGATGAACATTTTGGCATTTGCATCGTCGAATACATGGCGTTTGGAGCCATTCCAATCGCGCACAACTCAGGTGGGCCCAAAATGGATATCGTTCAGCACGGCGTGGACGGATTTTTAGCCTCCGATGCGACGTCGTATGCGGCAGCGTTGGAAGGCGCCTTCGGCATGAACGACGAAAAGTTGAGAGAAATGATTGAAAACGGCAAGAGGAAAAGTTTGCAATTTAGCGAGGAAAGCTTCAACGCCGGAATGTACGACGCGCTGAAAACTATGGGAGGTTTCGCGCCGTAGTGTTGTTAACTGCATAGTAATAGGAGGAAATAGATATATATTGGGTAGTAGTAGTAGTAGTAGTAGTAGTAGTAGTAGTAGTAATAATAATAATAATAGTGATGTAGCGTACAAAATCTAATTATCTCTGCTATGCGTCTTCTTCTTCTTCTTCTTCATCCTCTTCGTTCATCCTCTTCGTCTTCTTCCTCATCCGAAAACTCCTTGTCTTCGTCGAATTCATCATCATCATCATCATCATCATCATCATCATCGTCATCATCGTCATCATCATCATCGTCTTCGTCTTCGCCTTTTGCGGCTTTTATCAACTGTCTCATCTCTTCTTCGATGAAGGCTTTCCGTTTCACCTTCTTCGTCTGTTGCGCGTCCAACTTCTCTTTCTCTTCCAACTGTTCAATCTGTCGCAATAATTTCGCCAACGCTCTGTATCGAATCTCCATCGGTCCTAACTTCGCTCCTTTATTCTTCAGCACCATCCCTTCCTTTCCAAACTCCGTGTTGTATTTCCCCCCTTTTTTCTTTGCATCTTCTTCTTTCTTTTGTTTTTTCTTCTGCGCGAACGTTATTCCTGGTTTCCTCTCCGCTTTGATTTTCTTTACTTTTTCCTTCAATTGCTTGCTATTTGGTTGGTTCGGCCTTTTCGTTCTTGTTTTCTTCGTTCTCGATTCTTCTCCCATTGTTGATATGTGTTTTGTTGCTGAAGATGTGTCGGCGTGTCTTTGTTGTGTGTTGTTTTTTGGCGGCTCAAATCTCTCTCTTCTTCGTTTGTTTGTTTGTCCGAAGAAGAAAAGAGTCCATTTTTGATATTTTTGATATTTTTGTTGTGTGTGAGTTCTCTTTCTGTCCTTCATCACAACAAAAACAACTTTTAAGCTCTTTAAAAGATGATGATGTCTTCTTTGTCTTCTTCTCTCGCGATGGTCAAACCAACAACTGTTGCGAAGAAAACTACTGCGACTAAAACTAAAACTACGTTTGGGTTTCATCGGAGTTCTTTTCGGCGATCATCTTCGTCGTTCACGTCGTTTTTGAACAGCAACATAAACAACAAGAAGAAAAATTTTAAAGTGAAAACAACGAAATCGATTTTAACGGGACCGTCAAACTCGATATCTAATAACAGTAATAATAACAGTAATAGTAATAGTAAAAGTAGTGAACGGGTGGACGAATCGGTGAATTTACCCCCACCGAGGATTTCGGATCTAGAACGAGCGCCGAACGAACGCGTCGCCTCGGTTTTACGATCGGCTATTCCTGGAGATTTGTTGCTGATCACCACCGTCAGTGGGAGGAGTGGGAAAACGCAGCAACAACAACAAGAACAAGAACAGTCTTCTTCTTCTTCTTCTTCTTCTGTTTCGCAAGAAAGTAGCAGCAGCACGATTAGAAATAGCGCGGTTTCCACCGCTGCACAAACGAACGAAGAAGATGACGAGGAAGAAGACCAGAGCGAGCGATGGTTCGTCGTGAGAGAGTCCACGGCGGGAGCGGCGCCGGCGGCTGAAGAGGACGAGAACATCAACGCGGTGATTACGTTGAAGGGCGAAATTGAAGGGAAAAACGTGACCATAACTTTAGACACGAGAAAACAATCGAACAACATGGAAGCAGAGTTAGACGTCCAAGAGGACTCTTGCTTTACGAACGACGCGTGGATGAAGCAACTGGGAGACAAGTTTAGACTAGAGTTAAAGTCGAGCAAGTTGAAGAGTAAAAATTTCGAAAAGATGAAAAACTTACAACGCGCCTCGAAAGTGGTCGGATGCAGATCGGTCGTTTCATACGATCTGTTGAAAGCTGCGGTGATGAACGACGCGTCGCCGTGGAGAGACGGGAAAAGCGCGTCTACGAGACGGTGCATCGTCGAAGGGTTGGAAGCGGCGACGCAACTCGCCGGAGAGCTTCTCGCGTTTGAGGAAAAGTGCAGAGACGTCGTCATGATCCAAGTGAGTCATTCCTCCGAGCTGGCACCAGCTGGGCACTTGTTTTACAACGCGAAAGAAGAGAACATGCACGATCAAAATCTTCGTGATTATTTGGAGAGGAAACGCGCGGCGGAGTTTAGCGGTGGTGGCGGCGGCAGCGATTCGAGCGGTTCCCCGGGGAGTCCATCTTCACCTTCATCATCTTCCTCTTCTTCAAGCACCGTCGGAAATGGTAATTCCTCGAACGGAGGTTGGAAACTCTTTGGGAATCTGTTTGGAAGTGATAGTAGTGGTGATAATAACGGCGCAAACGCTGGAAATAAGGTGATGAATTTGAACGCGTCGTGGGAACCTTCTCAACTCCAAACGATCGACGCGCCGTACGTCTTACAAACTTTACACAGGATAGCGCTCGAAAATCCTGACGACGTTGGATTTCTCTCGTCAAATTTAAGCGTGGATGAGAATTCGGTTAAATCTGTATCTCTCATCATGTATCGCAAATCCGGGGCTGGCGCAAAAGAACGCGCGGAAAAGTTGTCCAAATTACGAACGCAAGCCGCGTTCAACGAACAAGACTGGGCGAAACGAATTGCCGTCGGTTCTTTGTTAGGATATTCTCAAGAGAACACAATATGGCACGCTAAAGCTTTAATCGATCGACATTTAGTAACACCGGGCGATATCATGGATGCTTTTGACAATGCGTTGGATATCGATGAAAATTGATGAGAGAGGAGGATAGAAAGAGAGAATATTTTATGATTCTTTTTTGTAACCAGTAACTTTTGATCATAACAGAACTCATCACGATTTTACCATCACCGCCACTGAATACACTACGTCTACGTTATGTTTCTACATCTTTTGCTAAAAACCTCTGCTTTTCTCCTCGTCGTCTTTCTCCTCTCGCTTCTCGGCGCTCTTCTTTAAACTATTCTCTCCAGCTCGCGACTGTAAAGAAGCGCGCGCGAGATCATTTCGTTCGAGGGAATATCTTTGCTCGATGGCACCGCCTGTTCGTCCGAAAACACGAACGTTTCTTCTATGGCCCCGTCATCGAGCATCCATCCTCTCTCCATCGCGTACTTCATCGCCTCGTTCTTATCGTGGTCTAAAATGAGAAGCCTCGCTAAATTTTTCAACGTTATTTCCGAGGCGCTCTTTTCGATGCAGTTTACAATCTCATCTCTCGCCGTTTTGGACATTCTGTTTGCAAACGGTTTGAAGCTCTCGTCGGGAATTTCCCCGTTTACTGATTCCTCCACGATCTTATTGTACGCCCCGTCCATCAATCTTTGTTCTAATTCGATGGAATACTTCACGCACGCGTTTGCGAGTAACTCGGAACTGGTCAGTTCTAACTCCGCGTGGAAAGAACCGATTCTATTCTGCATCAACAATCTCAACAAGTTCAATCCCCAACAGATTGATTCGTTTTTCGACGGCGGAAGTTCCTCTCGGACGTCTTCGTAATACGATCTGAGTTGCGCGAAATTCCTCTCAAACGACATCTCGTCGTCTCTTCGAGCGCACAAAATAACAGACATTTCCAAAAGTTCCCGAGCTAATAACAGCTCTTCTTTCTTACTCTTCGTTTGTTCGAACAACGGAGGTAACGCGGTGAGATGCGTCAGCGCCACTTTCAAGTTTTCTAACAAGTTTAACGCCCCACTCGTTTGTTGTTGTTGTTCTTGTTGCATAATAGCGTTCTCATCGCCCGTCGTCGTCGTCGTCGCGCGTTCGAATGCTTTTTTAAACTCTTTGAAAGAGTTTTGCGCCGAAGCTAAATCTTCCGCTCGCGTCATTCTATTTTAGTAGTAGTAGTGTTCTTTTGAGGAGGAGCGTTTTTGTCGTGCGATCGTCGTAAAATTAAGTATTACTCTTCGTGAATACTACCAGAGATCTCAGTATCTGTCCTTCGTGTGAAAATACCTCGATGACGATGACAGAAAGAGAGAGAGATGTGAAGATCTACTAAGAAAGAGATCTCCTCTTCTGTCGTCTGTTTTGGTTGTTTTGGTTTTGTTTTTGGACCTTCTGAGTGAGGATGAAAGAGGAGGAAAAGACTTTGATTTTGCGTACCTACCCAGGTAGTAGTAGTAGTAGTAGTATAATATATATTATTCAAAACGTCTAACGTTTGCCATTTCATCCAGCATTCTTTGAATCTGCTCCTCGCTCGCTCTCCCTTCCGCTTCCAAAGACGGCACGAGCGTCTTTGCCTCGTCGTAATCCACCGGGCGCAAGTTCGACACCACCGCCGCTTCGAACGTGTGCAATCCGTTCTGTTTCGTCAACATGTCTCGAATCAATTGCACGGCTTCTTGACTGACGTTCCCTCCAAATCTTTGCACGTACTTCAGAGTCTTTTCAAACACCTGCGTGTTCGTCGACGACGCGTCCTCGTTTCTGTTGTTGTAATCGTAAATCATCGCTTCCATCACCAGTCTCACTTCTGAAATCGACAAGCACTGCGCGTCGCTAAAATCGGGTCCTAATTTCAACTCTTGCGCGTCTTCGTCTTCGGTTTGTGACTTTTTCAGACACGCTAAACCGGACATTATTTTAAGAGTATTCTGTGTACTTATTATCTATTTCCTTTGTCTTCTTCTTCTTCTTCTTCTTCTTTTTGTTGTTGTTGTTGTTGTTGTTAAAGTTGTTGTTTGTGTCGAAACGATCCACCAGAGAGAAATCGAATGGAGAGACATCGCTCTTCTTTTCTTCGTGGCTGATGAAAAAATTTGACTGGCTCTCGTCGAAAAAAAAAACGAACGAAAAATGAGAGAACCGACGAGAGTCTTTTCTCTCCTTTTCATTCAGAAATAATCTTTCAGAACGCGCACCAAGGCACCGTTCTTCATAATAACACAACAACACAGAAGAAGAAGAAGAAGAAATGATCAACTTTCTATTCACGTTAGTCTCATTCTACGCCGCGGTGGTGTACCCGATGTACGCTTCGATGAAAGCCATCGATCGTAAAAGACCGGACGACGACGTCTTGTGGTTGACCTATTGGATTGTCTACATCTCCGTCTTAATGGGAGAGTCTTTAGGCTTCGTCTTCTTGTAAGTCTCAAACGTCGTTCTCTCGAATCGTCGTCTCGTCTCGCTCGCATTTTTTTTTTAATTCTCTTCATCTCTCTCTGTCTTTGATGGAAGACAGAGAAGAAGAAGAAGACACGGAAGCATCAAAATCATCATCATGTTTTCGTTCAGAGCGCTCTTTTGTCGGCGGTTCGCGCGCATCGATCGATCGTTAGAAAGAAAGAGAAAAAGAGTTTAAGGGAGAGATCCAATTTTTAAAAATTGTGTGAGAAAGAAAGAGAGAGAAAGAAGGGGAACTCTCTTTCTCTACAACACATTAACGAAGAATACGTATACTGGTTAAAATAATACGTACTGACAAAAACGCGAATAACACTCTCTTCTTCTTATTACTATTACAATGTTAAAACAGAATCCCGAAATACAGATTTGTAAAATTGTGTTTGATTTACTACTTGATCTCCCCGCGTTTCAAAGGCGCGGTGACTTTGTACAAGAGCGGCATCGCTCCGATATTTAGAAAGTTGAGTCCGTCCATCGATAAGACGGGTGATTTGATCATGAAGGGTGATTTCCAAGCCGTGCGCAAAGAACTCGGTCCGCAATTGAAGGAATTGCAATCGTTCGTGCAAAAAGATGGTCCGGAAGCGGTGAACAGATTACTTTCAAAGGTGAAGAGTACGAAACCGTCGGCTGGAGGAGGATCGAGCGACGACGCAGCAAAAGAGAATTAGAGAGAAGAGCGAATTTACGTACACACACACACAAATACACACACACACGCAATTGTAATTTTATAATACTCTTTACTACGTACATTATTATTATTACCAAGATCTGCTTTTAATATATATATTCGCTCAAAATGCCGCGCCGCTCAAGTATAATTCTTTTTGTGTATTAATTTTCTTCTCGTCGATCTTGATCCATTTTCAGCTTGCTCAACGCTTCGGCGATGTTCACGCCGCCGCCGAGAGCAACGCCGAGTTTGGCAGCAGCCGCAGCCATAACATCTTCACCAATACTTTTGAAGCCGCTGTTCGATGACGAGGACGCAACGCTGTCTTGTTGGATTTCTCTTCTCTTTTCAGCGACGGACTCGTTTTCACCGGCAACCGTGATGGCGGTGAAAATTTCTCCTTCGCCAAGACCTAAACAATCGTACACCTCGTGCAAATCGTCAACCGTGCACGCCTCGTACATCAGAGGTAAGTCCATGATGCAATCAAGTGTTTTGTGTTCTGCCAAGTTTTCTAAAGAGGAGCATTGCATCAAATCTGCCCAGTAATGGTTCGATTTCAAATCGGTTTCGTGTCGAGCCAAGAGCGTGTTTCTCGCGCGGTCCAATTCGCGTTGCGAAACTCTTTGATGCTGAAATCCGCGCAAAACGCGAACACCCGCAGCTAATGCTTCATCAATCTTTGCTGGCGTAGATGTGACTAATAATCTATATGTAGTGGCGTCTGAATTTTGTAATCCGAACGATAACGTAAAGTTGCAGTCGTACGTCAAGCCTAAAGCGTCTCTCACCGTGGTAAAGAGCCGCCCACCGACTACTTCAGAAAGTAGCATACCCGCTATGTACGTCGCCAAAGGATTCTTTCTCCGCGCGCTTTGCAAAGCGTATGGGTTCCCATTCGCTTGAGCTAACACGTTGACCGGATCAATATCGTCGATAAAAGCAAAACCACCCTCTTCCTCTACTCGCGCGGAATCTCTCTCCGGAATGCGCATGGGCGCCCACATGGAAGGCCCGGGACCAGCCATGACTGCGCACGCTCTGTCGTCGGAATCCCGGAGCCATTGTCGTTGCTCGCGTACCGGATCGTCTTTGGGAACATTCTTTAAGCTCAATGGTATCGGATCGGTCATGACAGGTACGTTCTTGTTCTCTTTCGTTTTAGAAATCGTGCCTAATACTTGCGTAATCAACTCGTCCACCTCTTCGGGAATCAAGTCACCGACGATGTTCACTTCAATCGGACCGTTGCTAAATTGCATTTCGACTGCTTTCGCGACACCATCTAAAGTCAACGCAGATAACTCTGCTCGCGAGGGATCCATGAATCGGCGGTCACCGTACATGGCTTTGTTGATTGCATCGTGCGTCGTTAGTTCCAAATTTTTCGTCGTGTTGAGTTCAAACATTCTGTAGATATCTTTCACTCGCTCCAACGCGGTTTCTTCCCAGTTTGGTTTTTCAATTAAAAGATGAATAATTTCCAAAATCGTCCGCAACCCGCCATCGACAGCAAACGCGCCGTCCAAATAGAGATACTCCATTTCAGGCTCGACGTCAAACACCAACAGATTTTGCATCGTTAATAGCTCGATTTGTTTTCGGTCCCAAGCGCCAACCGTACCGGCTTCTTGCAACGTTCGCAAACCAAGCGCGGCGGAACCAATACCATCGGGACCGGCATCCAACGGTTCGTGAGATCGACCTCCGGGAACGACTAATCGTAAAAATCCACTTCCCGGTTCCGCGTCGAGCTGTTTGTAATTCACGCGAACGTTGTTACTCAAGCGTCTTTGGTACACTCCGGTAACTTCGTCGAGCGTCGCAGACTCTATTACTGGTTTTCTTTCTTGAATCATAGCTTCCAACTCGGCGTCCGGAATTAAGCTGTCCGGCACGTCCACATCCTCCAATGGTTCGATTTCGCCGTAGTCCGCGGACAATACTCGCATCACGTCCTCGGGAGTGATGTCAAATCGAACTTCTTGATCCGTCTCCACGTCAGTCGTCGTAGTTGGAACGCACGCGACAATCGCAGTCGTCAAGCCCGATCGAGGATCTCGAGTTTCGCTGTCGCATCCGTACTCCGCGATAAATCCCAAAAGTTCCGTAGCTGCTTCGTTGACGCTCTCCAACGTAATATATTCGTCCAACAAAAGTAAACTCTCGTGTCCTACGACTTGGTCCATGACAACGTGCCCGAGAGCGTCGTGTTCCATGACAAAATCGAGATTTTCCAACGACGGAACGCACCCGGCTTGTTGCGCGAGTTGCTCCGAATCTCTCATCATGGCTGCTTTAAACCTCGAAAGCTCGCCTTGAGTTAAACCGCATTTTTGCAATCGTCGCGCTTCTTCAACTGCCACTTGGAGTGCAAACTCCCATTCTCTCGGTTCGCATGTCACCGTCACTGTTGTCACCGTGCATCCTTCTCGCGCAGAGTCCGAATGATCGAGTTCAACGCGTTTATAATCAGCGTTTGTCTCGGAGTACCTTGACTGGATTCGAGATTGCAACACGAGCAAAGCAATTCTTTGCAACACTGTTCGGTGCAAGTCGCCTAACTTCTCCATCGGAACGATTGGAAGTTTCGAGAAAATGTTAAACGACGCGTGCGTCAAGTGTTCGTGTTGAAACATCTGCGGTTCACCTTCATTCGCGATGAACGGTTGGTACGGATCTTCGATTTTCTCTTCCATCATGCGATGAAGTTGTGCCTCAATTTCTTTGCGCTCTTCGAGAGGTACGCCGTAAGCGTGCTTTACCGGTGGTCTCACTTCGTGGCGAGCTAAAGGAGATTCCGCTTGCATTGCCCACGGACTCGGCGCCGCCTCGTTGAACGCGTCTTCAATCATTTTCTCAACTTGTTCTGTAGTCGCATCAAACTCTCCCACGACGTACAAAGTAGCGTTCGAAGGAAAATACCATCGAGCGTGAAAATCGCGAATCTTTTCATCATCCCACAGAGGCACTTGATCGAGCTTACCGATTGGAAATCGAATGCCCAAGGCGTTGTCCCAGTGCAAATGCTGCAACAACTGACAATCGACGCGATATTCGATGGTGTTCATCATCTGTGCTTCGGCTAAAACTGCTTTCTTTTCCTTTTGAATTCTGGTTTGTAACAACGAAGGATTAAACGCGACGTCGTAGAGAATATCCAACACGTTGTTCAACATGTACACGCCGTCCTTGTTTACCGTCGGCGCGTGAATGTGAAACACCGTGTGATGAAAATCTGTGTACGCGTTACCTCTGGTACCGCTTCCTAAGTACTGATCGCGTTTGCGAGAACCCAGAAAAGTAACGTGCTCAACCAAGTGCGCCAAACCTTGCTCGTCTTCTCGTTCGTCCACGGATCCGACGTGCATTTCAAGGTGCGCCTCGAATCGTCTCTCCGGCGTCGTGTTTGGCAAAATGACATATTTCAACCCATTCTTGAGCGTTCCTCGGTGGATCTCTTCGTGCGGTGGCAAAGGTCTCTCCAGGAGCGGAATCACTTCCCCTTCTACTCTGTCTTCACCCAGAGTCGTGGCTAACGCCGACGTGATTGATTTCCATCTCTTGTTGTTCTCTTCGCCGTTGTTGGACGTCTTGTTATTGTTCTTATTGTTCGTCGTCGAGTCCGATAATTCTCCGCCGATTCCTCCCGAAGCGCTGCCGCAAAACACCTCCCCGTTTTTGTTCTTGAAGTGTTTCGGTGCTTTGCGAGTGGACGCGATGAAC
>JACLAB010014674.1_pt1 | contig 17859 bp, 10 predicted proteins | sample 8027921 | NCBI WGS metagenome assembly JACLAB01 (sample SAMN15725117, study PRJNA655200) | protist metagenome | isolation source: fluorescence activated cell sorting (FACS) single amplified genomes of... | place: USA: West Boothbay Harbor, Gulf of Maine | collected 2000-07-19 | reverse complement strand
CGCCAACGTTGATGCAAACGTGACTCCCAAAAAAGACGGTTACGCAGTTGAATTCGTTTTCAGGGAAAAAATTTGGCCAAAAGTTCAAACATTTCGAGTTGCTGGAGCGACCGCTTTACCGAAGGAAGTTGAGACTCAAGTTCTTCAAGCTGCTCAAAAAAGCCAGAATTGCACCGTTCGTGTTTTGGCTACAGCAAAGAACATAGTTGAGAGTTATTACACGAGTAAAGGTCTGACATTCGGCACTATATCCCACTTCGACGGAATGGAAAACGGAGAAGTCATTGCCCATGTGGTGGAGGGAGAAATTTCTCGGGTGCAGGCTGTATATCTTGATGATAATATGCAAGTTATTGCTGGGAACAAGGGTTTCACGCACCCACGAGTTATTCAACGCGAGCACAACTTTCAAGTAGGCAAACTCTACAATGTGGAAGACGCGAAAACTGCATTAAGAGATATATTTTTGCTGCAGTTGTTCGATAACGTCCAAGTTGTTCCTCGTCCTGATGAAAAAGATCCAACAAAGGTACAAGTCGATATCATGTTACGTGAGAGACCTATTCGTACCGCAGAAACCGAATTAGAGTGGAGCATCGCTCCTGGCGAGCAGGGGCGACCTGATTTAGTTTCGGCTAGACCAGGTGGATCAGTCTTCGTTGAACAACGGAATCTCGATGGCTGGGGCCGCCAAATTTTTGGCTCGGTTTCAACTGCAAACTTTTTCCAGCCACAGGATGATCTCGGTTTTAAACTCGAGTACGTACATCCTTATTGTTACGGGGATGGTGATAAACTCAAGTCTTCATTTAAGACCGCGGTATTCAACACGCGAAAACTTTCGCCAACTTTCACGGGAGGCCCCTTGATGGAAGAAGTCCCCGGAATATGGATTGACAGAGCTGGTTTAAAAGCAACTTTGAGTCAAAATTTTAGTCGCCAGTCACGATCGAGTTCAAGTGTCATTCTGGAAGAGATTACGTCGCGTGATGATTCGGGGGCCATATGCGCGCACGGAGTGAAGCAATTGTCAAACGGTCTGCTTGCTGCCGACGGACCGTGTACAACTCATGCTGACTCCGGAACTGACAGGATGCTGGTGCTACAAAGTAACAACATCCGGGATACTACGAAATTTGTGAATGGGACACAAGTCGGATCTAGGGATATATTGCAGTTCGACCAATCGATTGGTCTAAGTGCACGTTTACCGACGTTCAATAGACTCACAGCAGAGGTGACAAGGTTTGTGCAGCTAGTCTCCGAAAGTAAACAGACCATGCTACCACCTCCAGTCCTCGTAGCTCATTTCAAGCTCGGACACATCTTAGGCAACTGCAGTGCCTATGATGCATTTACACTGGGTGGCCCGCACTCTTGCCGTGGGTACAGTGTTGGTGAGCTTGGTGTCTCACGTTCAGTTCTTGAGTCTGCTGTTGAACTTCGCTTGCCAGTCCCATACGTTAACACACACGCTTTTGCTTTTTGGGAAAGCTGCTCTGACTTAGACTCGAGCGGCAAAGTACTGGGGAACCCTACAGAGTATTATCGCCGAGCTGGCAAAGGAGTAAGCTGTGGTGTTGGACTAAAACTTGGACCGGTGCGCGCTGAATGGTGTATCGATAATAACCAAGGAATTGGCTCGACTTACATCCGCTTTGGTGAACGCTTCTGACGAACGTAGCCATTCCAGTTTATTACCTTTAGTGGTCGACACTTTTCCTAAATTTCGCTCCGTAGTACTTTTGAACGAGCAAAGTACTACGAATCTCGCCTATTGTAGTAAGCAAGTAGCTAACTTGTCTTCCTGGTGACAAGTAGAACTCATGCTCGCTCTCGCGCGGCAGTCTATTTACCTTATGTTGTACGTGGATTTAGCATGATGTCACCAAAAGCCGTCATATATAGTAGCCTGAAAACTTGATCAAAAACAGCATCATCCTTCGTTTACACAGAAAATCGAAATTCGCTGAGCGAACTAACTAGTCCTCCGACGCCGGTTGAGAGGGCTTTCGTCGCACGTTTGCGATTGCGCGTCGCGACAGCCGGATTCATCAATGTCGTTGATTTCTTGTTTCGACTACTCTAAGAGTCGTATGCCGGGCACAACAGAGCTCCCACAGCGGGCGAGACGGGGCGCTCGACTTGACGCGAGCAGCACACTCCGAAAGTTTTCACAGGTGCCAGCTAGAAGGTTTTCGGCCTTGACGTTGGGCGCCGTTAAGGAAACAGCGAACAATTTGCATAGTATACAGAACATTGCAAAGCAACTGCGGGATCGTGAGATTAGTGCGGTTGACTTGACCGCGAGCTATTTACGTAGAATACAGCAAACTAATGGTACACTGAATAGCTTCGTTGCGCTTGACACAGACCTGGCGCTTGAGCAAGCCAAAATGATCGATGATGAGTTGAGCAGGGGTATCGATAGAGGAATTCTTGCTGGAATCCCCATCGCAGTAAAAGATAACATCTGCACAAAAGATTTTGCAACCACGGCAGGTTCGAACGTGCTTGCAGGGTATATCCCCCCCTATGATGCAACTGTAGTGCGTCGTCTCCGGCACGCTGGCGCGATTGTCGTAGGAAAAACGAACATGGACGAATTTGGCATGGGCAGCACGTCGGAAAGTTCGTATTTCAACGCAACACGCAATCCTTGGGATCAAACATGCGTTCCTGGTGGCTCTTCCGGTGGTTCAGCAGCCGCTGTAGCTTCCAAGCAGTGTGTTGCAGCTTTAGGATCAGACACAGGCGGATCTGTTCGGCAACCGGCGTCACATTGTGGAGTTGTTGGCTTGAAACCGACTTATGGAGCTATTTCTAGAAATGGTCTAATGGCGTATGCTTCATCATTTGACTGTGTTGGTACCCTCACCTCTTGTGTAGAAGACTGTGCTATTATCTTCAATACTTTGTCAAGACATAGAGGTCATGATGACTTAACACGCATCAATACACCTGTGGCCGATTTTTTCAAACTTGAGCCGATCTCTAATGATAGGCCACTGCACGGATATCGATTTGGGATTGTGAGGCAAGCACTCGAGGGTGGAATCGCTGAAGAAGTCTTGAATAGTTTTTTGGACTCAGTTGACCTCTTGCGTGATTTAGGTGCTGAAGTTGACACGATATCCTGCGACACATTCATGGATGGTCTTCCTGCCTACTATATTTTAGCGTTATCGGAGGCAAGCAGTAATCTTGCTCGCTATGATGGCATACGAGAAGGCTCAAGTCTTCAATCTCAATCAAGGACGACGCTATGTTCCTCGACTCGTTCGAAACATCTCGGCAGCGAAGTGAAGAGGCGAATTTTAATGGGAACATATACACTCTCTGCTGGCTATGCTGATGCGTACTATGAGCGCGCGAATAAGGTACGTGAAACTGTAGCCAATGAGTTGCAGTCGAAGTTGAGGACGTATAATGCCCTTCTCACACCTGCAGCGACAACTGTGGCTCCTAAACTAAATGTATCACTTAAAAATCCGCTCGAGATGTACACAGGTGACGCGATGACCGTGAATGTCAACCTGAGCGGCCTTCCGGCACTTGTTGTAAGAGGGAAGCCTGCTGTTCGTGGTACAACCCTCCCAATCGGATTTCAGTTAATAGGGAGAGCTTTCGGAGAAATAGAATTGTTGAAAGTCGGTGCCATATTTGAGAAAGCCGCGTGTGAGCGTTTCAACATACAACAATTCACAAGTGTCGAAAACTAAACTAAACTAAACTAAACTAATTCCGTGATGCTTGGTGTTGACTCGAGAGTAGTCCACCCACTCGAGAGGAGTAGTCGATAGCTTTTTATTTATTATCTAGGTTCCATGAATAAATTGTCAAGAATTTCTCGTACATTTGTCTCGGAAAAATCGTCTCGGAGACAAAGCACTTGTTTGACTTCGTTAATGTTTAGTTCCAAAATCAAACCAGATGAGTTGTCGAGGTAGTCTGCTACGTCATGCACGTGGTCGAGGCTTAGAAGACGACATGCACTCAGTAATCGCGAAAACTCAGCTCGTGTATTTGGTTGGCTTAAATTCGAAAGCCCCAAAATCAGTGCCCTAACCTGACGCTCAAACACTAGGGATCCAAGCTGGTTGAAACGCAAGTAGTTAAACATCGTCATTTCTAACACCAGCGTTATTCGTTTGATCAATACGTGCATCAGCTTTGTAACCCAATCACCCGCCTCTTCACAGTAATGCTCAATCCTCTTAGAAAAGAGCTCAAAAAACCAGAGTAAAGGCTCTACCCAGCTTTCTTTCAAGTTAATGGATTCAAACTGTTCGCTTGATAGTACGTACTGCGTCAAAGATATCTCATTAGTTACTTGCTTCATAACATTGAGTAGATCTTGTGCGAGTGCTGCCATAAGCTCGTATGATAACTTGGAAAATGCATGGGTTATTGACTCTAAACTATGCAAACATTGGTCCATGGAACAATTTTGATTGCCTCGTTTGTATGTTCCATCACGAATCAAACATTTTGCGTTTGTGAGGAAACTTGCAGTAAATGCCATCACAGTTTCAGATAACAATGCCATGTGTATGCGTTGTGACATCTCAGGACGCTCTATGAGTTGATCAAACAACTCAACGTCAGTCAGGATACGCGCACCAAGTTCGGGCAAACTTGAAACAAAAACTTCTCTAGCTGGCATTTTAACTGTTCGCTCAATGTCATGAAACATTTCTAACAAGATCCGTGTGATCTCTTCAAGGACGGATTTGAGTGCTTGCGCCCACGTTGATATGTAAGCCCTCTCAAAACTTCGCCTCATAATGTAAAAGATGTCATGGACGCAAGAGACTTTGCAACTGGTACTACACAACGTTTCAGCAATCGCTCGTCGGTAGTGACTGCGAAGCAAACGTACTTCTGCTGCCATATACATGGACATTAATTTATCGCTACCATCGTCATACCAGCCGAAGTTACTGTCTACTTGCACTTGATTCGTGAAGACGTTTCGCATGCGTGAACTCAACTCCCACCAAAAAATACTACAGGCGCGACTGGTCAATACGAGTTCGCCAATATTAGCTTCATCTATGTCTTCCACTTCGTTTTCGTACGTGAACTTTCCTACCACTTCAGCTGTTATACCAGCTAAATGCTTGCAAGACTCATTGACGAAACGCTGGATAGACTCGCAGTCATAATGTTGTGATAAGCTGCAACACACTGTGTCGATGAGTTGTGACGCTTGGCTGAGCACGATGGTCACTCTTTTTGACATCGACCGATTCTCTGTTGCACTCTCTGCTATTGAATTGAGTAGGCTATCTCGAATACGTTGAGACATGAAATCGACTCCCTCTTCTTGAGAATTCAATAATGGAAATACATTTACGAGGTCGCACATCACAGTCAAATCTTTCGTAGGAATGAGTGCCTTCAGTGCCTTTCGGATAGTTTGCAGTACTTGTTCAAATAAACCAAGTCGTTTCGCGGAAAAGCGTGATCTTTCTTCGCAAAGAACTTTTTTCTGCAGTATATCGCAGCACCTTGCTGCGTGGTTCGCGACAGTTCCATAGTCTGATAGCGACAAAGCAACACGCATCGCCTCTTCTTGTTTCCTGAAGTCTGATACTAAAGCAACGACGTCCAACGTATCTTCAAGATTTTTTATCGTGGTACCGAGAATTTTCAGTCTTATCGTATTTTCAGTGAGCATATTTGGTTGACGAACACTATCGATTTCGTCGCACACGCGGCTTGTCCGCAAAAGACATCGTTCAGACTCGGATAACCGTCCTTTCGTGCCGTCCGCCATAGAAATGTCTTCTTTCGGCTGTGTTGCAGAGCACTATCGTGATACTATACTTCCGTGCAGCGGACAATGGGAAGTTCAACGGCCGGTTGAAAGCAGGGCGTTTCGTCTACTACAGCGCGTCGTATCCACGTGCATTCCTCTGGGGTAAATTAGTGCAAAATAGACGCGCGTTTGGCACTAATTTCGAAAAAAGTGACCAAAAGGTCCTGTATGATATGATATCATATAGGACGTGGAAAGTACTATATACTGATATGATAGCAAGTGTCGTTTATCGGTTCATCTTTTTCGAACGACCTTGCAGCCAGTTCGCTCCACACCAGCGGCGAGACGTTCACTCGCTTATTAAGCGTAAGATTGTAGAATGTTTCGAAACCAATACGACCAGGTGAGTGCAGTCAGTCAATTTTGTCAGTTCACTTTAAGTATCACTTCTCAGGATGTTCTGAGTTGGAGTCCACACGGACGACTGCATCAAGTCGAATGTGAGTCTAAGTGAGTTGAAACCGTCTAGAACTAAACACATCATTTCTTCAGACGCAATTGAGGCAGTCACGCAGGGAAGTTCTGTGGTAGGATGCAAGGTATGACTCCTTCTCAGTGAAATCTCTTGCTGTGCATACAAAAGTGGTTGAGCTGACTCAAACTTCCAGGGGTCAAACGCTGTGGTGATCGCAGCTCTCAAACGTAGCTCTTCTGAGCTAGCAGCACGCCACGAAAAAATTTTTCCTATTAGTAAGAATGCAGGCATTGCTGTATCGGGTCTCGTTTCAGACGGGCATCAAATTGCGTCAATTCTGCGGAACACAGCCATTAATTCCAGCTTTGTCTACAATAGAGAAGCTAGAGTGGCACATTTAAGTGCAGCCACAGCCAGAAAACTTCAGGTGAGCTTTTTAGCATTTGCAGTTTGACTATTTCACCCATTACTTCCGTAGGCGTGCACACAACATGCATCTCGTCGCCCATACGGGGTAGGTATACTTCTGGCAGGTTCTGATGAAAGTGGTTTGCACCTTCACCAGCTGCTACCAACAGGTGATGCGTACGAAAGTGAGGCAGTTGGGATAGGTGAGGAGATCACGCTTGTTATTTCAAATCGTTGGAAATTGAGCGGTTACGCAGGCAGTCGATCCCAGGCGGCAAGAACGTATCTTGAGAAGCATTGTTTGTCGGAGATGTCTCTTGACCAGGTAAATATGGTATTTTTATCTCCTATCATCTTCTGAACACGTTGAAGCTTGTGCAACACAGTCTCAGAGCGTTGCGAGAAACGTGTCCAGATGGCTCAATCAGTACTGCGTGCTGCACTGTAGGAGTTGTGCACAATTCTGAATTCAGAGTTCTAGAAAATGCTGAGGTGGAAACATACTTGAGTGAGCTGGAGTAATTCCATGAACGCTGTTCTTCTTTTGATTTACAACTTCTTGATTGTTGCAGTCAGCGCGAAAGCATTCTTATCTAGGTGTAATCTAATTGCGTCTTGATGTGTGAACCTTAAAACTAACGTTCCACTCCCGCGCTTTGCTCATAAACTCGCTATGTACCGAGGGGGACCAGCTGTCATCACCCCCAACACCCATATGATACGTATCTAGATGGACGTTCACGTAGTCGGCGCGTCGTAATTCATTGGTATGAGTTGCACGATCGAGCATTTCAAGGTCAAAGTTGGATGCCGAGAATTGACTAAATAAAATCGGACTCTCAGCTGTGAATTGAACACGTCTCCCAGCGCAGTCTTCAAGTGCTGCCCATTTAATATCTGATCGACCACCATTCTCGCTCGGGACTATATACGGGGTATGCATATCGTCAACAGTGGAGGTATATCTCCCGAAAACCGCAGATGCTTTGCGATCTTGATAACACTCATGTGGCCCTCGTCCAAGCCAGCTCACGTCCTGAAAGCTTTTGTTACACTTGAATCTTACACCAACACGAGGTAGTTCGGGCAAGGCGTTGACGATGTTTGTCGAACTATTGACGTGCACCTCGCCTGACGGCATGAAAATATGCGTCATGCATGCATCTACCATCCTTTTAAACCCATCACCGTTTGATACTAGCGTAAAGCAACTCTTCACATGAAAACTGTCATCTACAAATTTCATCGATATACATGGCTCTTTCATAATTTTGAGCTGGTCAAGTCCAGCATCAATCCACCTACTTGAATACGAAAGCCCCTCCCCTCCACGATCATTGTCTGTACGTGCTCTCCAAAGGCATGGATAAATTGGACCCATGATTACCAGGGCATCTTGAACTTTCAAACTTTGAATGCACCCTGCAAAATTTCCAGATGAAGCAAAACAGCACTCAACACCATTACTCGAAGCGATAACTAAACCATCAGACTGACGGACATCAATCTTCGAAGTCACATTAGCTGGTATTGGCATATCATTTGATCGAAAGAATTTCGGCAACACCAGTTGAGATTTTGCCACTTCAAAACCTGCGCCAGCCCAAACAGTTTTGTGGCGTAAGTGAGAAATAAAGTTTAGCAAAGCCACAGAGCTCATGTGGCGTCTATTCACAACAGACGATTCGATGAAAGATTGAACGTCGAACGTATGCTTCTGGCCTGGATGTATCGCCGGAAGTCCGATATTTGCTTGGAATATCTCACTTCCATCGTATGAACATGCGTGCAGAAGCATGTGTAAATCAGAAAGTTTCGAAAAGTGGTACCAGTTCGTTATCGTGACGTTTCTATACTGACCTTCCGATGACCATTCAACACTGACAGGCTGTTGCAAATACTTCGCTTCATACATGGCGGGATGCACTGTCCTATCGGGGAAAACTAGGCCGTTGATACAGAACTGGGCGTCATTTGGTTTGTCGCCAAAATCACCGCCATACGCCCAAAATTCCTGCCCAAGCTCGTCTTGTTTTGTCAAACCTTGATCAACCAGATCCCAAATAAAGCCTCCTTGTAATCTATTGTTTTTCTTAAAGTGTAACCAATATTTATCCAAGCTCCCGTTGCTGTTTCCCATGGCGTGTGAGTATTCACATAATATTAATGGCCTTTTCTCATTTTTGTAATACGCAAGTTTATAGCACGCCTCGACTCTGGCGTACATAGGGCAAATAATATCGGTACAACTAGTACGCGCACCACCCCCCTCGTACATGATTGGTCGAGTTTTATCCGTATCTCTAGCCCAAAGTGCCATCTTTTCATGGCTTTTACCAAAACCAGATTCGTTACCGAGAGACCAAATTATTATTGATGGATGATTGTAATCCCGATGCACCATTCGCGTAAACCTTGAGAGAAAAGCATTTTCCCAATCTTTTTCATTTGATAGGAAACCCGTCGAGTGTAATAATGACTGAAAACCATGTGTTTCTATGTTGGCTTCATCCACCACGTATAACCCGTACTCATCGCAGAGATCATAGAATCGTGGATGGTTGGGATAATGTGCTGTCCGTACTGCGTTAAAATTATTTTGCTTCATCAACCGTATGTCTTGGACCATTAAGTCTTCTTTGACACATTTTCCATGTTTTGGGCAGTGCTCGTGTCGATTGACTCCTTGAACAATGATAGGCGTGCCGTTGACTAAAAGCTGGCCGCCTGATATTTGTATATTTCTTACACCCACTCTGCACGATTCGCAGTCGACTTCTTCGCCGGTTGAGGATACTAAAGTGATGACTAAACGGTATAAGTAAGGATTTTCGGCCGACCACAACTTTGGACTCGGCAGGTGGCAATGTAAGTTGCTTTTATATCGATTATCTGGTTGAACTGTACTTTGATTCCCGAAGCCGGGTTCCTCGCCAATAACCTTGCGGAACTCGTTCGAGCTTGTTTCACACACGGTACGTTCCTTATCCAACAACTTCACTGTGATCGCCGCGATGTCATTGGAAATATGATCCAGGTGTGACTGCAGCTCAATTGCCACACATATAGACGCTTGGGTCGTAGAAATATCAGCTGTCACTTGATAGTCTGCGATGAACACCAACGGTTTGGAATAAAGCCGTACGTCGCGATAAATGCCACTCAGCCACCACTGATCCTGATCTTCTAAATAGCTCGCGTTCGACCATCGCATCACTTGAACTGCAAGGATGTTATCGGTTTGCATCGCTTTCGTTACATCAAATTCTGCTGGTAGACGACTGTCCTCTGAGTAACCAATCCATGTGCCATTGAGCCAACACATGAATGCTGAATCAACGCCATCAAACGTCATGAAAATACGCCTTTGTCCTGATTTCCATTCGTCCGATACCTGAAAAGCGGTTCTGTAACATCCCGTTGGATTTGTATAGCCATCTTTTCCGTCTCGTTGTGCACTTGGTGGGTTCAGAGGAAATGGATACTGGATGTTTGTGTACATTGGTTTATCGTGTCCTTCGCACTGCCAATTCGATGGAACTGGGATGGTTCCCCATTTGTCGTCTGCAAAACAGCGTTCATAAAAACATGTTGGCACTTTAGACGGTTCAGGTGCGAGGTGAAATTTCCAGTGGCCATTCAACACCACCATGTTATTGAGGGTTCCGAGCGTGGACCATTTACCTCCAGAATCCCAAAAGCGATGAGATTCTTCCGCTGAAGAGAACGCATAAAGATTGCAGTGCGCGTGCCTAGTCGCGCAATCGTGATTTTTCATCCGTAGTTTGAAAGTAAACTCACCTCTTATTTCGTCCAGTCACTAGTGGATTCTCCCAGTCAAGTAAAGCTTGTTCACCTCGGATCCTCTGTACTCGTCACCAGTGAGCAATGTATCTTGTAGTGGAATTGCAGACGTACTTTACTACGAAATCGGCGCCACCGCGAACGTAATTTCAACGAAATGTCATACATCCAGTTCGTGATGGCAATCACCGTTGCAGCTCCGTGCAACCTCCAGCTCCAACATTCGTAAAGGAACACAAGATAACGGATGCCGAACACATTCATGCAATGATAAAACGTTCGTTGCGGTTTCAACATGTTTGTTCGTACGCAGCACCATTGTTCTGGGGCGTCCTTCAACCGCAGAGTCGTTTTTGCGCGAGCTGCCCACGATTCGCGAAGACCCGGAATAATTTATGTAGAACCTAGATTTCTTACGACCGTATATTTTATCATCGCGAATGCTATAAACATTATTCGTGATAGCAATACGTCCGTGTGAAAAAGTTCGAAAAAGTTCAGTAAACAAACCGGAATGTTTCTTGTGCGAGCATTCGTGCACAACACGCTCGTGCTTGCGTCGGTAAGCGTTCGCTAAGGCCCGGATCCGAAACGTACGTGACATCACTTTACGGTAGTGTGTCTTGGTGTAGTGAAGAAGGTTGACGACGGTGAAGTACCTTTTTTTTCAATACGGCGGCTGGAAAACTTTGGCTGAGGATGGATTCCTCAGTCAGTACGGTTTATGTGCAAAACTTAAATGAAAAGGTGAACCAAAGTGGTGCGTGTTCCTTGTCGAACTGTATTGTGGCGTATTTTAAGTTTTGCGGTAGATCTCAAGTCGGCTCTGTACGCGGCATTCTCGCAGTTCGGGAAAATTCTTCAAGTCACTTCCGCAAAGACATACAAACTCAGAGGACAAGCATGGGTAATTTTTGAAGAGAGAAAAGCCGCTCAAAGTGCAATCAATTATCTGAACGGCTTTACATTTTATGACAAACCTTTGGTAAGGAGCTACTTTTCTATCTTTATGTTGTTTCACAAATTCCTTGTAGTGTTTGTCCTACGCACACAGTGTATCTGATGTGTTCTTACACCGCAGCGGAGTTTCTACTAAACGATCTAGCGATAATCATGCGATGAGAAAAGCGGATAGTCAGGCTAAAGAAAAGGCGACAAGGTTACGTGCACAAACTGGTTCGATAAGTGAGAGAGATAGCACCATTGACACACCCAGCAGTAGGATCATACGTGTTCAAGGGTTACCTGCAACCACAACGGATAGCATGCTGCAAATACTTTTCGAGCAATTTCCAGGATTTGAAGACGCACGATTAACACAAGGTGCTGACGGGGTTGCGCGTGTGCAATTTCAACTTGTGGAACAGGCAACTATTGCTTTTAATGGTCTTCAGGGTTTTAGACTAAATCCAACTCACACGCTGGCTCTCTCATACGTAGTAGATAAGATGTGAGAAGCTCGAATTCGACTCATTTACTGATACCTATAATTAGTGAGTGAGCGATCATAACTTATAGCGTGGCAGTTGATTCCACGTCTAAATTCAATCAAACTTGTCTAGAACTAGTATCATTACGTTTCAGCGTTGATTTATGTCAACCGCTCAAGTTTACCTACAAATATAGACTGCGATCATTTTCCATACGCAAACCATACCAGTGAGCATCTTTGACTCTAACATGCATTTTAGTAACCAATTCAAAGCACCTTTCACAAATTTTGAGTGGCACGTGACGTATTTATCGGCGTAGATGCCGCCGTCGCACGCGTCAAGTTGCTGGTGTTTAGCTCGATTTTCTCGCTTACCAGCGGGCTCTCTCGAAGATTGCACGATCGCTCATTGTAAGTTTGATGATTTCGAAGTTCTTTGGCCCCATCTTTTGTGATGACACAGAGATCTACATTAGAGCCTGACCCAAGATCGTTGAAAATACCCGCTTTAATCGCGCGAGTAACCAGGTTCTTAGCTGCATTCTCATCCATTCCCTCCTGATATTCAGATTCTAGTACAGCCATCGCTGCAAGGGAGCCACTGCCCATTGTTGCGTACGGGAGGGAGTCAGAAGAGCCGTGCGGATATACAGAGAAAATGTGCGGACCGTTTCCGTCAACACCACCGAGGACCAATGCAGCTCCAATGTGCCCTTGATATTTGAAAAGTCGCTCCTTCAATATCGTCAGCGCCGTGACCACTTTGCTCGGCCTGTCCGAAAAAGAACGATGTAGTAAAAGTTCAGAAGATACAGAGCCTGACGGCAAGTTAGAAAAGCTCTGAAGCCGAGTGGTCAGCCTACCTGTCACGGCCTCGGTATCCGCCGCTGTACCTGCACCACAGCAAAACATGTTCGGAGCTAGATAGTGGATCTTCGCACAATTTTTGTCCGCCACTGTTTCTCCGTTCGTCGATCTAGTATCGGCTCCCAAAACTACGCCGGAAGAGAAAACCACCCCACAGATTGTTGTTCCCGTTTTTGTCGGCGCCTTTACCGTCCGTGCAGTGTCATTTGCATGATACTGGTTGAAAGCGAAACCAGAAGCTAACGGGTCGTACGGCATCCACGTTAGGGAAGCCAGGTGGGGGCAAAGTGACGCCACGCAGTCAACGGCGTGCTGTGATGGGGATCTGCGGTACACTTCTAGGCATTTCTTTCATAGTCTTCTTACGTGTACACTACGTGAAATTGTCTTTTCGTATATTGTGTACGTACACGAGTATGAACCCCTTCGATTCACATAAATGAGTGAAATGACAAAAACTGACGAAGCCGCCGGAAAATGACAAAACAAACCCTTTTAGTGAAAGGCTATCCGTGACGTCGTGTCCGCGTACTCCGCACGTTCGGTCGCGCCACCGCCGTCGCCGTCGCCACGACTCGCAAATGTTTGCACAAATCGCGACTGCTTCTATGAATATCACTCGACTTATCTCCCCATCGTCGTCGGCGAAGCTCACTGCGCGGAAGTCCTCACTTGCGGGGGTGTCGTGCACCAGCGGCAAGACAACTTCGGCGAACGACCGTGTGAGTACGTCAATCGTCGCGGGGAAGATGAAAACGCGGAAATCTGCCGCCAAGCGTTACAAAGTTACAGCAAGCGGGAAGGTACGCGCACGTTCGTTTGTCGAATCGCCACAGATTTTAGACGCGTCTCGCCTCGCCGTTATCTCGTTCGCGGGCTTCTCTACAACTAACGCTTTCCACAGGTGATGCACCGGCGACCGGGTAAAGCGCACCTTAACGGTCCCAAAACCTCCGAAAGAAAAGCGCGCCTGAGTATTGATGTGGCCATCGGGACATCTCAACTCCCCCTCGTCAGGTCTTGCTTGCCTTACGCCAGACTTTAATCCAGACGGGGTTTGAGCGTCGCGGACCCGAGCGTTGTCGTCTGAGATAAGCCCGTAACATGCGGGCGTTCATAGCACTTTAAAAGAATGATATAAGTTTCGCAGTCGCATCTACCATCGATCCGCCTTCGAAGCATCGCGCGATACTGTAGAACGGCTACTCACGCTTTTACTCGTATTCACCACGTAGCACCGGCACTGACTGGCCTGCTGCCGTGATGCCCGCACGAGTTACATCCATGCGAATTAGTTCTATCGCTCAACTATCCACCGTAGTGAGTCACCGCGAATAATGTGCGGGATTCACGTCGAACTGGGTCCCGTAGCCTACATACCCGAAAGTTCCGAACTGTTTAATCGTCCCGTGCGCACAGAATCAGAAGGAACACGCGTAAGCGATCGAATACTCGCGTGCCTAACGTCCGACTTGGCACTCGCACGCCGGGGTCCAGACGGTAATGGCGCAGTACAACGGTCAACCAAGCACGGAACGCATGTGACTTTCCGCGGCTCTATTCTTCAACTTAGAGGCCACATCCGAACTAAAGTACCGTTATGCTCTGAAACGACAAAGAACGTGCTGGTGTTTAATGGTGAAATTTACACTAGTGGTAACAGCGTCGTAGTAGATAGTGATTCAAAGTGGTTGCTGGCTCAACTTGACGCTACTGAAGGTGATAGCGTGCTAATTTCCCAACTGCTTTCTACTGTAAGAGGGCCATGGAGCCTGGTGTACTGGCATCACACAACGCATCGTCTTTGGATTGCAAAGGATATAGTGGGTCGGCGAAGCCTGTTACTTTGCCTTCCGAGTAGTTCTCGTGGTTATTTAAGTGTGTGCTCTGTCGTACCACGTGAAGCTCAAGTGAGAGGGCATGATTGGTTTGAGTGTCCTCCGGGGATATTCAGCTTCGACGCGAATGCGTCGCGCACTCACATCGATAGATGTGCGTCATATAGTAATAAATCAATTTGGCTAAATCACATTTGGCGTGATGACAAGGCACTATTACTTTTCTTTTTCCGTCGAGGTGCCTTCGCCTGTCGTACAGACGAGTGTGAGCTTTACGATGTACGAACGAAGCGAACACGACAATATGAAGAGTTTATTCGTCGCAAACAAGCTTCATGGTACTGTCTCGATAGATCCGTGCAGCTGAGATCCGCACATTGTCGGATTCCCTTGCATGAAAGTATTTCAAATCGTGACAAGGCATATTTTGGCGTTCTCTTTTCAGGAGGTTTGGACTGCACTATATTGTGTGCTTTACTGCACCGAAATCTTCAAGCTGATGAAATAATTGATCTTTGTAGTGTATGTTTCGACGGTGGTAGGTCTCCAGATAGGAAAGCAGCCCGAAGCGCGCTTGCTGAGCTTGAGCGCGTTTGCCCTGGACGCAACTGGCGCTTCATTGAAGTGAATGTTCATAGTAGGCAATTATCCACGATGAGACAACACATCGAGTCTCTGATCTATCCGAGTAAATCAGTGATGGATTTTAACATAAGCGCTGCTCTGTGGTTCGCAGCTAAGGGAGCCGGCACAATCAAAAGTGGCAAACAAAGTTCCGCGCGAATTCCCTACCAAACCACCTGTCGTATAATTTTATCAGGATCGGGCGCGGACGAACTGTGCGGCGGATATACTCGTCATCGTAACATTTTCAAGACATTTGGTAACGACGCTTTCGAGGAGAACCTTAGGCTAGACACTCTCAGGATCTGGCAAAGAAACTTGGGTCGAGACGATCGCATACTGTCAGATCATGGACGCGAAGCACGATTCCCCTACTTAGATGAGGACTTCATGCTGTCAATCCTGAAAACACCCGTACATGAGATCGCTGAACTATCTTTGCCACCGGGAATTGGCGACAAGAAGTGTCTCCGTGAGCTGGCCTTACATCTTGGCCTGTCGACCACCGCTCGAAGAATAAAAAAAGCCATCCAGTTTGGCTCTAAAGCGTCGTTGTACGAGCACCACGGATAGCCCTGCATCACTGAGCATTTGATTACTTGTTTGTTCTCGTCGCTTTGTTCACCACGTTTTTTGTACCGACGCCTGAGTGTTGACAGTTGTCCCCTGCAATGCGGGTGCGTTTGATAGTATTTCAGCAGCACTTACTGCAACAGCCTTGAATTTCGCATGTAGCTGGTAATCTTTATCCTCTGCAATGACATGCAAGGTCTGTATTGTTGTTTTTCGTGTTTCTGTCTTCTGAACTTCCCTTTCTTCCCTTTCGTTCAACGAAGCTCTCCCGAACACTTGAATACACTCCATGCTCCGGAGAGTTCACCCTTGCCTAAGAATCCTGTCTGAAGCAAAGAATTGCGCATACGACTTGCTTCAACTGCCTCTACACGTGTCGGCGTGGATAGTGCAAACGACGGGCGAGCTTACGAGGTAGTGCGCAAGCTCCGCGGCACGTCGAGCAACCTTCTCAAGACAGAATCTTCTCTACTTTTAACTCGGTAGATAAACTGTAATAAGGTGACTAAAGAGATCTAAATAATAAGGACATCCGGTAGTGAAATGCGGACCATTTTGGCTAGTTCCGACTAAAATGGAGTAGGGTACGTGCACTGTGAAGCACGATACATATCCGCCGCCGAGCTACGGAGTGTCTTCGGTCCCCGCATTCGTCACTGTTGACGAGTGCTGCTTTGAAAATTCAATTATCGCGAAGCAACGATTATGCTTAATAACTTTACACGTTCTCCGGCGATGAGGTAAACTTTCGATACTCTCATCTGAGCTCTAGTTTCATAGAGGTACAACAGAAACTTGGCCTTTCAACTCGTCACTCATGGAGAAGTGGAGACGACGTTAACGCGCGCTAAAATGCTCAAAACGATCGCAGATAAATTAATCACGATTGGTAAAGAGGTGAGTGTTTTCGCTAAGTCCGTACACGAAATCATTAAGCAGCGGACAGAATAGTTTAAGTTCGCGTCGACGGATCCAAGGTGTACTTGGGTCGGAGGAACTTGCACAAAAACTACAGTTTGATATGTCTGCTCGTTATCAAACGCGGCGAGGTGGCTATACGCGACTACGAGTCACACGATCTAGAAAGGGTGATTCGGTGACTCTAGCGAAGGTGCAGTTCATGCCCGAGGCAAGCTGATGTGTTCTGTATGTCGCTCACATATATAGCTATAGTCTTGCATAAAATTCCTCGAGCGTTTGGATATATGTCGGCTGATCCAGTAGATCGTTGTGTCCGCCGCCATTAAAATGAACAAATCGCTTGTGCTCACAAGCAACTGCATCGAAGAGCTTTCTACCGCACCATAGAGGTACAATGGCGTCAGACGTGCCGTGCAAGCTCAAGAAGTGAGTTTTCATGTTGAGCCGTCTCGCTGCTGCACACGTATTATTCCATTTATCCAACATTAGAAGAGATAGAGGGAAAATTCGAAAACTATCGCGAATTAGATCGATACAAGAGCTCAGGCCACCTTCGACAACTATACCAGATATTGCACGCTGAACATGAGGCTCAACTTTGAGAAGAGCAGTTATCCCCGCAACGCTTCCTATACTTTCCAGATGCAAAACGAGCTTGGCATCAACTGCATTTTTCCTATCATAGTGCCATTTGATAGCAGCGATAGCATCTAGAATAAGACCTGCTTCTGAAGGACGTCCTTTGTTTCCACCGTACCCTCTGTAGTCCATGAGAGTAACACCACAACCAAGTTCCTGCCGTATCATATATGCCCACCTCAGACGGTGCTCACGGTTGCCGGCGTTACCATGCAAGTGTAAGATAGAGATATGGGCGTACATGCTACCTTTAACGGCTGGCCAATGCCAACCATGAAGCTTGAGACCGTCTTCAGAAACTGTGAAAATCTCCTCTATTGCTGCGAAACTTGCAGACAGACGAATAGGGTGACTAGGACGCTGTGCCGAAGGGATGTATTGAAGTTTCCTTTGAAAAGTAAACAAAGTTCCCGCCGCGATACAATATGCGTAACCCACCACCTTGGCCAGATTACGAAACAGTTCGGAGAACATAACTGATAACGTACTGGGTGTCCGTATCGTTTTCAGC
>JACLAB010013466.1_pt1 | contig 17867 bp, 15 predicted proteins | sample 8027921 | NCBI WGS metagenome assembly JACLAB01 (sample SAMN15725117, study PRJNA655200) | protist metagenome | isolation source: fluorescence activated cell sorting (FACS) single amplified genomes of... | place: USA: West Boothbay Harbor, Gulf of Maine | collected 2000-07-19 | reverse complement strand
AAATGTTCTCGGACCCGACGGCGAGAGAAAACGCGTGCGCGTTGTATGAACGCGCGTTAGGGGTGGTTGGGTACACGTTTGTTCCGTATATTTTGAGCCACGCGCTGTTCAAAACGTCCACGGAAGTTTCACAAATGTTAGCGCTCGGTGCTTTCGCGATAATTTCGTTACGATGTGCGAACGATTACTTCGGATGGAGCGAGAAGAAAAACGTAAACTTCTTCGCGCTCGAACAGTTTATGAAAGTAAAATGGCAAACGTTGATGGGATGGACAGCGACCTTGTTGTTTTCGTTGTTACCGATCGCACAAATATCGACGTCTACGACGGACCCGTCGAACATCGCGTCGTTGTCGTTAGTCGCGGTGGTTTTAGGCGGCGCCGGAAACGCTTTGATGTTTGCGCGCGCGTGGCACATTCGCGATTGGTGTTGGAGCTTAGGATCGTTCGGGGGAAGTGCGGTTGGGAGTTGGGGAGTGCTGCTGACCATGTTCAATTATGGGCACAAGCAAGTCTCGTGGGACGTTTTCGCGGCGCTTAGTGCGTTGTATTGGGGATGGGTAGCGTTCGTGATGTGGTACGACGACCAGTGCAAGAAGAAGGCGAACATTTAGAAGACGTTAGTGAGAAGATGAAGAGATGCATACTAAGTCGATAAAACTTGTAGAAATACTTTAGAAAGAGAGAGAGAGAAAGACGCGCACATTGCTTATTATATATTGTAATAGTATTTGCAGCAGCAGCAGAGTTGAATAAACGCATTTTAAATTAGAGGACACAGAAGGCGTTAGTGTCTATTAAACGTCTCGCGAAGGCCATTTTCTCTTCGTCCGTATCAAACGGCAAGTCTTTCACTTCTACTCCATCCTCGTAGTTTGCGTACAAGACCGTCGCTAGCGCGTCTAAATCGTCACCTTCGATTTCAGGGTCGATTTTTAAGCAACTCGACGCTTCTCTGTAGGCGTCGGCGTCTAGAATATTCGCCGAAGCGCCTTCCATGTGTAATTTTCTATCGTTGTTGATGTACGTGCGCAAGCGAACGACGCCGTCGTCGCAGTCTTCTAAAGACGCGCAGTTTTTTTGTACTAAACCTATTTTGGAGCTCATCGACGGTTTCGCTCCCAACGACGCTTTGGTTAATCGTGTGTGTGCTTTCGGCGGCCTGACGCGTTCACGCATGAGGTTCCCGAGGAGCTTTTCCACCGACCCGGCAAAGACGTTGTTCTTCATCATGTTCTCTACGACGACGTTACAGTATCGCTCTAAAAGTTTTTTCGAGTTTAGAAAGTTAACGTCCGTTTCATCTAATCGAGATAAATGTCTCAAGAAATCTCTCGGTGGACATCTTCGTAACTCGACGTTCGTATTTACCGCATCCGCCAACGCGTCCGAGAAGACGTGTTCTAAAATATCCGCAAACGTATTCCGCTGATTCACCGAAATCGTCAAATGCAAACTCGATTCGTCTTTTTTTCCATCATTTTCATCTTCACTGGTGATACAAAACGCCTCGTGAATCGTTCCTCTCGGCATATACATGACATCCCCGGGTTCTAAAATGACTTCCACGTACTTCATCTCCTCCAACCGTTTCCTCTCTTCTTCCGAAAACTCCTCGCTACTAAACCTCGGAAACTTCTCGCTCACATCTCTCGTTGGATACAACCGCCATCTCTTCCTCCCTTCTATTTGCAACACAAACGCATCGATATCATCCCAATGTGGGGCAAACCCTTGACTATTCGCCGGCGTCCAATACGCGTTGCACCCCGTAGGCGACTGCCAAAAATTTTCCAAATTCGACAACAACGCCCACAACTTATCCGACCACCTCTGCGGATGCAACACTCTGACCGAGCACCCGTCTTCCTCGAACCGTTTCGCGACCGTTTCGTAATCCGCGTTTTTGCTCACGTTACTAAACCCATCGTTCGCGTTGTGCGTTCTTCTCACGCCGTCTTTATAACTCGTCACGTCGACGTTCGTCCCGTACGTCAATTTTTTCTCCTTCAACCATCTCTCGATGTCCTCCGAGGTGAGTAAATCCTCGTACCCACTTTTGCTCGTTACGCTTTGCTTTCGAACGAAACATTTCCGTTCGAATATTCGTGACTGGAACACGTCCGTCGAATACGGAAAGAACAGCCAGTGCGCGCAGTCCTCCGGTGTAACTGTTTTAAAGCCGTCGCGAATGACATCGGACCAAGTAAGATTTTTTGAGTGTTTCGGAGCGTACGCCGAGGACGGTTCGTCGATAACGTCCACTTTGAAACTGTTCTCGACGTCTTCGAAGTACGTCGACGTTTTCGACGCGTCGAAGAAGACTCGATCGTCCGAGTCCTTGTGCGATATCGCATCGTTCGAATGTTTCATCCTCTGCGCTTTTTTCTTTTTCTCCCCCATCATGTACCCGTCGTCGATGTCGTGCGGGGACATCGAAACTGGACCGGGCGAGAGGAAATCATTCGGTGAGGCGCGATGTTGACGATTTTGGTCGCCTCCTCCTCCTCCTCCTCCTTTGTTTTCAGTGGACTTGCGCTTCTTTTTAGACATGATGTTGAGTCACACTGTCTTTAATTTAAAACTGAGGAGAAAACAAGAGATGGATTTTTTAGACAACTAGTACGAATGTCGATAATAGTATTAAACAAATCTATGACTACGAATACAGCGTAAAAACGACAATCCCGTCCTCGTCGTAAATTAAGCCTTGTAGCCTCTGGACGCTCTTCTACCTCGCGCCTTTTCAAACTTTCTCCCCTTGTGCTGCACGTACGGCTTGGCGTGCGAGTGCGGCACACCCGGCGCGCCAAAGTGCTTGACGGCTTCTCTGGAGTTCTTCGGACCTCTCAAAAGCACGACGCCTTCGCCAGTCGGCGCCTTCAACGCCAACTGATCGAACGTCAAGCACTCACCACCAGCCTTGACGATTCTCGCGCGAGCCGTCGCGGTAAATCTCAACGCGCACACCGTCAATTTCGGCACTTCAAACATTCTCACGTCGTCCGTGATGGTTCCGACGACGCACGCCACCTTCCCTTCTTTGCCCTTCATAAACTTCGCGAGTTTGGACAGCGACAACGGCGGTCGGTTCGTTTTCGACATGAATAATCTCTTCAATACCGTTTGGTTGAATTTAGAGTCCGTTCTTCTCGCGAGGAAACGGTAGAGTTTCACCAACAACGCCAAGTAGACGTTTTCGGACTTTTGCGAAGTGCGCTTCGTCTTTTTGTTGCGGCCGCCAGCTTCGAGATCGATACCCTGTTAAGAGAAAAGGAAAAGGTGTTGTCAGCGCTGATGGTAAAAGGATGAACACAAACGCGTTTCGTCACAGTTCTTCTCTGCTGCGAAAAGAGCCCGGAACGCACGCGTGTGAGAGGCAGAGAGAGAACGGACGAGAGAACGCGAGGAATGCGAGAGCGAAGCATTCTTTCCCGACAGACCCTTCTTGAGGCAAAAAATTTCTTCCGTCTGCGAAACGCGCGGAATCTCTCTCGCGCGTCCAACACGCGCCCGCTCGTTTCATTCGTCGCGTCCGAAAACCTTTCCAGAACATATCGAAGGTACGAAAAGTGCGACACGTCCTTCGCGACACCACACCGTCACACCACTCGCAGAGAGAGATGTTTTTACGCGCACATTTTTTAGGCGTAAAATCTCTCCCTGTGTCTGTTCGCGCGAATAAAACTCCCAGACGCGACGATGCATCATCCGCGCCTCCTGCAAAGACGGAAACGATGACGCGCGATAAAACGAGACGATAAAAAAGTACGAGGAGAAGACATTTCATGAATAACGTACCATCTTTCTTCCTGTCTATCTAAATTTATGTCGTCTTTTAGGCCTGCTAGAAGAAGAATTTGATGGAGAGAGAGAGAGAAGGGTCTCTCATTAAACCCTAACACACCCTAAACAATTCTTCGCCCAGAAATTCAAAAAAATCATCTTTCGCGACACAAAACACAGCGCGCGTTTGCGGTTCGAGTAAAGAGCGTCAGAGAGAAAGCGCCGCCGCGAAAAGAAGAAGGCGTTTGAGGCTCTTCCGGGAAATTTGTTTTTGTGTCGTCGCATTCGGGGTATTTCAAAGAGAGTGAGAAAGAGAGAGAGAAATTCTGTGGAAATCTCTCTTTGGACGACGCGACGCGACGGACAGTTGACCAAAGCAAAGAGAGATTCGTTTACTCATAAAAGAACAACATGGAGAACATCGACGAAGGAGGTCACGGTACCAAGACCACGACCAACTTCGGAAGAGGAGAAGGAAACGGAGTTTTAGGGGCGAAATTTTTAATCCAACCGCACGTGGACGAGATATGCTCGCAGTTTGGTATTTTCGACGATGAGGAGGAGCAAGAAGAGGAGGAAGACACAGAGGCAAAAGAAGGAAGAAGAAAAAATAATCGATACGCGGAAACGTCCGCGGCGGTTCTCGCGAACATGGTCTCTGAATTTTCCGTCACCAGAGGCGTCTCGGAAAGCTCGCGACGTCGGTTACTCGACGAAGCGAGGAAAAGAGGGAACGAGGAAAAGTTTGAAAGTTTGTACGAGGCGCTGAAGCGCTCGAACGCGGTGCCGGAGTTGGACCGGTGGAACGCGGTCGTCGCGAAGATTGCGGCGGACGAGGAGTTGAAAGAAGCGGTGAAAAGTAGGGACGCTTATAGTAGGAAAGTTTCGGAGCGGTCGCCGGTGAGAGCGACGAAGAAGTCGTCGCCGAGAAAACTGGCGGAGGAACAACCGGCTTCGACCGTTTTGAAAGCGTTGCGCGAGATGACTTTTGATAAAGACGGCGCGGCGGCGCATATCATCGGAGAGAATGACAGACCTTATGGAGAGGAGGAGAAAGAAGAAGAAGAAGAAATAGACGAAGAGAACGGACGAGCGCGACAACGTGAGCAACAACGAGTCGTGAAAACTACTGCAACATCGACATCCGCCGCGACAACGAGAAAACCAACATTTCCTAGTTGGAACGAGGATGGATCTTCATCCAACCGTCCATATTTAACGAGCAATTTCTTAGGCATAGAGTACGAACGCGACGTGGACGCTATCCCTTTGGCGTCTCGGTCGACCGCGGAGCAAGAGTTGCTCCTCTTGGACGATTTTTTACACGCTGCGCTCGGTTTGGACGGTCGATACGTCACCGCGAGACGCGCCGCCTCAATGAAAGCCACGACAACGAAGAAAAGGAACGGCGGTAGCAACGACGACATCAACATCAATAATAACAACGAAGATGCAAATAGAATAGTCAAATTCGATTGCGAGAGCGGTTGCGAACCGAGTTTGCGCGAACTCTTGGGCCGAATGCTCCCGATGTGCGAAGATGCGTTTGCCTGTTCGCGCTTCGTCGAAAAAACGCTCTACGGCCAAACAAAAACGTCCGGCAAAACGAGCAAAGCGTTGGCGACAGAAGTGCGAGATTTACTTGGCGACTGGGAACGTATGATCGCGCAACTGGAGAGGAAAAGAAACAAACGTGATCTGAGTTTACAGTCGGCGTATTTTTACGCTCGACCAGCCGCGGAAGCGCTTCGCTTGTTAGCCTCGGTCTCGTTCGCCTGCGAAAACGAAATGGGCGGAAAGCTTTTGAATACTTTGAGACGGTTGAAAATCCGGTGCGGGGGCGATTCGGAAGCGGAGAGATTACTCACTCGCCTGGAAAACGCGACCGCAAAATCTTATTTAAAACGATTAGAAAAATGGATGTCCGAAGGCCATTGCGAGAACGACACGTACGAGGAATTTTTTGTCGTGGAAGACAAACGCTTAAAGCCAGACTCGCTTTCCGAACGTTTCGATAATAATAACGCTTACTGGACAGAGAAATGTGTTCCGAGAGAACCGACGCCATGGTTTTTGGACGATGCGACGAAAGTGTTGGCGTTAAATGCCGGGAAGTATGTCAACGCGCTTCGAGAGATTACCGTTATTAGTAGAGAGACGTTGAGTAGCCAAGTCACGGCAAACGGAGAGGAAGAGGGGATAAAGAGTATCGTCGTCGTCGACAAAGAAGAAAAAGAAAAAGAGCGGAAGAAATTGTCGTTCTCGAACATCTCCGACGTCGTTCGTGCCAAACACGACGTCTCCAATAAACATTTCTTCGACGCGTTGCTCCTTTCTGGAGACATTCGCAACAAGTTGCAATTGGTCAAAGCGACCTTCTTATTGGCGCAAGGCGATTATCTCTCACAGTTCTTCGACTCGCCCTTCAAGGCCTTCGAAGAACTCGAGAAACCGGCCAAGTTTTGCGACGAGCAAAAGTTGAGAGATGCTTTAGAGGTGAGCATGAAAAACTCCTCGATGTATGCGTTCAAGTATCACGAAGACATCAAGTGCGCCCTCGAAAAGAATGGTAGTACGAGTAATGACGCGCGAGGTTTGGAGACGTTTACGCTCGACTACAAAACATCCTTTCCAGCGAACGTTGTGCTTTCAAAGAGTACCATTGCCAAGTATCAAGCGTTGTTCAAGCACTTGTTCCGCGCGAAAGTGATGGAAAAGAAAGTGTGCGAAACGTGGGCGACGCTTCGTCGGCTTCACAAGAAAATGCACCGGCGGCAGCAGCAGCAATCGTCTTCTCGAATGGAGTACGAGAATCCCACAGAGGAGCACTTTCTCACGAGAGATGTCTTCGTTCACGCCAACGCCGCGCACTGGACCGCACAAAGAGCAATCAGTTTGATTCAAAATGTCTTGCACTACGCGACGTCGGAAGTCATCGAGCCGAACTGGGCCACGATGGAGAGCGAGATATTTTCTTCGTCCACCTCCGCGGACGACGTCATCAAAGCGCATGCCAAGTTTCTGGAAACCACCGCTCGAGAGTCCATGCTTCTTCGACCGACGCTTTTGAACCTCTACGAATCTATCCTTCAATCGTGCTCGAAACTCTGCGACGCGTGCGAAGACTTTGAAAGAAACGACGAAGAAGAAGAAGCGAAACTTCGCGCCGCCGGCGACTACGACGATCGCGAAGACCAAATGGAGGACTTTTTGCATCGAATCGAATTCATATCCTCTGAATTCGACGAGAGAACGGCTGCATTTATCGACGCGTTGAAAGATGCCGCTCGATTCGAGAGTAAGTTTGAAAGTTTGATCAGCCGCGTCGAGCCTCTCGAACAGTCAAATTCGAGATACTAAAGTAAAAACGCTCGAAACTTTCATCATAAAAACAATGGATAACGCTTCTGAACACATGTTACCGAGAGCCTCCAATACTACTACCGCGCGAACGACGGCGATAACCACAAAACATGCTTTACAAATAGGCCAATGCGTCTCCGCGTTAGGTGCGGTGTTCATGACGAGTGTGATCCTGTATGCCGCGGTGAATGGAAACGGAAGCGAGGAACTCGATTGGTTGGTAACGCACCCTTGGGGGGTGGTTTCTCTCGTTGACCTGTACGTCGGTTTTACCCTTTTCTCTCTGTGGATATTCCTGCGAGAAGAGAGCGCGATGACGGCCTTAGTGTGGACTGTGTTTGTGATGTGCTTGGGGAACTTCACGACATCGGTGTACGTCTTTCGCGCGTTAAGGAGTTCGAACGGAAATTGGCACAAATTTTTCTTGGGAGATTCGCACGCGTCGTCTGTATCAGCAACCGCTTCGAGATGATGATTTCTTTTGCGAACGCGCGGCGTGTACTGCTATCATCATCTTTCTCGGGAAGTGCATTGTAAAACAAATTATCGTAGTATTACTGCTATAGCTTTATTAATTAATCATGCCTTTGGACCGGCCTTCAAACCCGGGCCGGTTCCTCTTCTTCTCTCTCCTATCGATGTTCTTTTCGATTTTCTCGTCCGCTTTCGCCTTGATGTTCTCCTTGCGCTTTTTCTTCTTCGCGTTTTGTTGGTCCTGAACCGTTTTCGTCCGCTCGTTCCATTTCTCTTTGTTCTTTTGTTTCTTCTTTTCTTCTCTTTTGACGGATTTGCGCAGAAGTTTCGGGTCGTCCAACACTTTCTCTCCTCTCGCGCGTTTCAACGAAGCCTCCCAGGCGTGCTTCTCGGCGACGCGTTTGCCTTCTTTGGTTTGGTCGCCGCCAGCGTCGGCTAAATCTTTTTCTCGCTGAAGTGCTTTCGAGAGCAGATCTCTCTTCGTTTCTTTTTTCTTCTTGCCGTTTAATCTAGATGATGGAACCTCGTCCACGTCCACGTTACCAAACGCCAAGTTCATCTTCGGGTATCCGTCTTCTCCTCTGTTGGCGGCGGTTTCATCGCCCTTCTTCTTTTCGTTGCTATTATTCCTCATCGTCTCTCTCTTCTTCGCGTCCACGATCTTCTTCATCCTCTTCTCCCTTTCCTTCTTCTCCAATTTCATCTTCTCCCGTTGCTCTCTCCAATCTTTCGCGTCTTTCACCTTCTTCTCGTGTTCGCTCGCTTTCCGCTTCTCCCTCGAATCCTGAATTTTCTTCTCCAGACGTTTTCTCAACGCTTCTAACCGTTCGCTTTTTTCCTCCTTCGTCGGCGTCGAGGCGTCTATAACCATATCTTTGAACATACTACTCCCGTTTGATTCCTTCTTCTTCTCTCCGTTCGCTCCTTCCTCCTCCTCTTCCTCTTCCTCTTCGTCGCCGCTCCCGGATTCCTCCGCCTTCGCCGCGTTCGCCCTCCGCGCCTCGTCCTCTCCCTCCTCCTCTGTATCCTCCAAACCTTTCTTCCTCTTCTTTTCCATTTTCTTCTGCAGAGTCTCCGCGTTCGTGAGAACTAAATTCGGATCGAGTTTCTGTCGTTTCTTTTCCATCGTTTTCATTTTCACCATTCTTTTCTTCTCCGCGGTGGATTTTTGTGAGGCTTTTTTCGCCCCGAACCTGCCTAAAGAGGCCATCAGCATTTCCTCGTCATCGTCGTCGTCCCCGAAGGATTTCTCGGTCGCGAGGTAGAACTTTTGCGGGATGTGTTCGACGAGCGCGTCGAAAAAGTGGGAGTGTTCGTTCACGCGGGTGCTGATCGTCGTCGTCGTCTGTTTTATTGTTGTTCATATCGTCATCGAAAGAGAGTTAAGAGCGCGTCAGAGAGGGAAAGAAACGGCGGCGGAATGAGATGCTTTTCCTCTGATGTTTTGCAACTCTTCTTCTCTTAAAGTCGGAGACGAACGAGGGAAAGAGAGAGAGAAAGAGAGAGAGAGAAAGAGAGAGAAAGCGCGATGCTCGCGTTTGTCGTACCATTAAAAGACGCGCGGCGCGTGTATTGTTACCGTTGTTACGATGTGTGTGCGCGCGTATTGTGAGGAGATGATTTCGTCGTGGGGAAAAAAGTCGTCACTTTGTAACGCTCGTTGTGTGTATGCGCGCAAAGAATAATGTCTTCACCGGAAGAAGAGGAAAGGGACGGAGGAAGAAACGGAAGCAAAAGTCGTCAACCTTCGTCCTCCTCCTCTCTGTTCTTCGTTCGGGTGGATTTAGAGGAGAATAGTAATACGAGCGATGATGACGACGACGAGGAGGAGGAGGACAAGTTCCCGTTCACCACCGGGAACAAAGTGAAGCGCTCGGAAGGGAGTTTGCGGTTATTCCGAGAGGAAGAAGACCAAGAAGAAGAAGAAGACGACCAAGAAGGAATGCAAAACGCTCGCTCTCGTAATTCGTCGTCGTCGGAGTCGAAACTGGTCCTCGTGCCGTTCATTCCGTCCTCGTTCTCGGTGGCTGATTTCTTGGATTTCATCGCCCCGGTGAGAATGAAATTGAAAGAAGTGAGAGTGGTTGTTCCTCGAGAGCGAAAGCGCGAGGAAAGCGACAAAGCGAAGAATACGAATAATAAAAGCGCTTCGTATTATTATTTCGCGGCGATATTGCTCTTCGACGACTGCGAAAACGCGAGGATGTTTACGAACAACTTTCACGGGCAACCGTTTAGCAGCTTGAACGACGAGGAGATTTGCCGGTGCGTGTTCGTGAAGAGCGTGAAATTCGGGAAGAAAGATGATGATGATGATGATGATAATAAAGAGAAGAGCATCACTGAACTTCCGGCGACGTGTCCAGTCTGTCTGGATCGGTTGGACGGGGACGTTTCCGGGATATTGACGACGAGTTGCGGGCATCACTTTCATTCGGAGTGCATGTCCGGCGTGTCCGGGAGCGTCTGTCCGGTGTGTCGTTTTGCGTTGGACGCGACGGCGAAACGAGAGGCGAAGTGTGAAAGTTGTGATTGTGCGAACGCGTCGTTGTGGACGTGTTTGATTTGTGGCGTCGTCGGGTGTGGGAGGTACGAGAATCGACACGCGGTTGCGCATTGGACGGAAACCGGGCACTGCTATTCGCTCGAAATCGGTAGCGGACGAGTGTGGGATTACTCCAGAGACCAGTTTGTGCATCGATTGATCGAAGGCAAGCATGGTTTGGTCGAGCTAACGCCGGACGAGAAAGGAAGGAGAGGTCGCGCGGGGAGACGCGTCGAAGGCCCAGGCGGAGGCGAAGGAGGGTACGCGACGAACGGCTATTCCGACCCTGACGTTTTGCACGAGGAAGACGATCCTGAACTCACGGAAGCGTTGGTCGCGTCCAAACTAGACGCCGTCGCGAACGAGTACGACCAACTGTTAGCCTCGCAATTGGACCAGCAAAGACAACATTACGAACGTCTTTTGATGGACGCCGCTTCGGATCAATCGGAGATGATGACGAAAGTTGAAACCATCGCCGAACAGGCGACGAAACTTCGCGTGCTCAATCGAAGAGCCGACCACGCCGAGAAGGAAGTCAAGCGCTTGGAAGAGGAAAATGTGTTTCTAAAACAACTCAACGAGCAATTATTGAGAGACGCCGGTGAAATGCGCGAGACGAAGATGACGTCCTCGACGAAAGAGAAGGAAAAGATTGCGTCTCTGGAAGAAAAAGTGAGAGAGCTGGAAGGCATGAACCGAGATTTGATGTTCTTCTTGGAATCGAAAGAGACCATTCAGAAATCGAAAGGCTCGGAGTTGGACGCTCGATTCGGTAAGATCGAGCTAGAAGAGAAGGAAGAGATGCAACAAGGAGAATTAGTACGCGGCGGGAAAATTTCTTCGAAGGATCGCATGCGAGCGAAACTGAAAGAAAGAAACAAAAAATAATTGAAGTCACTGGTAGACAAATAGCTGTATATGATAGAAGGAAAAAGCGCACGCATAGATTGTTAAAGCTTGTACAACATACAAATGTAGTATTACGAGGTAATATATTACACACTTCGATTCTTCTTCTTCTTACTTTCTTACTTCTCTTTCTCTTCGCGCGTGTTATTTTACACAGAAAAACATTCGTTTTTCAAATACAAACACGCCTTTTTGCGAAGATAATCCAAACAATAATATTATTAATAATAGTAACAGTACTCTACTAGTATACATGATGATCTCAACATATCTCATCGACATCTTCTTCTTATCAAGCGATATCCACAAAGCCGTCTCTCTCACCTTTCAAAAACGGCGAAATCATGGTATCGAGGGAGTGCGCGATGGCGCTCGCGTACGTGACGACGCATCCCGCCGACCAAAGAACGCTCAACTCTCCCGAAACGCCGTTCAACCCGGCATACGGATCACTCACTGTTTTTACAGCCTCCAAGTTTTGATAGTTATCTTCCAACCGTTTGATAATGCTCTCCCATTTCTCGTCGAACTCATCGTCGTCGTCTTCATCTTCGTCGTCGTCGTTCCCGTCGTCGCCACCTCCTCCGTTGTTTGAAATATCGTCGTTCCCGTCGTCGCCATCCCCGGTATCGTCCTCAAACGCCTCCTCCTCGTCTTCTGGCATCCCGTAATCCCCAATGTGCATCATCGATGGTGAATCCTCTGGTCCGCCAGGTCCGTCTTTCCTTCGTCTTTTTTTCTTCTTTTGAATTCGCGAGACTTTCGAGGGGCAAAACACTTGACTGTCTTTCTGAATTCTCTTCCTCGGGGGCGCGATGACTCGATTTTGAACGACACGACTCGATGATGATGCGCGGTAAAAAAAGCTTCGATGATGATTCTTCTTTTTCGTCGTCGAAGCAGAGGAGGAGGAGATGTTGTTCTTGTCGTTCCGTCTCACTAAAGCAGCCCTTCCGCAGTTCGTCGTCGTGAACGGATTCATCTTCTTTGCCGTTGTTCAACGAAAGATGTGTGATCTATTCAAAAAGTCGTTACGAAATCAATCTCCCGAAACGTCGTGTCGATTTACTGATGATCTCTTTGACTTTCTTGTTTTTCCTCTGTTTATATATATATATATATATGTAAGAAAAAGCGGTGGTTAAAAAACGAAGAGCTTCTTCTCTCTTTCTCCGCGACGAGTGGTGTAAAACGGAGGCAACGACCGTCGTTTGACGCCACAAACGCGCGAGAATGTATTATTGCGCAGTAACGAAGCAAATTTGACGACGTGTTGCAACGGAAAAGATTTGGTTTTTTCGGTTGTTTAGGGTGTGAAATTTGAAAAAAACGAAAGGACGTCTCAAAGAGAAAATGTTCTGCTTTTCCGCACTCGCTTTTTTGGGGTTCGTGATGCTCCAAAAACAAGACACGAACAACAACAAGCAACAACAACGATGCGAGGATACAAGCAACAATAATAATGGGAGGACGAAGAAAGAATCCACATCCTAAACGAGCGAGAAACGTAAAGACGGTTTTGAAAGGTGATGAGAAAGAGGAGAGGGGAAGAGGAGAAGAAAAAGAGGGAGACGAAGAGCTTCGGTTGTTGCGGATGCTCCGTTGCGGTTCTCCCTGTGAAGACGATGAAAATGTCGCGATGGAGCAAAATCATCATCACGTGCCAAAGGCTTTTATTATTCCCGCTGCGAAAGGAGTGAAGAGAAAGAGAGGGCAACACGAGTGCGATGTGTGCGAGAAGAGTTTTTATGATTCTAGTGCTTTGAAAATCCACATGCGTATTCACACGAACGAGAGACCGTATAAATGTGATGTGTGCGAGAAGTGCTTTCGTGAATCTAGTACTTTGAAAAGGCACATGCGTATTCACACGAAGGAGAAACCGTATGAATGCGATGAATCTGCTTAACAAGATTCGGATAAGATGGAACTGGAATCAAAAGTCTATTTGTGAGCAATGATGCAAAGGTCTCGTAGCAGTAGTAGTATTACGTTCTCGTACTATAGCAAAGTAGTAAAATCTTTCGTTTTCGTTTTTCGAATTGAATTTTGTTCTTCAAACTTCGATTCAATCTTTTGTTGTTGCGTTTTTGGGTGTAAACCCACCAACGTTGGTATTCGCTTTCTCTTCGAACTCTCTGGTTCGTCTATTCGCGTCGACGCAGAAAAAGGAGACTAAATTTTTAAACACGCCTTTATCGAACGGGTTTTTAAACGTCCCGTCCGTCGCTCGCAAATACGTGTACCGGTGCAAGTTCATCAACTCGTTGGTGGTGATGTTTCGGGCGACTTGCGCGAGTTGCGAGGAGACTAACAGCAGGACTGGGATTAAGACGGCGACGTCGCAGGCGACGAAGAATAAGACGCCGGTTTTCGAGCGTTGCTTTTCGGACGGATTTTCTTCCCAGACTCGAATGACGGCGACGAGCAAGGAGACGATCATGGCGAACGTTTCCAGGAGCAGAAAGATGACAAAGTCGCGGTGATTTTTCGCGCCAACCGTGTTGCCCATCCACGGACAGTAGTGGTCGAATCTCCTGACGCACCGTTTGGCGATTTGGCAGTGTTTAGTTCCAGCCGGTTTGACTATTTTACACGTGACGCAAAGACGTTCCCAGTTGCCCGCCCAAAGCTCGGGGTGATCGAGCCACTTTAACGAGGAGGCGGCGGAGGAAGAGGTAATTTCACTACTACTACTACCTCCTCCTCCTCCTAATCCTGATCCTTTTTCAATGTCGTCGATATCGTCGCTGTGGTTGATTAGATTTTCAACCGACGACGACGCGTTTTTCAAACTCTTCGCGGCTAACTGCGCTCGCGTGGATACGAATCCGGGATCGGTATTCGCCACTCGCCAAAAGAAAATCAAACCGGTGATTGAGCTAATAACCACCATCCACGACCATGCTGCTAACGCGACGTCCACGCGGGGCGTCCCTAGCGGTCCGACGACGACAAAATTCACAAACATCAACGTCAACCCGCACACGACGGCTAAACAGAATATCGCCATGCCTTTTTGCGACCACCACGTCTGGCCTTCTTTGAGAGTCACCAACTGATTGGTCAACATGTTCGATAAACTCTTGTGACCTTTCTCCATGGCGAGTTGCGATGGGGTGTTTCCATCCGTATCTCGCGCTTTCAACAACTCTTCGCCGCCACACAAGGCTAAAACGTGCGCGGCTTCCGCTTTCCCTCGTATCGCCGCCCAGTGCAATGCCGTGCACCCTTCCCTATCCGGGCGCATCACGTCCGCGTCAAACGCCAAGAGTAACTTGACGACGTCTTTAAACCCTTTATACGCGCCCCAATGCAATGGACATCGCCTATCTTCGTCCATGCAATTCACGTCTAAATTCCATCGCAACAGAAAATGGTACAACATCGAAGCGTGGCCGTACTGCGCGGCGACGTGCGCCGCCGTGTACCCGCGAATATCTTGATTGTGCAGCTTTGCTTTTCGCTGCAAGAGTAATTCCGCGACTGGTAACGCGCCTCTCACTGCTGCCCAGTGTAACGCTGTTTGCCGTTCGTCGTCCCCGGCGTTCACGTCCGCGCCTAAATCCAACAAATACTTCGCGATCGCGACGCGATTGTTCAACGCTGCCCACTGTAAAGGCCGAAATCCGTTCGCATCTTTCGCATCTATTATGATCGAAGAAGACGGGGCGTTGTTCACGAAAAATTCGAGCTTTTCTTGGTTCCCGTACGCGGCCGCGCGCCAGACGTCCCACTCTTTCTCTTCCTCTTCTTCCTCTTTCTTCTTCGGTGCCGAAGAAGCGAGCGAGGAGTCTTCGTTCGTCGTCTTCGTAATGTCGTTGGTTGCCTCCATCTCTCTCTTTTATTCTAAATGGAAGTGGAAAAACTCTTCTCAACAAAGCAGCTCTCAAAACACACGCACGAACACACAATGAAATAATGCACTCGATTTTGATGATCCCTCAAACACAATTTCAAACTCCTTTAGGATGACGACGACGAGATTGATGATGTTGACTCTCTTATGTGACTCTTTCTCTTCTTGTGTCGCGTTGTTTTTTGCGAGATTTGATTTTTCGAAAATTTCAACGGAACCCGTTCCTTTTGTTTTTCATTTAGGGTTTTAGTTTTTGGAGCCAAGCTTTTTGTTTGCCGAGTCAGAAAAAAAAAATCCATCATCATAAAAAAAGCAGTCGATGATGATGATGATGCAACAAGCGCAACAGCAGTACCACCAACAAAGGTTCGCGCACACGTGCGCGCGAAATGAGAGGAGGAATACCGCGAGGTGCGGTTTTGTTGTTGTGGGATTCTAAGTCTTTTTTTATTCTCTGAACTCGTTTCTCTTTCTTTTTTCTCTCTTCGATTAAAGAGCTCTTCTTATTTCCATTCTGTTGTTGTTGTTGTTGTGGATAATGTTGCAAATGTACTGCGACTAATAAACGTGATGTTGTTCTCTCTTTCGTATCGCAGATTTTCTTCTTCTCAGCGACGAAGACAACAACGAGTTAAAGTCTCGGTCTCGATCGAAAGCAGCGCGAAAAAAGCCTTCTTTTTCCCCGGTCAAGGCGCACAAAACGTCGGCATGGCGAAAGAGTTGTGCGAAACCTCCCCGGAGGCGAAAAAAATGTTCGACACGGCGAAGGACATTTTAGGGTACGATTTACTCGACGTGTGCGTGAACGGACCGGCGGAAAGATTGAACTCGACGGAAGTGTCGCAACCGGCGATTTACGTGTCCTCGATGGCGGCTTTGGAAAAGATGAAATCAACCGCGGAAGGGCAAGCGGATATCGACGCCGTGGACGTGTGCGCGGGATTGAGTTTAGGCGAATACACGGCGTTGGCGTTCGCCGGGGCGTTTTCTTTTGAAGATGGGTTGAAGCTGGTGAAATTGAGAGGCGAAGCCATGCAAGCGGCGGCGGATGCGCAGCCGAGCAGCATGGCGGCGATTATTGGGTTGAGTTCGGACAAGTGCGAGGAGTTGTGTAAAGTGGCGAGCGAGCAAAGCGGGAAAGACGTGCGAGTGGCAAACTATTTGTGCAACGGGAACTACGCGGTGAGTGGTGCCATCGAGGCGATCGAGAAAGTCGAAGAGATTGCAAAACCAGAATTCAAAGCGAGAATGGCCGTTCGATTAGCGGTTGCCGGCGCGTTTCACACGGATTTCATGAAACCCGCGGTGGAAAAGTTAGAGAAACAGTTGGCGGAGACTCCCATCAACGCGACGAGAATACCGGTCATTTCCAACGTCGACATGCAACCACACACGGACGCGGATTCGATCAGAAAGACGTTAGCGACGCAAGTGACGAACCCGGTGAGATGGGAAGGGTCCATGCAAAAGTTGATCGAGGAAGGTTTGGAAGGTGGCACGGAAGTTGGACCCGGGACAGTCATCTCCGGCATCATCAAGAGAATCGATAAGAAGTTGCCGGTGGTGAATTACACCGTTTAAAAATCTCGGCGAGTGAATACGAATACGATGAGCTTTTATTATTACCTAGTATATAATTTGGAACCTATTCTGTGTTATACAAACTGCTACTAGTAAGAAACGAGCGCAACATGAATCTAATCTAATCGTCGTCGTCGTCGTCGTCGTCGTCGTCGTCGTCGTCGTCGTCCAACTCTTTTAAACTTGCCGTCTTGATGAACGGAAACGTCTTTTGCAAACTTTGCGCGGTTGCCGCGGCCAACGGCTTCGGGCCTCGAAACCCCAAAACGACGTTCCCTTTCCTCCCGTCCACCTCTAAACATTTCACGACGCCCCCGTACCCTTTCACTCTATCCTCGATGCTTTTCAAGTGCGCTCCGACCGCCTCTTTCGTCAACTCCGGAGGCGCCTGCCCGACGTCTCCGCTCACGTTGATTACTTCCTTAAACGCCTTCTCGCCGAACGTTTTCCTCAACACGGATTCCACGCCGCCTTTCATCGTCGCTTGCGAACTCGCGCACGACGCGCACGCGCCTAACAACCGAACCGCCACGATCCCGTCTTCCTCGGAAACCGCGACCACTTCGATGTTTCCGCCGTCGTTGATCACGTACGGCCGGATTTCCTCCAACGCTTCGTCGACAGTTTCTTTCGTCAGTCTCGGATATATCTTCTTCTTGTTTTCTTCTTCATCTTCTTCTGAGCGCACTTTGCCTTTCCTCAGCATGGCATCTGCCACGTCTTGAAACGGAGACACCATTTCGATGGTATTCTTCGCATCGCCTTTCCTCTTTTCGCCCCCTGAATCGTCCAAAAAGTCGTCTCTCTCCTCTCCCGTCGTCTGAATCTGACTCGTCGCCTTCGCCGCTCGAATAATAGAAACACCACCACGCTTTCGTTGTTGGCGGCGTCCACTTCCTCTCCGCAACCTTTCCCTAGTGTGTATGACTTTGGTGTTTTTATCATCGTTGCACTCGTAACAACAACACCGTTTTAACTGCAAAAATTGACCACCCGTGCTACTACTTTTAATACCTCTCGTCGTCATCATATTTGTTCTCGTCGAAGTCGTCGCATAATCTGTCGTCGTTCGATGTTGTTTTAATGCCGCACTGATGGCATTAGAAACAATCCTTCCCTAAAAGAGAGGTCTACTTTCGTGTAGGGTTACAAACCCTAAACATTCGAGACTGAAGCAAGAAGCGGGAGGAGTAGGAGCAGTGGTGTTATTCTATTTACGCGCGCGAATACACGAGAGAGAGAACGAGAGATCGAGATTTAGAAGAGAGATTTCGTTTTTGTTCGCGCGTCGTTATTACATGCGCTGCTTGTTTCAAAAACAAAGAGGAGGAAGAAGAAGCGTCTCAT